>Ga0209185_1000243_pt1 | contig 76530 bp, 73 predicted proteins | sample SidtaG_2_FD_187425 | JGI IMG/M metagenome (GOLD analysis project Ga0209185, IMG submission 187425) | Marine algal microbial communities from Sidmouth, United Kingdom - Sidmouth_Asex2 metaG (SPAdes) (version 2) | ecosystem: Host-associated > Algae > Red algae > Unclassified | place: Sidmouth... | reverse complement strand
TTCGGGTTCGGGTGCGGGTCCATATTCAAATTCAGGATCAAGCTCAGACCCGGACTCCGAATCCTCTTCACCGAACCATGTCGGATCGAAGCCGGTGGCGAAATCGTTGGCGATATCCTGCAGTTCGGCCAGATCCATGTAACAGCCGAGCCCTTCGTTCGGTGCTTCACAGTCAAGTTCACCACGCAGCACGTCGATTTTCAGCTGATGCAGCGACTGATCCTTGCGCTGCACATCGACGAGCTTGCCGCGCGGGTCGGTCCAGACGGTGACCGTCTCGCCATTGCCGTCGGTGAATTCGATCGCTTCGTAGCCGGCAGAACCGAGATCCGTCGTCCTCATTCTCGCTTCACCAAGGCGTCGATAGGCCGGGCGCCTGTCTACCACGTTTGAATGATCGAGCGGCGTAGGCACCTGGTCGCTGACTTTCACCGGGGCTTTCGTCAGCGGGGTGTAGGTTCTGGCGTCACAATCCTCGCAGGCACGGACGGTATGGTCGATGATTTCTCGCTCGTCGGTGTCACCCTTGAATCGCCACCGCCAGATCGTGCTCTGACCATCGCCTCGATCGACGATCGTCTCGCCTGGGCCACTGGCATCGGCCTCGCGTTCGTAGCTGATCGAGAGGTCTTGTGTCGGATCGCCCGTGCCATGACCGATGGCGCGCCCTTGCGAGTCGTATTCCCAACGGCGAATCTCCGGACCCTCTTCGCGTTCGGTCAGATGATGTGGAAACGTCTGATCGCCGTAGGCGAATTGCACCGGGGATTCATCGGGATATACAACTTCGGTGATGTTCTGCTGGTGATCGTAGCGGTAGGAAATTTCTTGTCCGCCAGGCAAGATCAAAGCTTCGAGATGACCGGCATGCGTCTGGCCCGACCCTGCCTCGTAACGTTTCAGACCGATACGTCCCGGTGTGTAGCGGAGCGTCAATGTTCGGCCCAGCGAATCACGCACGGTGTGCAGCCGACGTTGCCGGTAGACAAGATCGAGAATGTCGTCAGAGCCGTGTTGACTGATGCGCACGAGCCACGAGCCTCGGAACGTCATTGTCCGACCGTCGGGGAGATGCCAGATCAGTGAAGGCGAGGGGTCCCCGGTGGCGCTCTCCGTGATGTAGCCGTCCTCACCACTGACCGAGAGGTAGGTTGCCGATGGTGTTGCGTCTGCCGTGTGCTGCGGTGCCTGCTCGGCTACACGTCCGACATCATGCCCGACATCCCGCTTGAATGCCCGCCGTTGACCATCGGCCTGCACGACCTGCAAGGTCGAGGCATCCCGGCGGGTGACGAACACGTGATAGGAGTGCCGCCAACCTGCGCCGAGTCCGAGGTCGTGGTCGGCAAGTCCGCTGTTGTAGTGTCTCGCGAACATGAGCGACGAGCCGATGGCGCGGTAGTCCGCCTCGCGCTGGTACTTGTTGCCGTTCAGTACATCGACGGGATTGCCGACGTGGTGGGCGGATTCGCCGGCGCGCTGTTGCGTGCCCACGTCAGCGGGAACGCCACAGGCGGGTGCACCGCTCGGATCGACAAGGCAGACTTGCGCCTTGCCGCTCGGGAGCGGGCAGAAAAACAACAAGATAACCGGCAGTGCGTGAATCATGCACCGGCGCGCGCGAACACGCATCCCTGTGTTCATCCATGAGCCTGGCATCGCGAGGCTCCTCCCCGCTTCAGAATGAGTCTAGGCTACCGGGCGCGCGCATTCCGCGAGCCCAGTCACAGATGGCGCTGATATATACTGGCGAGCTGGCACCCGCCCGGGTGTAAGGGCGGAGGACCATGGACAAGCTGCTGATCGAGGGGAGCGCGCCGCTCGCCGGCGACGTGCGTATTTCCGGCGCAAAGAATGCGGTTCTGCCGATTCTCGCCGCGACGCTGCTGGGCAGCAGTCGCTCGACCATCGCCAATGTTCCCCATCTGAACGATGTGACGACCACCATGTCGCTGCTCGCGCGCATGGGCTGCACGTTGACGATGGGCGACAACATGCGCGTCGAGGTCGACCCGACAACCATCAACGATTACACCGCAGCCTACGAGCTGGTGCGGACGATGCGCGCGTCGATTCTCGTGCTCGGCCCCCTGGTAGCACGGTACGGTCAGGCCGAAGTCTCGCTGCCGGGTGGCTGTGCGATCGGCGCACGGCCGGTCAACCTGCATATCGACGGGCTGCGCGCACTCGGTGCCGACATCAGCATAGACGGCGGCTACATTCGCGCGAAGGCGGGGCGTTTGCAGGGGACGACGATCCGCTTCGATACGGTCACGGTCACCGGCACCGAGAACCTCCTGATGGCGGCGACGCTCGCCAAGGGCACGACCATTCTCGAGAACGCGGCGCGTGAGCCCGAAGTGGTCGACCTGGCCAACTATCTGAGCGCCATGGGCGCCCGCATCGAAGGCGTCGGTACCAGCACCATCACCGTCGAAGGTGTCGAGCGGCTCGAAGGCTGCGACTACCGCGTCGTTGCCGATCGTATCGAGACGGGCACGTTTCTCGTCGGCGCTGCCGCGTCTCGCGGCAAGATCCGGGTGCGCGATACCGTGCCGGCTGTCATGCATGCCGTGCTCGACAAGCTCATTGAAGCGGGTGCGGACATCACCACCGGTGATGACTGGATCGAACTCGACATGCACGGGCAGCGGCCTCGCTCGGTCAGTATCACCACGGCGCCCTATCCGGATTTTCCGACCGACATGCAGGCCCAGTTCTGCGTTCTGAATGCGGTTGCCGACGGTGTCGCGAAGATAACGGAGACCGTCTTCGAGAACCGTTTCATGCATATCAACGAGCTGCAGCGCATGGGCGCCGACATGGTGGTCGACGGCAATGCCGTTACCATCCGCGGAGTCGAGCGACTGCGTGCCGCGCCCGTCATGGCAACCGATCTGCGCGCCTCGGCAAGTCTTATTCTCGCGGCACTGGTTGCCGATGGCGAGACGACCGTGCGGCGGGTCTATCATATCGATCGGGGCTATGAGCGGATCGAGGAGAAATTCCATCAACTCGGCGCCGACATCCGTCGCGTGCCTGACTGACGGCTGCCGACCATGCATTCCAGGCCGCTGCGAATCGCCCTGTCCAAAGGGCGGATCTTTGACGAGACCTTGCCGCTGTTCGCCTCTGCGGGCATGTCGCCGAGCAAGGATCCGTCGAGGTCACGAGAATTGATCCTGCCGAGCGACGCTGGGGATATCGAATTTCTCATCGTGCGCGCGAGCGACGTGCCCACCTATGTGCGACACGGCGGGGCCGACCTTGGCGTGACCGGCAAGGACACCTTGATGGAGCACGGTGGGGAAGGCTTGCTCGAGCCGCTCGATCTCGGTATTGCGCGTTGCAAGCTCATGGTCGCGGGCCACCCGGGAACTGTTCTCGATTCACGGCAGCGGTTTCGCGTGGCCACCAAGTTTGCCGCCTGTGCGCGCCGACACTTCGCGGCCCATCACCGCCAGGTCGAGATCATCAAGTTGTATGGCTCGATGGAGCTTGCACCGCTCGTCGGTTTGGCCGATCTGATCGTCGACGTCGTCGACACGGGTGCAACCTTGAAGGCCAACCGCCTCGAACCCCTCGAGCACATTGCTGATATCAGCTCGCGACTTGTCGTCAATCGCGCCTCGATGAAGACCCGTCACGCACGCATCGATGAAATCGTCGAAGCACTGGCGAAGGCGGTCAAGGCCGCCGCCCTGCCTGACACCACCTTGTCCGACGCCATCCTGCCTGAATCGCCCCAGACATCACGGACTGCCAAGCCATCATGAGTACCCGCACCGACGACCTCCGCATTACCGATCTGCGCGAACTGCGTTCGCCCGAATCATTGATCGAACTCGTGCCGGTGAGCGCGACGGCTGCGGCGACAGTGACGGGTTGTCGCTCTGACGTCCGCCGTGCGCTGGCGGGAGAGGACGATCGTCTCGTCGTGGTTGTCGGACCGTGTTCCATCCACGACCCGGATGCAGCCCGCGACTATGCCGAAGGGCTGGCCGCGGTGAGGGAGCAGTATGCGGACACGCTGTGCCTGATCATGCGCGTCTATTTCGAGAAGCCGCGCACCACGGTCGGGTGGAAAGGACTGATCAACGACCCCGGCATGGACAACAGTTTTCGCATCAATGACGGGCTCGAGATTGCCCGCCGACTGCTGTCCGATATCAACGAGATGGGGATTCCGGCCGGTGTCGAGTATCTCGATCTGATCAGCCCGCAGTACATCGCCGATCTTGTCGGCTGGGGAGCAATCGGTGCGCGGACGACCGAGAGTCAGGGGCATCGGGAACTCGCCTCCGGTCTGTCCTGTCCGGTCGGTTTCAAGAATGGTACCGCCGGGTCAGTACAGATCGCGGTGGATGCGATCAGCGCGGCACGCAACTCGCATCAGTTCCTGTCCGTCACGAAGGAGGGCGCTTCGGCAATCTTCCAGACCGCCGGCAACAACGACTGTCACCTGATCTTGCGGGGTGGCAAGGCGCACACCAATCACGACGCAGCCAGTGTCGACGACGCCTGCGCGTTGCTTGCCAAGTCGGGTTTGCCCGAGCGCGTCATGATCGATTGCAGTCACGCCAACTCGAGAAAGCTGCACCGCCGCCAGCGCTACGTCTGTCGCGACATCTGTGTGCAGGTCGAGGACGGTGACAACCGCATCACCGGCGTGATGATCGAGAGCAACCTGGTCGAAGGGGCACAAAGTGTCGACAACCGACCCCTGACGCGCGGCCAGAGCGTGACCGATGCCTGTGTCGCTTGGGAAGACACGCGTCCGATGCTCGATGAGCTGGCAGCAGCGGTGTCGAAACGCCGCTCGAGCTGACATCATTCCGCCTGCGGGCGGAAATCGGTCAAAACCTCGGACAGTTCACGGCCCGTTGCATCGGCAGCGCCGTCCGGGTCAAGAGCCACCGGCCTGCGCCGATCTTCCGGTAGTCGCCCGGGTATCGGGTCGTTTCCGGACCTCTCCATGGCTCGTTCGTCCGACGCTGCCTTTCCACTGTCGCTGGTGCGAGACAAGTCGTTCCAGCTACGTCAGGTTCGACGCCTGTTGTTGTTCACGGCCTTCTTCATCGTGCAGTCGACGCTGTTGCTCGGCGTCTTCTGGCACAACCTGCTCGGCGAACTGGTCGCTGGCAACGCGCCGCTGATGTTCGCGTCAGAGGACATGAAATCGCTTGCCGAACGTGTGCCGTCTACCCAGGCGGTCATGGGCAAGTGGCTGTCGATCATGCTCGTGGTGAATGCGGTGCTGGCGGGTGCGCTCTGTGTGTGGATATTGCGCAAGCTCGGCAATCCGTTGCTGGCCATGCGCCGTGCGCTGAACGAGATCGGTGACGGTAATCTCGATGTGCGCCTGCGCACGGGCGACTCGCGCGAGTTCAACGAGCTGACTGTCGCGCTCAATCGCGCGCTCGAGGAGATGCAGAGCCGCATTCATGAAGCGCAGCAGCTGACCCGCGTGCTCGACAAGCTCGATGAGCAACCGGCGCCTGATGACGACACGGTCCGCAACGCCCTCGAGGAGTGTCGTGATGTCTTGAGCTGGTTCAACGAGCGGCCGGTCGGGCCAGTTGACGGCAGTCAGGACAGTGCCGCGAACTCGGGTTCCGGTGGCGTCAGACGTGATCGCTGGAATGATTCCGAAACGGACTCTCGAGAGGCGTGAAGCCTGTGCGGCAGGAAGTGCTCAAACCTTGGGTAGCTCGGCCCTGGGTAGGCCGCTCATGGATAGCCCGGCCATGGATCCCCCGCCTGTTGACGTGGGCCAGAGCTGGCATTCTCGCGATCCTCTGGACAGGGGGCCTCGCCGCGCTGGCGCCCCCTGTCCTTGCCGTCGAGACCGGCAGCGTCGATAGCGGCAATGATGCGGCGAGCGATGCCTACGGGGAAGCCGGCCTGCTGGTGGAGAGTGGCGACTATGCCGAAGCGTTGGTCGCCTACCGGCGCCTGCAGCGAGATTTTCCGTTTTTCGAACGCCTGCCCGCCGTACAGACACGTATTGCCGTGCTGCTCGAATCCCGTGATGCCGGACCTGCATTGACGGTCTTCATCGACGCCCTCGAGAGGCGTGATCTTGGCGAAGTCGATCAGGCGATCGAGCAACTCGACGCCGTCGTCGTCGACTTTCCGGAGAGCACCCTGGTCGACGACGCGCTCTACCTGAAGGCCTATTTTGCGGTCATGAATCGCTACGACTTTGCTGCCGCGCGGGAGACCTTGCTGTTGCTCGGGAGGCGCTTTCCCGATACCGCCTATCGTGACTCGGCGGTGTACCTGGATGCCATTGCACTGGAGCAGCTCGGTCATACCGATGCGGCGCGGACCGCCCTCGCGACACTCCGTGATCAGCACACATCACTCACCCTGCCGTTCGATTTTCGATGGCCTGCCGGAGGCGTTCTTTCACGTTACTGGTTCGATCGCGCCGATCGACGGCTCGATATCATCGACCGACGCTTGAGCGATGCCAGCACCTTGCGGTCAAGCGCCCGGCAGAACGATGGCAAGCTGCGCCTCGATGTCAACGTCGGCGGCATCGACATGACGCTTTCCTTGACCCCGAGTGCGCTGGTTCGCGAGACCGCCTGGCGCGATGCCGGTCTTGCCGATCGTGCACCGCCACCCGTCGGCGTGTATGAGGGGACGGTGCTTGGTCATGCGGACTCGTGGGTGAGGGCGGTGGTGCGAGAGAAGTCGATTACCGGACTGGTGGAGATCGGCGGAGAGCGCCATCGCTTGTTGCCGGCGAATCTGGTTGGAACGCTTGACTACTACCAGCCGAAGCCCGATCCGGTGGTGGGCCTTGATGACACCACGTCGCTTGCCGAAATTCTCCGCGACAGCGATGCGCTCGAGCCACCCCCTTCGCTCGGCGGTGCGCGTGAGGCTGTGAATCCGAACGAGCCTGCGCTCGGCGCGGCGCACAGCGACGTTCGCGCAATACCACTTTCCATCGTGATAGACAGTCAATACGATCGCTATCATGCAGGCGACGGGCTGGCCGCAGCCCTCAATGACCTCAACGTTGCCGATGGTATCTACCGAAGTTTCGGGCTTGCCCTGAGTCTCGATGAAGTCCTTACCTTCGAAGCGACGCGCGACCCGATGGACATCGGCCCGGTCACTCTGGAGACCTTGCTCCGACGCTTCCGGGAATATCGATTGTCGCAGAGCACCTTGTTCGAGAGCAGTGCCTTGACCTATCTGTTCAGTGGCAATCCGAAGACCGACGTGACGCTCGGACTCGCGTGGATCGACACGCTCTGCCGCACCGACGGCTACGATGTGGGTGTGACGACCCCGTCGGAATTCGGTGATGTCCTCTTGACCCACGAGCTTGGCCATTCGCTAGGCGCACAGCACGACAGCGACACGGCGTGTTCGGCCAATGCCGAGTACCTGATGTGGCCGAACATCTCGTCGCGAACGCCCACCACGCTGTCGCCTTGCAGCGAAGCGAGCGTCAGGCAATCGCATGCCCGGAGTTGTCTGCTCGACACCGTCGATCTGTCACTGTCCATCGTCGATGAAGGTGACACGGTACGCTTCGTGGCCCGCAATACCGATGCCAGCCTGTCGGTCGATGCCACCTTGTTCATCGAGACCGGCGATGTCCATCGGGAAGCATGGCCGACGAGTTGTCAGGTGACGACGCCAACCTCCGCTCGCTGCGAAGTGGATGCACTGCTACCCGGTGAGCGGCGCAACGTGCGCATGGCAGCGCTGAGTGGCGCCCAGCTGGCGGCCACCTTGTTGCCGGACGGTGTGGCTGAACTCACGCCGGACGACAACCGGGCAGTAACCGAGGGGTTGATCATGGCGAGTGCCCCGGACGGACTCGGCTTCATCACGGTCGTCGGCACGGAGAAGGACAGTAAAGTCGAGGCAGCGTCGTCGCAGTCCGACACTGCCGGACCAGAGATTGGCGGCAGTCGCTCCGGCGGCGCAGGAAGCGCGAGCCCCTGGGTCTGGCTGGCCCTCCTCAGCGGGGCAGGACGTTGGCGAGACCGGGGCGCTCACCCAGGGTGACGCTCGCCACCAGCGTGCTCGGTCCACGCTGGATGTCGAGCTCGATCTCTGATCCTGGACCGAGTGATGACACCAGCAGCAAGAGCTCCGTCGCATCGCTGATGGGTTGGTCGTCAAGTGCTGTCACGACGTCGTGCCGACGCCGAGCCAGCCACGAACGACCCGCCCGTCCCGAATCATGTCGGGTACGGCGCGGGCAAGCAGTCCGGTCGGGATCGCGAATCCGATGCCCTGGGCAATGTCACCACGCTGGTTGCCCTCCCCCGGCATGGCGCCACGAATGCTGACCGCCGAGGGCGCGTCGCGGACGATGCCCTCGTGATAGGAATGCCGCGAATGGCCACGATCGGGCTCGATCGACGTGATCGTGGCGCCCGACGGCGCGGTGCTTGTCGAGGTTTCGCTCTCGTCGGTGACGGCGATGCTGTTCGGGGCGCTGTTCCGAGTCAGCTGGGGAACGATCTGACGAGCGGCCAAGGCAAGCTCGGCAACACTTGTGTCCGCGCGCTGCAGCTGTTGGCTGACGCCAATACCCAACATGAGGCCGCTCAGAATGCGGACGGCGACGAAGAGTCCCTTGTTCGAAGATACGATCCGGACCAGAGGCTGCATCGTAACCGACCTTGCAGGGTTTCGACACGAATCGAATCGCGCCACCGAGCACTATCTCATCGGAACGAGTTCAGCCTGGCGATGTGCCTAGCCAGGCAAGCGACGACGGGCTTCGCGGAGCGGACAGGCCGGTATGTCGTGCTAAAATTCGGCGGTTTCGGCGTGGCTGGTTCGGCTTGTGCAAAGTCAGCCTGCGTAAAGTCAGCCTGTGTAGGGACGGGGTGAACAGCCTGCGTGCTGAGGCGCGTCCCGTGTGTGCGATGGTCACCTGTCTGTATGCGGCGGTCATCTTCACGCGTCGTCTGTCATTGAATTGATGCTTCCGGAGAGAAACAGCGAATGAGCTCCACAGACAAGAACTCTGGCCAGTCCGACGATCCGGGAGGCGCGGCGAATTCCGAGCCGTTCGAATCGTCTCTGGTAGACGCGAAAGACCCCAAGCGACGCAAGCTGCTTGTCGGTGGCGCCGCTGCCGTCGGCGGTTTGGGTGCCGCTGTGCTGGTCGGATCGATGGCAGCATCGATGTCGCCGAGCGCGCGGGCGAAGGCTGCGGGAGCGCCCATCGAGGCCGATATCTCGAAGATCGGCAAGGGCCAGTTGCTGACCGTCGAATGGCGCGGCAAGCCCGTCTGGATCGTCAACCGGACTGAAGAAGCGCTGGCCACCCTGACTGCCGATCTGGATCGGCTGTCAGATCCCGCCAGTGAAGTCGAGGCGCAACCGGCCTACGCACAGAACGAGACGCGTTCGATCAAGCCGCAATATCTCGTCGTCGTCGGCGTCTGCACGCATCTTGGCTGCTCGCCCACCTACCGTCCGGAACTCGCACCGCCCGATCTTGGCAGCGACTGGGATGGCGGATTCTTCTGCCCCTGCCATGGTTCCAAGTTCGACCTGGCCGGGCGCGTCTATGCCGGTGTTCCTGCACCGACCAATCTCGAGATTCCTCCGTATCGATACGTTGACGACAACACGATCGTCGTTGGTGAAGATCCCGAGGGAGGAGCGGCAGCATGAGTGCAAATATCGAGAAGAAGGACGCGGGAGGCGGTTTCATCGGCTGGATCGACGAGCGCTTTCCGCTCTCGAAGATGGTTCAGGAGCACCTGACCCAGTACTACGCGCCGAAGAATTTCAATATCTGGTACTACTTCGGTGCCTTGTCTCTGCTCGTCCTGGTGATTCAGATCGTCACCGGCATTTTCCTGACCATGAACTACAAGCCCGACGGTGAGCTTGCCTTCACGTCGGTCGAATACATCATGCGCGACGTCAACTTCGGCTGGCTGATCCGTTACATGCATTCCACGGGCGCCTCGCTGTTCTTCGTGGTCGTCTATCTGCACATGTTCCGGGCGCTGATGTACGGCTCCTACAAGAAGCCGCGCGAGCTGCTCTGGGTCTTCGGCATGCTCATCTACGTTGCCCTCATGGCGGAAGCCTTCATGGGCTACCTGCTTCCCTGGGGGCAGATGAGCTATTGGGGTGCACAGGTCATCATCTCGCTGTTCGGTGCCATTCCGTTCGGTATCGGGGACGCGGTCACCGTCTGGCTGAAAGGCGACTACATCGTGTCGGACGCCACCCTGAACCGCTTCTTCGCACTGCATGTCATTGCGGTACCGCTGGTTCTCATCGGACTGGTCGCGGGGCACATCCTTGCCTTGCACGAAGTCGGCTCGAACAACCCGGATGGCATCGAGATAAAGAAGAACAAGAACGCTGCGGGCATACCCAAGGACGGCATACCCTTCCATCCCTACTACACGGTCAAGGACTTCATGGGTGCGGTGGTCTTCCTGATCGTGTTCTTCACGATCGTGTTCTTCGCGCCGGAAATGGGCGGCTACTTCCTCGAGCACGCCAACTTCGTCCCGGCTGACCCATTGAAGACGCCGGAACACATCGCACCGGTCTGGTACTTCACGCCGTTCTACGCGATCCTGCGTGCTATTCCGGACAAGCTCGGTGGTGTCATTGCCATGGGCGGTGCCATCGCCCTCTTGTTCGTGTTGCCGTGGCTCGACCGGAATCCGGTACGCTCTATCCGCTATCGTTCGATGGCCTACAAGGTTCTTCTGTTCGTGTTCGTGATCGCCTTCATCGTGCTCGGTTACTTCGGCATGCAGCAATCCACGCCTACCGGAACGCTCTTGTCGAGAATCTTTTCAGTGATCTACTTCGGATTCTTCCCGGCGTTGTACTTCATCAGCAAGACCGAGAAGACCAAGCCGCTACCTGAGAGGGTGACATCGTGATGGAGCTGAACGCGAAGCTGGCGACGCGTCCTTCCCGGTCAGTGCGAACGGCACTGGCTGTCAGCCTGGCGGCTGCAGTGGCGTGTTGTCTCGTCGTCGATGTAGCACGGGCGGCCGGTGCCGGCGTGGCACTGGAAACGCCGCGTATCGATCAAGGCAATCTGAAGTCCCTGCAGCGCGGTGCCCAGGCATTCGTCAACAACTGCATGGGTTGTCATTCGGCTGGCTATCAGCGATACAGCCGACTGGCGCAGGATCTTGGCCTGTCGGAAGAAGACGTCGCGGCCAACCTGATCTTCACCACCGACGAGGCCGGTGAACCGACCAAGGTCGGCGCGCTGATGACCAACGCCATGACCGAGGAATACGGCAAGACCGCCTTCGGCGTTGCACCGCCCAATCTCTCTTTGACGGCCCGCTCGCGCGGGACCGACTGGATCTACACCTTCCTGAAGTCGTTCTATCTCGATCCGGAGCGCACTGGCACCGGCGTCAACAACCTCGTGTACCCGGGCACGGCCATGCCGCATGTGTTGTGGTCGTTGCAGGGCTGGCAGGAGGCCGAGCACGGTGACGTTGAGCATCCGGATACGGTTACTGGCCTGAAACTGACGTCACCGGGATCGCTCGACGAGCGAGCGTACGACGACTACATTGCCGATCTCACCAACTTCCTCGGGTATATCAGCGATCCGATCAAGGAGACTCGGCATCGCATCGGTATCTTCGTCCTGCTGTTCCTGTTCGCACTGCTGGCCGTTGCCTGGTTCCTCAAGAAGGAATACTGGAAGGACGTCGTCTGAGCTCGCCTTCCGGAACGAATCCCTCCACGATCGAGCTGTTTGTCGATCCGGACGGTCTTGACAGTCATCGTGTGCGCCTGGTCGTCGCCGAAAAGGGATTGCTGTGCAATGTCGAACGTGTCGACGTGCAAGCGCTTCCCGCGTCGGTCACGGCGGTCAGTCCGCATGGAGAGCTGCCGGTCATGCTCGATCGGGATCTCTCCCTGCACGGTGCGGGCGTCATCTTCGACTATCTGGACGAGCGGTATCCGCATCCGCCGTTCCTGCCCGCAGATCCGGTAAGCCGGGCGCGAACGCGGCTTGCGGCTCGCCGAATAGAGATGGATTGGTACGCTCTGCTGCCGGCTGCGGGCGATACTGGAGCGGTGATCGAGCAGAAAGGGCTTGCGCTTGCGTCCGCCCTGGCCGAGTCCGATGACGTGTTCGCGGCCAAGCCCTATTTTCTGGGCGACAGCTATTCGCTGCTAGACACAATGGTCGCTCCGCTGTTGTGGCGGCTTGCCCACTATGGCATCGTGCTACCTGAAAACGCGACCGGTGTAGAAGACTATGCGCGTCGCATGCTTGCGCGCCCGGGCTTCCGGGCCAGTCTCGATTTCCGGAACCAAGAGAAAGCCGAATGACGTCGAGCCGGCCGTACCTGATCCGAGCTCTGTACGAGTGGATCGTCGATAACGGATTCACTCCCTACATGCTCGTCGATACGGCACAGGATGTGGTCGAGGTGCCGCGTGCCTTCGTTGAAAACGGCCGAATCATTCTCAATATCAGCCCGGAAGCGACACACAGTCTCGTGCTGGGCAATGATGCAGTCACATTCAATGCGCGTTTCAGTGGCACGGCAATGGATGTGCACGTACCCATTGCCAGTGTGCTCGCCATCTACGCCCGCGAGAATGGTCAGGGCATGATGTTCGGAGATCAGGACGATACGCCGCCAGATCCCAGGCCGGGCAAGAGCACGCCCACCGCTGTGCCGCGACCAGCGCCACCTCCCGAGGCCAAGCGCCCCAATCTCAAGATCGTCAAGTAGGGTTCGTCCCTGTCCCGAGTCAGCCGTCCTCTTCGATGGCGTTGACGACCCACGTCAGGGTCTGTCCCTCGCGGTTCACGATAATGTTGCCGTTGCCGTTGCCGTTGCCGTTGCCGTTGCTCGCCACGTGAGCCGTGCCCTTGTCTGGCTCGACGCCGACGACATCGATACGGACCGGGCTGTCGCCCTGATCGTGGCGCTGTAGCCACGCCCGCACGGTTCGGCACAGGCGGACGCGTTTCCGGTAACCGACGGTGTCGAGACTGCTGCCTCGTTCAGCACTCGCGCGGTAGCGTACTTCGACGAAGACGATGACGCCTGCGTCGCGCTCGCGCATGATCAGGTCGATCTCGCCCAGCCGGCAACGCCAGTTCTGATGCAGGCACTGGAGTCCTTGTTCGAGCAGGAAGTCGCGTACCAGGTGCTCGCTCCTCCGGCCACGCGCATGGCGTGGATCGATGGCATGGTCGGGTGCATCGGGGTGGCTGTCTGACACGTGACCTCCTTGTCACGAGGGTGAAACGGTCGGTATCGACAGTCTCAGTTCGGCGCGCCCGAGCGAATCTCGCCGAGCGCTTCAGCTTCGATACGTTCGACGCCAACCGAGATACCTTCTTCGTATTGCGCCCAGTCCAGGTGACGGCGGATGTGTCCGCGGGCATCGAGTTCGAGATCCCCGGTATAGCCTTCCAGTCGCTGACCGCGGCCGAGCGCATCGAGGTTGGCAACGAGCTGGTAAGCGTCGATGCCGAGCGCGTAGAGCTTGGCGTAGGCACCGTCGGCGTTTGCAAAATTCTTGATTATCTCCTGCCGCAACGGGTCGTTCTGCAGCGATTCCCGAAGCACCCACGGTGCATCGGTGTAGAAGATGGTATTCAGATCCTTGTTGGTCTTTGCATCGTCGGCGAACGAGGCGACCCGGGACGTCGCGAAGCGTGGCACATCGCGCGCGCGAAAGAAGTCGAGCTGAGGACGTGCCGAGCGTGCCTGCTCGGAACCCAGCGCGAGAAAGACGACGTCGACGTCGTTGCGTATCGACGGTTCGAAGAACAGGCGTTCACCGATCGTCGCACTCAGCTGGCGAAAGCGGTCATCGCTCGCGTCAATGCCGAGTGCCGCTCGAATCTGCTCGGAGTAGTCGAATTGATCGTTCGGCAGCACCGCGACGTGCAGCACATCACCGCCATAGGCATACAGTTCGTCCCGAAATGCTCGCGCTTCCCGATCACCGCGCGAATCATCCGACTGCAGGATGATGGCGTTTTCCAGCGACAGGGCGGCGGCACGCGATGCTGCTGCGCGGGCTTCGTCTTCCGGTGAAAGTCCGAACTGGATGACGTTGGCGTTTCGCTCGGTGACGACGGTATCGACCGTGTTCAAGGTCAGCGTCGGCACCGGTATCCGACGTTGCGTGATGATCGCCGATACCGCTTCCTTGCGGAGCGGGCCGACCACCGCATCGGCGCCATCGTTGATGGCCTTTTCATACGCGGTTCGTGCATAGGCCGGATTCTCGCCGATATCGTGAAAGCGAAGGGTCGGCGCTGACGAGCCACTGGCCCGCGCCTGTTGACGAGCGGCCACGAAGCCGTCGCGAACCGCGCTGGCGGCGGCGTCAATGCCACTTGCAGAAAGCGGCAAGAGCACCGCCACCTGCTCGATGCTGCCGCTCTCGAAGCCTTCGCCGAAGCCGTCCATGGCGGCCGGGTCACGCAGGGCGACAAGGAAACTGCCAATGGCCGGATGGCTCGGGAATACCGATTGCCAGCGCGAGAAGGCGGCGCTGCGAAGAGCCTCGTCATTACCGGCCTCGGCATTGGCAAGCGCCAATGCAACCCAGCCCTGATACGTCTCACTGCGCACGTTCGTCGTCATGGAACGCAAGGTGGACAAGGGTTGCAACAGCAGCATCTGCCAGATCTCTTCATGGCTTCGCTCGACGATGGCAGGCTCGGTGACCTGCGCCTCGAGTTCGATGCGGGCAATCAGTTCATTGTCCGGGTCATCGAGTGCTCGATAAGTCTGCGCCCGGGTTTCATGTACTCGCGCACGGTGCAGCGGCGATTCGATGGTGTCCGGCGCTGGCAAGGCGAGCAGTGCGCCTTCGGGGTCGCCGCCGAACAACAGGCCCTTGGCCACCAGGATATCGCGCCGCTGCATGAGTTCCGTCGTGGACAGAACCTCCGGCACTCGTTCAAGCCGCTCGAGGCCTGCATCGAGCATGGCGCGGTCGAAGAGGATTTCCGCGGCCACGAGCTGGTAGTCCTGCCGCTGCGTTTCGTCGACGGCAAGTTCGGCTCGTTCACTGTAGATGTCGGCTGCGGCGAGAACATCACCGGCATACAGGAGTCGTCGTGCTTCAGGGTCTGCTACGCTCGTCAGCGAATCGTTTTCTGGCAGCGTCGGTGGCGGTTTCGCACAACCGCCGATGGCGAGGCCGATGGCCAGTGCAAGCAGTATCGCGGTGGCCCTTGGCGTGGACGAAAACACGCCGGTCGGGCGTTGGATATCTGCGCGGTACCCGGCGCTCGACAGGGTCGAGATCATCATCGAGATCATCATGGTGTCGGAGAATACGCTGTACGTCGTTGCCACGCCAATCGGCCATCGTGACGACCTCTCCGCGCGTGCGATCGAGACCTTGCGTGGCGTCACGCGCATCTATGCTGAAGATACCCGTCACAGTCTGCCGCTCATGCGGCACCACGGCATCGATACCCGTTTGCACGCCTTGCACGAGCACAATGAGACGCTAGAGGCAGCTGCGATCGTTGAACATGTCAGCACCAGCGGCAGTGTGGCATTGATAAGCGATGCCGGTACGCCGCTCATCTCGGATCCGGGTTTTCGCGTGGTGCGCGCTTGTCGGGCTGCTGGCATTCGCGTCGCGACGGTGCCCGGGCCCTGCGCCGTCACGGCAGCGCTCAGCGTTGCGGGTCTGCCCACCGATCGATTCCAGTTCGTCGGGTTTCCGCCATCGCGTTCGAGTGCGCGCCTGCGCTGGTTACGTGAACTCGCAGGCATCAGGCACACCCTGGTTCTGTATGAATCGCCGCATCGCATCAGAGACAGTCTGGCCGACCTGTCGGCAGCCCTTGGCGGTGCTCGTGAGATGACCCTGGCGCGTGAACTGACCAAGCGACACGAGACACTCTTGAACGGTTCTATCGACGTTGTACTGCAGGCCGTGCAAGACGACTCGAACCAGCGGCGGGGTGAGTTCGTGCTGGTAGTCGCCGGGACCGCCTGGCAGGGAACGCCGTCGATTCCCGAAGTGAGCGGCCGCGAGACCGGTCGCGACATTGAAGGCGAAAGTGACCTGTCACCGTGTAGCCTGGCGGGGACGGGCGTCGTGGCGCTCGGCCTGGATCAGGTCATCACGACGTTGCTGCCCTTGCTGCCGCCGAAGGACGTTGCCCGCTGTTGCGCCGTGCTCTGCGGTGTCAGGAAGCGTGACGCCTATGCACGAACACTGGAGTTGCAGGGTCGTGATTGATACCCTGCAGGTGGAGTCGGCCAGGTCATCGCGGTAATCCTGCAGGCGCGAGCACGCAGGGTTACGGAGGAAAGTCCGGGCTCCACAGGACAGGGCGCCAGGTAACGCCTGGGGGGCGCAAGCCTACGGCTAGTGCAGCAGAGAGCAGACCGCCTAAGCGAGTGACGGAGTTCGTTCCGGCATTTGACGGTAAGGGTGAAAGGGTGCGGTAAGAGCGCACCGCGTCGGTGGCAACATTTGACGGCAAGGTAAACCCCGCCCGGAGCAAGACCGAATAGGGGGACGATGGTGTGGTCCGCACTGTCCCCGGGTAGGTTGCTAGAGCGTCGTGGCGACACGGCGTCGAGATGAATGATGACCCTAGACAGAACCCGGCTTATGGCCGGCTCCACCTGATGTGATTCCGCTGCCGGTCGACACGCTTCGTGGCGACCGGCAGGGGTCTTCGGGCTGCACGTCCCGCGGTCGCCATGCGCGACGTCAATCTGACGGTCCAGCGAATCCCGCAACCTGCCACGAGCGCCGTCCGGTGCCCGATCAAGGCTGTTCAAACCCCCTGCCGATGGCGTCAATCCTCCGTCGATCCGGTCCCTGTCCGCGAGCGCGCGTGACGCGATACAGCAAACGTGAATCAGCATTACCGATCATGATAGGCTGTTTTGAATAAATTCCTAACCAATTGAATAGGCTAAGGAATATGGCGTGTACCGAGGTGTCGAGAACGCTCGTGAAAAGGTGATCTTTCTGGTGTTTTTCGTTGACCGTGTTGTGGTCGAACCGTATAGTGGGGCCAAGTGGTAGGCACTTCCAAAGAAGTGGGTTTCAGTGGGGTCGCGGTCGCACGTGTTGTCGTTTCGGGGAATCACGAGACTCACGATTGATAACAAGGGGCGAGTGGCCTTGCCCAAGCATCAACGTGATCGGCTCGAGCAAGGCGGAGTGACCGAGCTCGTGATTTCGCTCGACCCGGATCGCTGTCTGGTGGTCTATCCGGCCCCTCTGTTCTATGACCTTGAGCGGCAGATCATGGCGCTGTCAAAGTCCTACCCGTATAACAAGATGCTGCAGCAGACGATGGTCGCCTTCGCCACACCGTTCGAGCTGGATAGCGCTGGTCGGATGTTGCTGCCGGCGGATCTTCGTGCCGAAGCCGGTCTCGACAAGAAAGTCGTGTTGATCGGTCAGGGCAAGCGCCTCGAACTGTGGGACGAGCGCAGCTGGGTTGATGTTTCAGCCTCCTGGGACGAGACCCGCAAGAGCACGCCAGCCGATGAATTGCCGCCGGGCGTCGCGGACATCGAATTCTGATGGGCAGCGACGCTCAATTCTCCGTGCAGGCTGCCAGGGGTGCCTCTGGCACCGGGCCGGGCGGATCAGACGCATCGGCTACGCATGTGTCGGTGCTCGCGGACGAGGCCTTGCTCGGGCTTGCCATTCGTCGTGACGGCCGCTATGTCGACGCCACCTACGGGCGCGGTGGTCACAGCCACAGGATTCTCGAGCAACTCGGTCCGCAAGGTCGGCTGCTGGCCCTCGATCGTGATCCGGAGGCCGTTGCTCACGCTGAACAGCGTTTTGCCGGGGAGCCCCGGTTCCGTGTGCGCCGGGCAGATTTCGCCTCGATCGCCAAGGTGCTGGCAGACGATCCGTTCGGTGAATTCGACTGGCACGGTCGTGTCGACGGGCTCTTGCTCGATCTCGGTGTGTCCTCGCCACAACTGGATGTCGCCAGTCGCGGGTTCGGTTTTTCCAAGGATGGCGCGCTCGACATGCGCATGGATCCGGACGCCGGCCAGTCGGCCGCTGAATGGCTCGCCGATGTCGATGAAGGGGAGCTCGCCGATGTCCTGAAGAGCTATGGCGAGGAGCGTCACGCTCGGCGAATAGCGCGTGCCATCGTCGAAGCACGTGCGATGCGCGCGCTGACGCGAACGTCCGAACTGGCGGAAGTCGTCAAGCGAGCACATCCGCGATGGGAGCGACATCATCATCCGGCAACGCGTGCCTTTCAAGCCATCCGCATCAAGGTCAACGACGAACTCGGTGCGCTGCGCGCCGTGCTGGAATCCGCCGCGTCGGTACTCTGTGCCGGTGGTCGACTGGTGGTCATCAGTTTTCATTCGCTCGAGGACCGCATCGTCAAGCGTGCCCTGCGCAGGCCGCCACCGGATGCGCGTGTACCGCGGCATCTTCCGCAGCCCGAGCCTGCCTTCCATCCGTGGCGGGCGATCGGCAAGGCCTGTACGGCGACCGACGCCGAACTCCAACGCAATCCGCGTGCACGAAGTGCAACCCTGCGCATCGCGGAAAAACTCGTGGAGTTGCCCGCATGACGGCGGCATCGACACGAGCGGCCTTGTCACGGGCCGTGTCGCAGCGCGACAGCATCGTCGCCGCCTTGCTTGGTGCCTTGTGTTGCAGCAGCGCACTGGCGGTCGTCTACAGCACGCATCTCAGCCGCGAGGCCTACGCTGAGAACAGTCGAGTGCGGAGTGCAATCGACGAGATCGAAGTGCAGTGGTCACGCTTGCAGATCGAGGCGAGCACGTTTTCAGGGCATGAACGCATCGAGCGGACAGCGCGGGAATCCCTCGGCATGCAACTGCCGGGATTTGCCGATTCGGCCATGATCGTATCGCGAGACAACGAGCGTCACGTCGAGAGCCGCATCGACAGCCACATCGAAGCTGATGGCGAGCAGCGTGGTGAGAGGCCATGAGCAGGCGTCATGACATGGGTAACGAATCCGCATGAGCCAGGAGCAAGAGGCATGTTCCAGTCGCGCCTGGCGCCGCCGCCTGGTGTTGGCTGCGTTCGCGATGCTCGGGGTCGGCGTTGTCGTTCGCGCGGCTTATCTGCAAGTATTCGATCACGAATTCTATCGTGGCCAGGGCGAGGCGAGACAGCTGCGCACGGTGAGCATCCCGGCGCATCGAGGTGATCTGCTCGATCGTCACGGCGAACCCCTGGCTGTCAGCACGCCGATCCAGACCTTGTGGGGTCTCCCGGAAAAGCTTTCCGAACAGCCGGCTGCACTTCGCGAGGTTGCCGCGATTCTCGAGATCGATGGCGATACCTTGCTCGCGCGTGTTCGCAAGGCTGCGGATCGCGGCTCTGAATTCATCTACATCAAGCGACACGTCAATCCGGCGATCATCGAGCAGGTCATGGCGTTGCGCGTCAGCGAACTGTCGGTTCTGCGGGAATACAAGCGCTACTACCCGAGTGCCGGAGCTGCATCGCATGTGGTCGGCTTCACCGGCATCGATGATCATGGCCGTGAAGGGCTCGAGATGGCCTATGACAACTGGTTGGCCGGAAAACCGGGCAAGCGCCGTGTTCAGCGTGATCGTACCGGTCGCGAGATTACCGGTACCGATATTGTCGTCGAGGCGGTGCCAGGCAAGGACCTTCGCCTCAGCATCGACAGGCGGCTGCAGTACTTCGCCGATCGGGCGCTGGCAACCGCCGGTACGAAGCATCGCGCTGAATCAGCCTCTGCCATCGTCATGGACGTGGTGACGGGAGAGGTTGTCGCCATGTCGAATTTTCCGTCCTACAACCCCAATGACATGGGCGATCGACGCGGGACGCGGCAGCGCAACCGGACACTGACCGATGTGTTCGAGCCCGGCTCGACGATGAAGCCTTTCACCATCGGCGCTGCACTCGAATCGGGTCGTTTTGCGGTCGATGATCTCGTCGATACATCGCCCGGATCCTGGGGCATTGGAAAGTACCGCATTCACGACATCAGGGACTATGGCCAGCTGGATCTCACCGGCATCGTGGTCAAGTCGAGCAACGTCGGTATCAGCAAGGTCGCCATCCAGCTCGATCCGGTACAGATGTGGACGGCCTTCGACCGCCTTGGTTTCGGTCGGCCGCCAGGCAGCGAATTTCCGGGCGAAGTGGCTGGCTTCTTCAATCATCCTGCCTCCTGGAATGGTGTCGAGCAGGCGAGTGTCTCCTATGGATACGGACTGTCGGTAACCGCGTTGCAGCTGGTAAGAGCTTACGCGGCCATTGCCAGCGGTGGTGTGTTGCCACCGGTTTCGTTTCTGGCTGTGGAGGACAGCACCCAGGCTGCGGAGCGAACGGCGGCTGAGTCAACACGTGTGATTGACAAGAGCATCGCCGATCGACTCGCCGGCATGCTCGAGAGTGTCGTTCGTGACGGCACGGGGCACCGCGCCAGCATTCCGGGCTACCGTGTCGCCGGCAAGACCGGCACATCCCATCGTTCGCAGTCCGGTGGCTATGCCGAGGATCGCTACGTCTCCATTTTTGCGGGCTTCGCACCCGTCTCGCAGCCTCGCTACGCAGCCGTGGTGGTCGTTCATGACCCGAAGGCCGGCGAGCATTTCGGCAGCGTTGTCGCTGCCCCGGTATTCGCCGATATCGTGGCGAATGCCCTGCGACTGGCGGCTGTCGAGCCTGATGATGTCGAGGCCCTGCGCGGAGCGGTTGCCGCATTGCCCGGAAACCGGCTCTGATGGGCGGGGTGCGGCAACCATGACGAGGATGGGAGAGCCGTCGACGGGCAAGAAGCCAACGGGCATGACCTTGCGTGAACTGCTCGCTGCCGACGAACGCAGCGGTGCCGTGCCTGCGCAAGACGATGTCACGGAGGGCGATCATGAAACGGCAACTGCAGTTGCCGGAATCACGGTGACAGGCCTGCAGCTCGACAGTCGTCGGGTCGAGCCGGGTGATCTCTACCTGGCACTGCGTGGTGCACAGACACACGGTCTGCATTTCGCCGCGAATGCGATCGATAGAGGTGCGGTAGCCGTCGCGATCGATGCGGACGACTCGTCGTCGATGGATGCGGCAATGCTCGCCACGCTCGAGGCGCTGCGCGCGCAGGGTTTTCCTGTTGTCGATGTACCGGCACTGGCTTCCCGCTCGGCCTCGCTTGCCACTCGGCTGCATGGCCATCCGGATCGTCTGCTGACTCTGGTGGCGGTGACCGGGACCGATGGCAAGACGTCGGTTTGTCGATTCATTGCAGATGCCCTCGAGCGACTCGGCACTCCTTGTGGCTATATCGGTACGCTCGGCTGGGGACGGGGAGACGACTTGTCTGCCACTCAGCTCACCACGCCGGATGCTCCGGCGCTGATCGGCATGCTCGCCGCGCTGCGTGATCGGGGTGCCGTTGCCGTCGCACTCGAGGCGTCTTCACACGGGCTTGCCACCGGCCGTCTCGATCGCCTCGATCTCGATGTTGCGGTGTTGACCAACCTCGGCCGGGATCACCTTGATTTCCATGGCGATGAGGCAAGTTACCGACGCGCCAAGGCGCGCCTCTTTGCCTGGCCGTCACTCTCGAGCGTCGTTCTCAATGGTGATGATGGATTCGGGCGTGAGCTCGCCGATGAGCTTGCCGAGAACCGTCCCGAGCTTGCGCAGTTCGTGTACCGCCTTGCGGCCGGTACGCCTGCTCCCGTCGACACGACAATCGGGCGAGCTGATGCTGCGACGCGGCGAACCGGAATCCTTGCGGCAGATGTGCAACCGACATCGCGTGGGCTCAGCTTCACGCTGATCGATGACGGCGTCCATCACCGCCTGGAAAGTCCGCTGGTCGGACGGTTCAATGTGGATAATCTGCTTGCCTGCCACGGCGTGCTGCGGGCACTGGATGTTGCGTCTACCGAAGCCGCCAATGTGTTGGTGACGCTCAAGCCGGTGCCGGGTCGCATGGAGCGATTCACGGCGGACGAGCGGCCGACCGTGGTCGTCGACTACGCGCACACGCCGCAAGCGCTTGTCGCTGCGCTGGGTGCGGCGCGAGAACACTGCAAGGGTGAACTCTGGGTTGTCTTCGGCTGTGGTGGCGATCGGGATCGCGGCAAGCGTGCCCCGATGGGGCGAGCGGCGGAACGGGCCGATCGCATCGTTGTCACCGATGACAATCCGCGCAGCGAAGCGTCTGCAGACATCATTGCGGAGGTGCTGGCGGGCATGCGCGATCCGGCTCTGGCCACCGTGATTGCCGATCGGGCTTCTGCCATTGCGCATGCCGTCGCGGCAGCACGGGCAGAAGATGTTGTGCTGATCGCGGGCAAGGGGCATGAGGACTACCAGATCGTCGGCGACCAGCACCTGTTGCTGAGCGACCGGCACTGCGTGACGGCATTGCTTGCGGAGGCCAGTTGATGGTCACGCTGCCGCTGTCGGCCTGTCGTTCGGTGCTGGATGCCGAACGTATCGGTGACGATGTCGAGATTCACGGCGTCGGCATCGATACGCGTACGCTGACACCCGGGATGCTCTACGTTGCTATCGTCGGCGAGCGTTTCGATGGGCACGATTTCATCGCCGCGGCCGAACAGGCAGGTGCCGTCGCGATTCTGGTGCATCGCTCGGTCGAGTCTTCCTTGCCACAACTCGTTGTCGACGACACCCGGATTGCTCTGGGGGTTTTGGCACGCTTCTGGTCCGAACGCTACGCGGTGCAGACGATCTGCATTACCGGCAGCAACGGCAAGACGACAGTCAAGGAGATCACCGCCGCCATACTTGGCCAGCTCGGACCGGTACTCGCGACCCGCGGTAATCTCAACAATGATATCGGCGTACCGCTGACGCTGTTCGAACTCACGCCTGAGCATCGCTATGCGGTCATCGAGATGGGTGCGAATGCTCCGGGCGAGATTGCCGCGCTTGCCGCCATCGTACGCCCGGACGTGGCCGTCATCAGCAACATCGGACCGGCTCATCTCGACGGCTTCGGTGATCTTGACGGCGTAGCCGCCGGCAAGACCGAATTATTTGCAGCCCTGGCCCCTGACGGCTATGCCGTGTTCAACGCGGACGACGACCATGCCGGCAAGATGCGAGCCGCCGCAGCGCATTGTCGACGGCGAGAATTTGGCAAATCGGCCGACGTCGACGTCCGCGGCGTGAGCGGCGACTCCTTCACGTTCGAGTCGCGTGGTACGAGCCTGCACGCACGTCTTGCCTTGCTTGGCGCGCACAACCGGCTGAATGCGCTTGCAGCCGTTGCGGCGGTGCAGTGCATCGACGTGCAGGACGAGAACATCGTTGCCGGGATCGAGAGCGTGATGCCGGTCGCCGGTCGAAACGAGAGCAAGCGCGCGGCGTCCGGTGCGCTGCTCATCGACGACAGCTACAACGCGAATCCGGCATCGACCCGGGCTGCCCTGGACGTACTTGCCGAGCAGAAAGGCCAGCGCCACCTGGTCCTGGGCGACATGGCCGAACTCGGCAGCGAGGCCGCTTCCCTGCACGAAGACATCGGTGCGGCGGCGCGCGCCAGTGGTATCGAGGCGCTCTGGACTCTGGGCGAACTGGCGGCTGCCGCAACCCGTGGCTGGGACCGGGCAGCACCGGAAGTGAAGGCGACGAATCCGGCAGTGGGGGGGCATTTCAATGATGTCGACGCGCTCGTCGCAGCGCTCCGCGAGGCTCTTGGGCGTGATGATGCCGTCCTCGTCAAGGGCTCACGCAGCGCACGCATGGAGCGTGTCGTCGACGCGTTGCAGATCGCCGTCGTCGGTGTCGCCGCCGATGCCAGTGATGCCAGTGATGCCAGTGATGCCAGTGATGCCAGTGATGCCAGTGATGCAGCGGAGGCAAGCTCGTGATGCTCCTGCTCGGCGAATGGCTTTCCGGTGTCGATGTGGGTTTCGAGGTCGTTCGCTACATCACCTTGCGAGCGATCTTCTCTGCACTGACTGCGCTGGTACTTTGCCTCGTACTGGGTCCATCGCTCATTCGCTGGCTGCTGGCAGCGAAGATCGGTCAGTCGGTTCGGAACGACGGCCCCGAGTCACACCTGGTCAAGGCGGGAACGCCGACGATGGGCGGTGCGATGATCATTGCCTCTGTCGCGATCAGCACGCTTCTCTGGTCCGATCTCGGTGTCAGGCAGGTCTGGCTCGTCCTGTTCGTGACCATCGGCTTCGGCATCATCGGATGGGTGGATGACTACCGCAAGGTCATTCTCTCGAATTCGGACGGACTCAGTGCGCGAGAAAAGCTGGTCTGGCAAGGATTAGTGGCAGGTATTGCCGTGATCGTGCTGTTTGCCACCTCGACCGAACCTGCCGAGCTCGAGCTCATCGTGCCCTTCTTCAAGGATGTCGTCGTGCACCTTGGCTGGGCCTTCCTGCCTTTTGCGTTTCTCGTCATTGTCGGCTGCAGCAATGCTGTCAACCTGACCGATGGTCTCGATGGTCTCGCGATCCTGCCGTCGGTCATGGTGGCTGCAGCGCTCGGCTTGATCGCCTATCTTGCGGGGCATGCCGTATTCGCGGACTACCTTGGCATACCGAACATTCGTGGTGCCGGAGAACTGACCGTCTTCTGCAGTGCACTGGTTGGAGCCGGGCTTGGCTTCTTGTGGTTCAACACCTATCCGGCGCAGGTCTTCATGGGCGATGTCGGCGCCTTGTCCATTGGCGCAGCGCTCGGCGTCGTCGCGATCATGGTGCGGCAGGAGCTGGTGCTGTTCATCATGGGTGGCGTCTTCGTCATGGAAGCACTGTCGGTCATCGTGCAGGTCTCGTCTTTCAAGTTGACTGGACGACGAGTCTTTCGCATGGCACCGATTCATCATCATTTCGAACTGAAGGGTTGGCCGGAGCCCCGCATCATCGTGCGCTTCTGGATCATCACGGTGATCCTCGTGCTTGTCGGTCTGTCGACGTTGAAGATTCGTTGATGCATATCGAGAAACTCATCGACAGGAAGGTTCTCGTGGCGGGCGGTGGCGTGACCGGTGCGTCCGTCGTGCACTATCTGTCTCGTCACGACCTGGCCTTCGATCTGGTCGATGACGGTGACCTTCCTGAAGCGCTTGCGTCTTCGGTCACACGGGGTCGGGTACATGCGTCTCTCGATGCGGAACTGAGCACCGCTTACGATGTAATCGTTCTCAGCCCGGGAATTCCGCGGGCGCACGTTGCCATCGCGGCGGCCATCGAGGCGGGCGTGCGTGTCATCGGCGATATCGAGCTGTTCGCCGACGGCATCACGGCCCCGGTACTTGCGGTCACCGGATCGAACGGCAAGAGCACGGTCGTCGCGTGGCTGTCTGAAGTGCTGAACGCTTTCGGTGTGAACGCAGTGGCTTGCGGGAACATCGGCCAGCCGGCACTCGACAGTATCGCGGACGAAGTCGATTGCTATGTGCTGGAGCTGTCGAGCTATCAGCTTGAATCCACCGAGTCGCTGGCACCGCTTGCGGCAACGGTACTTAACGTCAGCGAAGATCACCTCGATCGGTATGCGACCCTGGCCGAGTATGCAGAGGTCAAGCGTCGCGTCCATCGGCGAGCGACCTGGACTGTCGTCAATGCCGATGACGCAGCCAGTGCGCCCGCGTCGCGAGCCGATCAACATGCAGACGGACAACCGGTGCGTCGTATCGTGTTCACGCTCGATACACAGAGCACCGATGCGAACTGGCATCGACGGAAGATCGAGCAAGCCCTCTGGCTGTGCAATGACGACAAGCCCTTCGTCGATCAGTCCGAGCTTGCGTTGCCCGGTGATCACAATGCGGCCAATGCGCTTGCCGTACTCGCATTGCTGACCGCCTACACGGCAAGCGTTCCGCAATCAGTCTCGACAGCCACTCTTCGTGACGCTCTGTGCGGCTTCCGCGGCTTGCCGCACCGCACGGAACTCGTCGCTGATGCCGACGGCGTTCGCTGGTACAACGACTCGAAGGGTACCAATGTGGATGCCTGCATCAAGGCGGTCGTCGCGATGCCGGGGCCGGTGCTGCTGATTGCCGGGGGTCTGGCGAAGGGCGCGGACTTCACGCCACTGGTGGCAGTCGCCGCTCGCCATTGCCGCGCAGTCGTGCTGATTGGCCGTGATCGACACGCCATCGAACGTGCGCTGAGTGGCGTGGTCGAGGTGCATCTCGCCGAAACGCTCCATGACGCCGTCCAGCGTTGTCTCGGCATTGCCGATACAGGCGATGTCGTGCTCCTGTCGCCTGCGTGCGCAAGCTTCGACATGTTCCTCGACTTCGAGGATCGCGGGCGCCAGTTCACCGCAAGTGTTCGCGAGGCCCTGGCGGCATGAGCACGGCGATGACAAGCCGCCGACAGGCCGAACCCTCGGTTGGCGATCGCGCGCTGTTGATCGCCGTTCTGGCGCTCGGGCTGTTCGGCGCCGTCATGATCGCGTCGGCGTCGATGGCCTTTGCAGACAGGACTCACGAAGCGCCGTTCTACTTCGTCATCCGCCAATTGATCTTCCTCGGCATCGGGCTGGTCGTCGGTGCCTTCGTCTATCGCTTGCCGCTGGCAATCTGGGAGAAGTACGGGCCGCACCTGATCATTCTCTCGCTGTTCGCTTTGTTGCTCGTGCTCGTGCCCGGTATCGGTCACGAAGTCAACGGCAGTCGTCGCTGGATCAACCTCGGGCTGTTTACCGTGCAGGTATCGGAGACGGTCAAGCTGTTCATCATCGTGTACCTCGCGGGCTATCTTGTGCGACGCGGACACCTGGTACAAACCACGTTCGGTGGATTTGTTCGTCCTCTGGTGCTGATCTGCCTTGCCAGTGCACTGCTCCTGGCCGAGCCCGACTATGGCGCCGCGGTGGTCATCGTGCTGACGGCCATGATGATGCTGTTCGTCGCGGGTGTCCGCTTCTGGCAATTCGTCGCCCTGGTGCTGGTACTGGGTGTGATCGGCGGTCTGCTCATCGCCTGGTCGCCGTATCGCGCGCTCCGTTTCGCAAGTTTTCTCGATCCGTGGTCGGATGCCTTTGGCGCCGGCTTCCAGCTGACGCAGTCGCTTATCGCTGTCGGCAGTGGGGGCCTTACAGGCGTCGGCTTCGGTAGCAGCGTACAGAAGCTCTTCTACCTGCCCGAAGCGCATACCGACTTCCTGTTCGCTGTCCTGTGCGAGGAACTCGGTTTGTTCGGCGCCTCCTTCCTCGTCGCGCTCTACGGGTTCATTGTCTGGCGTTGTTTCCGCCTGGCGCGAATAGCTGACCTGCAAGGCAATCGCTTCGCAAGCTACATTGCGCTGGGTATCGGTGTGTGGATCGGGTTGCAGTCTTTCATCAACACGGGTGTCAATCTTGGCATGTTGCCCACCAAGGGCATTACCTTGCCGCTGATGAGCTACGGTGGCAGTTCTGCCATCGTGTTCGCTGTGACCTTCAGCCTGCTGCTTCGCGTCGAGTGGGAGCTTCGTCGACATGCCCGGCTGGCCGCCTTCGGTGAGGAGGAGGGCAAGTGAGCGCCGCGCCTGTCGTCATTGCCGCCGGAGGCACCGGTGGACATGTCATTCCGGCACTCGCGGTTGCCGATGTGCTGGCAGCACGGCATGTGCCGGTCATCTGGGTAGGTACACGTCAAGGCCTCGAGGCGCGACTGGTGCCTGCGGCGGGTATCGACATACGCTGGATAGACGTGACCGGTCTGCGTGGCAAGGGTATTGTCGGCAGCCTGTCCGCCCCGCTCCGTCTGTTGCGTGCCTGCTGGCAGAGTGTCTCCTTGTTGCTGCGGATTCGTCCGCGCGCTGTGCTCGGCATGGGCGGATTCGTGTCAGGCCCGGTCGGTCTTGCGGCGCTCGTGCTTAGACGTCCACTGGTATTGCACGAGCAGAACGCGATCGCCGGCATGACCAATCGTCGACTCGCGCGCTTTGCAACAACCGTGCTGGCGGCCTGGCCAGCGGCGTTCGCCGCATCGATCATTACGCGTGAGGTCGGCAATCCGGTTAGTCGTGATATTGCCGAGGCTGCCAAGCGGAGCGAGTCGACGGCAGCGTCGCCGCTTGCCGCACCGGACGATGCACCACTCAAGTTACTGGTTGTCGGTGGCAGTCGCGGTGCCCGCATTCTCAACGAGACGGTGCCCGCCGCAGTCGCGCAGCTGTCGCGACCTGTCGTCGTTCGCCACCAATCAGGAGACGCCGAGGCCGATGCTGTCCGGGCTCGCTATGCGGCACTCGACGGCAACGTCGGCACGATCCGGGTCGAGCCTTTCATCGATGACATGGCAGCGGCTTATGCGGAGACCGATCTGGTCATCTGTCGCAGTGGCGCCATGACCGTGACCGAGTTGGCGGCCTTGGCTTGTCCTTCCATTCTGGTGCCGTTTCCGTACGCCGTTGACGATCATCAGAGCGCCAATGCGCGTCGCCTGGCTGACGTCGGGGGTGCCGTTTGCATCAATCAGAGTGAACTCAGCGCAACGCGGCTTGCGACCGAGATTGCGGACTTCGATCGCGATCGCCCGTCGCTTCGCAAGATGAGTGCATCGGCGCGCCGCTGTTTTCGGGCCTGTGCCGCTGAAGCGGTTGCCGATGCGCTGATCAGTGCGTCGACAAACGGCACGGGTGACCCTGTCATCGACGGTGCTCGCGAGGCCGGACGATGAGCATCGACGTGTCACCCGTCGTGAAGAGTCAGATGCGGCGCGTCCGGGCAATGCATTTCATCGGCATTGGCGGTGTCGGCATGGGCGGCATTGCCGAGGTCATGCACAACCTCGGTTTCCGGGTCAGTGGGTCCGACCTGGGCACGAACGCGCTGACGGCGCGACTGACCGAGCTGGGCATCGTTGTCCACCAGGGCCACACGAGAGCGCATGTCGACGATGCCGATGTCGTGGTGATCTCGACTGCCGTGCCTGCAGACAATCCGGAACTCCGGCGTGCTCGCGAACTTCACCTGCCCGTGGTGCGGCGAGCGGAGATGCTCGCCGAGCTGATGCGTTTTCAGCAAGGTATCGCGGTTGCCGGCACCCATGGCAAGACAACCACGACAAGTCTGGTGGCGAGTCTGCTCGACGAAGGCGGTATCGACCCGACCTATGTGATCGGTGGACGGCTCGAGAGTTCGCGGACCAACGCCTATCTCGGCCAGTCGGACTGGCTCGTGGCTGAAGCCGACGAGAGCGATGCCTCGTTCCTGTACCTGCAACCGGTCATGGCGATCGTCACCAACATCGATGCTGATCACCTCTCCACCTACGGCGGTGACTTCGAGCGATTGAAACGCACCTTCGTCGACTTCCTGCTGCACTTGCCCTTCTATGGACTGGCCATCCTCTGTATCGATGATGAGCACATACGGGACATCCTGGCGCAGGTCGCGCGTCCGATCCGCAGCTATGGCTTTTCCGAGGAGGCCGATGTGCGTGCGCTGAACGTGCGGCAGGACGGGCTGCGCATGCACTTCGATGTGCGCGTCGATGACGGCGATGATCATCGACGGGAAATTCGCGATGTCACGCTCAACATGCCGGGACACCACAACGTGCTGAATGCACTGGCTGCCATCACCGTCGCACTCGAGCTCGGCGTGGATGTGCGCGCCTGCAAGCGCGCCCTGTCCCGCTTTGCAGGCGTCGGCCGACGAGCGCAACGGCGGGGCGAGTTGCACTTTGCGATTGATCGGACCAGTGCGCGAGTGAACAAGGGGGCAGGCGATGGCTTGGGCGATCAGACAAGCAGCGTCGGCACGGCCGAGCTGGTCGACGACTACGGTCACCACCCGACCGAAGTAGCGGCCACTCTGGCAGCGATCAAGGGTGGCTGGCCGGAGCGACGTCTCGTGGTCATCTTTCAGCCACACCGCTACAGCCGAACACGTGATCTGTTCGATGATTTTGCAGAAGCCCTGTCGACCCCTGACGTGCTCTTGCTGACCGAGGTCTATCCGGCGGGCGAGGAGCGCATCACCGGCGCCGACGGTCGTGCACTGGCGCGCGCCATTCGCAATCGTGGTGCAGTGGATCCGATCTTCGTCGAAGACATCGCCGATGCGCCGACAGCGCTGGGGCGGGTACTCGAGGATGGTGATGTCGTGCTGACGCTCGGCGCGGGCAGTGTCGGCGGTCTCGTCGCGACCTTGCTCGACCACTTCGACGGGAGTGCCGAGCATGGTTGATTCCGTGCAGGAGTTCGATGTCCAGCCCGCGCGCTTCGGCAAGGTCGCGGTCGTCATGGGCGGTTGGTCGGCGGAACGCGATGTCTCGTTGATGAGCGGCGAGCAGGTGCTCGATGCCTTGAGTTCGGTCGGTATCGACGCTCATGCGGTCGATGCTGGCAGCGACATCGGTCAGGTGCTTGTCGACGGCGGCTTCCATCGGGCGTTCCTCATTCTGCACGGACGCGGCGGCGAGGACGGCACGGTGCAGGCGGCCCTCGAGCTGGCTGGTGTGCCCTATACCGGCAGCGGGGTTCTCGGCTCCGCGCTCGCCATGGACAAGTGGCGCGCCAAGGCGCTGGTCGCTCTGGCGGGCATTCCGACCGCCGCCTCTCGACGGGTCACAGTCCTCGACGAGGCCAGGCTTGCGGCCGACGCGATCGGCTATCCCGTCGTCGTCAAGCCGATCCACGAAGGCTCGAGCATCGGTGTCTCGATGGTCGACTCCGCGGATGTGCTCGAACCGGCGTTCCATGCGGCCAGCCGCCATGGAGAGATCATGATCGAGCGCCGACTGGGCGGCCTTGAAGTCACCGTCGGCATTCTCGGCGAGCAGGTCCTGCCGCCGGTCTCGCTACGCGCGGCGGGCGAGTTCTATGACTATCACGCGAAGTATGTGGCAGACGACACGGAGTATCAGTGTCCTGCGCCGCTCGACGATGCAACGCGCGCGTCGGTCGAACGCCATGCGCTGGATGCTTTCCGGGCGCTCGACTGCCGTGGCTGGGGACGGGTCGATTTCATTCTCGATGACGCGGGCGTACCGAACTTCATGGAATGCAACACCGCGCCTGGCATGACGTCGCACAGCCTGGTGCCGATCGCGGCACGTGAGGCAGGCCTGAGTTTCCCGTCTCTCTGTGTTGCCATTCTCGCCGCTACGCTTGGAGAATCCGGACGCCGGGTCAGCGCGTGGGATACGCCCCGCGCTGACGCGAACGCACAACCGGGAGTCGAACCGTCGATGCTGCTCGAGGAGGTGCCGCGATGAGTACGGTCATGCCGCACCGTGATGTCGTCCTGCCGCGTCGGCCTGCGCGCGTCGCGCCGATTACCCGATGGAGCATCGGCATGCTCGGTCTGACCTTGCTAATGAGTGCAGGGCTTGCGTTTTCGCGTTATGCCCGCGACGCTGACCGATTTCCTGTCAGCAACGTCGATGTGCTCGGTACGCTTGACTATACCGATCGGGCCGAGCTGCGCGCGAGTGTCGCGCCGCACGTCGACGATGGCTTCTACGGGCTCGATGTCGATCGGGTTCGAGCGACTGTCGAGGCCTTGCCCTGGGTGGCTTCGGCGCGTGTCAGCCGCGTGTGGCCTGCCCGACTGTCGATCGAGATAGATGAACACGAACCGGTGGCTCGCTGGCAGGACAAGGGCATCGTCAGCACACGGGTCGATCTGTTCGAGCCGCCACAGCTCGCGCCTGACGACCCACGACATGCCGAGTGGCTCCCGCTGTTCGACAGTCTGCCACGACTTTCCGGCGGTGACGGGCGACATGCCGACGTATTCGCCGACTTTCATCGCTATGCACGCGCGCTCTCGCCGCTCGGCGTCGAGATCGAGGCGCTGGCTGAAGACGATCGGCTGTCGCAGACACTTTTCCTGTCGAACGCCATCACGGTGCGACTTGGCTATGACGAGCGCGCCCGGCGGCTTGACAGATTCATCGACATATACGAACGACTCGTGCCACCACTCGAAGGTCGGGCGGCGCGCTTCGACATGCGGTACAGCAACGGTTTTGCGCTCGCGGGCGCGGAAGACGGCACGACGGACGAGGGGGAGCCGGAATGACGATGACAGGATACATGGCAGGAAGTCTGGACGAATCGCGGGATGCGCTACTGGAACCGCGCGCTGAACATCACTTGTTGCGCCATGGCGACAGGGAGGACGCGCGCGGGGCCGAACGTGCATTATCACGAGTGGCAGAGAGAGCACGGGGAGGGCGGCAGAGCGCGGCGGCGCAGATGGTCGTCGGTCTCGATGTGGGTACGTCGAAGATCGTCGCGATCATCGCGGAGATCGACGATGACGGAGGGGTCGAACTGATCGCGCTCGGTTCACACCCTTCACAGGGATTGAAGAAGGGCGTCGTTGTCAACATCGACAGCACCGTCGATGCCATCGGCAAGGCCGTGGCTGACGCCGAGCGCATGGCGGGTGTGAAGGTCAGTTCTGTCTTCGCCGGTATTGCCGGTAGTCATATACGGAGCATGAACTCGCACGGCATCGTCGCCATCAAGGACACCGAAGTGAGCGACGAGGATGTCGAACGGGTAGTAGACGCGGCGCGTGCCGTCGCGATCCCCGCTGATCAGCGAATCCTGCATGTCTTGCCGCAGGAATTCGTCATCGACAATCAGGACGGCATCCATCAGCCGGTGGGCATGTCAGGGGTTCGCCTCGAAGCCAAGGTACATCTGGTGACCGGTTCGATCAGCGCGGCACAGAACATCACCAAGTGCATTCATCGTTGCGGGCTCGAAGTCGAGGACGTGATTCTCGAACAGCTCGCATCGAGCCATTCGGTGCTGACGGACGACGAACGCGATCTGGGGGTATTGCTGGTCGACATCGGCGGTGGCACGACCGACATCGCCGTGTTCACGGAAGGTGCCATCAGACACACCGCGGTCATTCCGATAGCCGGGGACCAGGTGACCAACGACATCGCGGTGGCGTTTCGCACGCCGACGCAATTCGCCGAAGACATCAAGGTTCGCTATGCCTGCGCGCTGACCCAGCTGGCGAGCCCTGACGAGATGGTCGAGGTGCCCGGTGTGGGCGATCGATCAGCGCGACGGCTGGCGCGGCAGACGCTGGCGGAAGTTGTCGAACCGCGTTACGAGGAACTGCTCGCGCTGGTACACGGCGAGCTCAAGAGAAGCGGTTTCGAGGATTCGTGTGCGGCCGGTGTGGTGTTGACCGGTGGTACATCGAAGATGGAAGGCGTGGTTGAACTGGCAGAGGAGATCTTTCATATGCCGGTGCGGCTCGGAGTGCCGCAACACGTGACCGGGTTGAACGAGGTTTCGCGCAATCCGATCCATGCAACGGGTGTGGGCTTGCTCCTTTATGGGCGCGAGCGACGAAAAAACCCGCGTAGTGAACCGGTCGACACGCGCTCCGAAAAGGGCCTGTTGAAACGGATGGCCAACTGGCTCAAACAGAACTTCTAGGTCGTCCAGGTAATGAAGTACCGGGGTGCGGGTGTGGCCGGAGTCACCGGTTCGCAGACCGCCAGGAAAGAACGTCACAAACCAGACTGCAATAATCCAGGAGAGACAAAGTTATGCCTTACGAATTGGTGGACTCAATCAACGACGCGCCTGTCATCAAGCTCATCGGTGTGGGCGGCGGTGGCAGCAATGCCGTACAGCACATGGTCGCAGCCGACATTCAGGGTGTCGATTTCATCTGCGCGAACACCGACGCGCAGGCCCTCAAGGGCATGGGTGCCAACAGTGTCCTGCATATCGGGCAGAGCATCACGAAGGGGCTCGGTGCCGGTGCAAATCCGGAAATCGGACGTCAGGCCGCAATGGAGGACCGGGACCGGATCCAGGATCTGATCCAGGGGACAGACATGCTGTTCATCACGGCCGGAATGGGAGGTGGTACCGGCACGGGTGCCATTCCGGTGGTTGCGCAGATCGCCCGCGAGATGGGCGTGCTGACGGTGGCTGTGGTGACCAAGCCGTTTCCGTTCGAGGGACCGAAGCGCATGCGTATTGCCGAGGCAGGAATCGAGGAGCTGCGTAGCCAGGTGGATTCACTCATCACCATTCCGAACGAAAAGCTGCTGTCGGTTCTCGGCAAGAACATCTCCCTGCTCGATGCCTTCGGTGCAGCCAACGATGTTCTGCGCGGCGCGGTTCAGGGTATTGCCGAACTGATCACCAACCCGGGCCTGATTAACGTCGATTTCGCCGACGTCCGCACGGTGATGAGCGAAATGGGTCTCGCGATGATGGGCTCTGGTGTGGGTCGCGGTGACGAACGGGCGACCGAGGCGGCGGAGACGGCCATTTCCAGTCCGTTGCTCGAGGACATCGATCTGAAGGGCGCGCGTGGCATCCTCGTCAACATCACCGCCGGGGTCGACATGGCCATCGGCGAGTTCGAGGAAGTCGGCAATGTGGTTCGCGAGTTTGCCGCGGACGACGCCACTGTCGTCGTCGGTACCGCGATCGACGAGACGCTCGACGGCGAGCTTCGCGTGACCGTGGTGGCCACCGGCCTCGGGCAGCCCGAGAAAGTGCAGTTGCGCTCGGTCAGCCAGCAGACCTTCGGCGTACGCCCCCGTGCCGTCGCCAATGGCGGCACATCTACGGCAGGCCAGGGCGCATCCCTCCAGGGTGGCGCCGGGTCCCATGCGGGCACGCAAGGCGTCGGCACGGGGGCGACCACGCATGCCGCCTACGTGAACAACCGCCAGGAGGAGCGTGCCACGGTACAGCGCTCGTCAGCGCGGGGAACCCGAGGTGCAGCCCCGGCGAGCGGTGGGCACGATGTCGACTACCTCGACATCCCGGCGTTCCTGCGTCGTCAGGCCGACTGATCGTCCTGCGGGCGGGCTCCCCGGGGCCCGCCCGTCATTCGGCAAATGATGGTGACCGGTGTGCACAGTAGTCGCGCCGGGAGCGGCGTAATCGCGGCGCGGCGGCGCCCTGCGACGCTCACTGTGATCGTATCGAGATTACAACCGGGGGAGGGAGCATACGTCTGGTGGGTCGATCTTGTACCATCGGCTGGATAAGGTCGTGGTTCGCCTGTTTCAGTCGGCGTTCAGTTCAGCCGATGGATACTGCGGCCGGTAAGTCGCCCTTCCGGCGCCAAAGCCCTGTGAACGGCATGAACCGCTGCTATATAGAGAGGCACGGTCTTGGTGAGCGCAGCAGGAACAGACGTGATACGACAGCGAACTCTTAAGAACTCCATTCGTGCAACGGGTATTGGCCTGCATACCGGCCGCAAGGTCTACCTGACACTGGCGCCTGCCCCCATCGATACCGGCGTGGTCTTTCGCCGAGTCGACTTGAGTCCTGCGGCTATCGTTCCGTGCAAGGCCCTGAACGTGCACGAGACCGAACTCGCCACCACGATCAGCGTCGACGGGGTGCGAGTCGCCACGGTCGAACACCTCATGGCAGCGCTTGCCGGTCTCGGCATCGACAATTGTTTTGTCGACCTGAGTGCTGACGAAGTCCCGATCATGGACGGTAGTGCAGCGCCCTTCGTCTTCCTGGTCCAGTCGGCCGGCATTCTCGAGCAGGGCGCCCCGAAGCGGTTCGTCCGCATCCGCAAACCGGTCGAGGTTCGAGATGGCGAGAAATTCGCCCGGTTCGATCCGTTTGATGGTTTCAAGGTCGACTTCACCATCGATTTCGATCACCCCGTGTTCAGGACGGGCGCCCACAGCACCGGAATCCAGCGTGCCGAGGTGGATTTTTCAACCACTTCGTTCGTCCGTGACATCAGCCGCGCGCGGACTTTCGGCTTCATGCGGGACATCGAAGCGCTCAGGAAGCGCGATCTCGCGCTCGGTGGCAGTCTCGACAACGCCATTGTCATCGATGAATATCGCGTACTGAACGAAGACGGATTGCGTTATCGCAACGAATTCGTTCGCCACAAGATACTGGACGCGATCGGCGATCTGTACCTGTTGGGTCACAGCCTCATCGGCGCCTTCACCGGTCACAAGTCCGGGCATGCACTCAACAATCGGCTGCTCAGGGAAATGCTCGCGAACGAAGCAAGCTTCGAGCAGGTCGTTTTCGAGGACGTGGAGACCGCGCCGATTTCCTGCCTGCAGCCGCGAGAAGCAACGGGCTAGTCACCGGAGCCTCGGTCCTGCAAATGCTTCGCCATCCGCTCGAGCTGGCGCGACAACTCGTCATTGCCCTGACGATCGCGGTTTTCTTCGGCTGCTGACAGAACGGCGCGTGCGGCCTGCGCCGAGCCGCCCCTGGCGAGGCGCTGGGTGGTCGCACGGGTGGTGGGCGGTTTCGCCACGGCGACGTGCCAACTGACCGTCCGGGTTTCGTAGCCGCCGCGAATCAAGGCTGCGAGGATTTTCCGTTCCGAGAAACGAAGCTTCGAAATCCAGGCCGCACTGTCGAGGGTAATCCGCAGCTGTTGATCCCCGTGGCGGCAGAAGGTGATGTGCTGTAGCGCCCCCTCTGGCACGATCCGTGAAATCAGGCTGCGTATCCGGTCGTCATCGCGCATCGCCTCGCGGGCCGCCGTGCCGACCAGGCTTTCAAAGGATTTCATGAGCCTCCTGCTGCCGAAACGCACGATACCGTCCGAGCGCGCCGCCATGGACCTTTCGATCCGCGCACTTGACCCCATATCCCGAGCAAAGAGTTTGACGGGGTTCGAGCCCGACAGGCGCCGTCGCCGTTGATTGCCGGGCTGCGAGTCGACGCGGGTTCAATGCATAATACGCGGTGGATCGCGTCGCTTCCATCATGGCTGCGCCGTCGCCTGCTCAACCATTGCCGCAGGCAATGACAGGACTTGCATTCATGCTAGGTAATCTCGTCAAGAAGATCGTCGGCAGCAGCAATGACCGGGCGGTCAAGCGACTCGGCCGTGAGGTCGATGCCATCAATGCCTTCGAAAGCACTCTGACGGCGCTTGACGATGCGGCGCTGGCCGCGAAGACGGTGGAATTCCGTGAGCGGCTCGAAGAGGGCGCCACGCTCTCATCGCTACTGCCCGAGGCCTTTGCAGTCACGCGCGAGGCCGGCAAGCGCGCGCTCGGCATGCGCCACTTTGATGTGCAGATGATCGGCGGCATGGTTCTCGACAACGGCAAGATCGCCGAGATGAGGACCGGTGAAGGCAAGACGCTGGTGGCGACCACCGCGGTCTACCTCAACGCGCTGGCCGGCGAGGGCGTGCACGTCATTACCGTGAACGACTACCTTGCGCGTCGTGACGCCGAGTGGATGGCGAAGCTCTATGAATTTCTCGGGCTGAGCGTCGGAGTCATCGTCAACGGTCTCTCCAGCGAGCAGCGTCGCGAGGCTTATGGGTGTGACGTTACCTACGGCACCAACAACGAGTTCGGATTCGACTACCTGCGCGACAACATGGCACATTCACCGGAGCAGAAGGTCCAGCGGGGCTTGAACTTCGCGATCGTCGACGAGGTGGATTCGATCCTGATCGACGAGGCGAGAACGCCGTTGATCATCTCTGGTCCGGCTGACGGCGACAGTGAGCTCTACACCAAGCTCAATGCGCTTGTACCGAGACTGACGCGTCAGGAAGTGGAGGAGGGTGAAGGCGACTACACGGTCGACGAAAAATCGAAGCAGGTGCACCTCACTGAAGATGGCATGCAGCGCGTCGAGGAGCTCTTGATCGAGGACGGCATCATGGCGGAGGGCGAAAGTCTTTACGACCCTTCACGTATCGCCGTCCTGCATCATCTCAATGCCGCATTGCGCGCCCTGGCGCTGTATACCCGCGACAAGGAGTACATCGTCACCAATGGTCAGATCGTCATCGTCGACGAATTCACCGGTCGCACAATGCCCGGCAGGCGCTGGTCGGAAGGCTTGCATCAGGCCATCGAGGCGAAGGAGGGGGTCACCATCCAGCGCGAGAACCAGACGCTCGCGTCCATCACCTTCCAGAATTTCTTCCGACTCTACGACAAGCTCGCCGGCATGACCGGTACGGCCGATACCGAAGCCTATGAATTCCAGCAGATCTATGGTCTCGAAGTCGTCGTCATTCCTACCCACCGTCCGATGGTTCGCGATGACAAGGCCGATCTGGTCTTCCTGACGCAAACCGAGAAGTACGACGCGATCATCGAGGATGTCGAAGATTGCGCCACCCGTAAGCAGCCGGTACTGGTCGGCACCACGTCGGTGGAAACCTCCGAGTATCTGTCGGGACTGTTGAAAGAGAAGGGCATCGCGCACGAGGTCCTGAACGCCAAGCAACACGAGCGCGAAGCCAGTATTATCGAGAACGCCGGGCGGCCTGGCGCGGTGACGATCGCCACCAACATGGCCGGTCGTGGCACCGACATCGTGCTTGGCGGCAGCCTCGAGGCGGAACTTGCCGCCATGACGGTGGCCGAGGGCGCACTCGACGCAGACGGCAGGCCGGTATCGACGGGTACAGAGGCTTCGTCGCCAGGCGGCACCACAGCGGACGGCAAGCGGAGCGGTGTGGAAAGCGACTGGCAGCAGCGCCACGACACGGTCATTGCCGCCGGCGGTCTGCACATCATCGGTACCGAGCGGCACGAATCGCGACGCATCGACAATCAGCTCCGCGGTCGTTCCGGCCGGCAGGGGGATCCGGGCTCGACACGTTTCTACCTTTCACTCGAAGACAGCCTGATGCGCATCTTCGCAAGCGAACGCGTCAGCAACCTGATGCAGAAGCTCGGCATGGAGGAAGGCGAGGCGATCGAGCATCCGTGGGTGACTAAGGCGATCGAGAACGCGCAGCGCAAGGTCGAAGGGCACAACTTCGACATGCGCAAGAATCTGCTCGAATACGATGACGTGGCCAATGACCAGCGCAAGGTGGTCTACGAGCAACGTAACGAGTACATGGAAGCCGAGAGTGTCAAGGACAGTGTCGACGACATTCGCGAGGAGATCGTGCCGGGCGTCGTCGCGGAATATGTCCCGCCGGGTTCGATCGAGGAAATGTGGGATCTCGAGGGTCTCGAGGTCAAGCTCAAGGACATGTCCAATATCGACTTCGATGTGCGCGGCTGGCTGGAAGCCGAGCCCGATCTTCCGGAAGCGGACATCGGCCAGCGCATTGTCGACAAACTGGACGAGGACTATGCCGCCAAGGAAGCGCTTGCGGGTGAAGAGGGGCTCAGACGCTTCGAGAAGTACGTGATGCTGCAGGCGCTCGACGAGCACTGGAAGGAGCACCTTGCCGGCATGGACTACCTGCGACAGAGCATCGGCCTGCGTGGCTACGCGCAGAAGAATCCAAAGCAGGAATACAAGAAGGAAGCCTTTCAGCTGTTCACCAACATGCTCGATGAATACAAGAGCGACGTGCTGTCGGCGTTGAGCAAGGTACAGGTCAAGAGTCCCGAGCAGGTCGACGAAGCGGCTGACAGGGCGGCTGATCGACAGGCTGCACCCCCTGCACAAGTAAGTTACGAGCATCGTGAAGTGTCGAGTGCACTTGCCGAGGGTGACAGGGGCGGTAGTGCGGGACCAGGCGGTGCCGGATCGACGGCAGTGGCCGAGCGTCCGGCGACCGGTGCGGTCGCAGCGGCAGCGGCGCAGCGTGCAGCGGCGATGGGAGCGCGAGCCGCGCCGCGCGATGCGGCGGCACCCGCGCAACCCTTTCAGCGGGAAGGCAAGAAGATCGGGCGGAACGATGCCTGCCCCTGTGGTTCGGGCAAGAAATACAAGAACTGCCACGGCAAGTTGAGCTGAGCGGACATTCCATGCCCGTCAATCTCGAACTGGCTGCACCTGTCGCAGTGGCGGGTGTCCAGCTGGCAAGTGTCGCCGCAGGTGTCAAGCGCGACGGCAGCGATGATCTCTTATTGATAGCGCTCAGTGCGGAGTCCACCTGCGCGGCAGTGTTCACGCAGAGCGCCTTTGCCGCAGCGCCGGTGACGGTTGCGCGTGACCATCTTGCGCGTAGCGCCGGTCGAGTACGGGCTCTGCTCGTCAACGCCGGCAATGCCAATGCTGGCACCGGTGAGCCAGGCATCGTCATGGCCCGCGGGCACTGTGATGCGGTGGCGGAAGCGCTCGACCTGTCGAGCGAGTCGGTGCTGCCTTTTTCCACCGGAGTCATCGGTCAGCTTCTCCCGGACGATGCCATGCGCACGGGTATCGCGGCGGCTGCCAGGGCGCTACAGGCAAAAGGCGTTACGCCTGCCCCTGCCACCGTCGATGCCGGGCATGCCACCGGAATGAATTCGTCCGTTACGGCCGATATCGGCGACTGGCGTCGGGCCGCCAGCGCCATCATGACCACCGATACCGTGCCGAAACTCACCTCCCGAACGGTCATCCTCGGCGGTGGTGAGGTGGTCACGCTCACCGGCATGGCGAAAGGCGCCGGCATGATCGAACCGCACATGGCGACGATGCTGGCCTATGTGTTCACCGATGTGAGCATTGAGCAAACACGCCTGCAACGCGCTCTCGAGATGGGAGTGACGGGCTCTTTCAACGCGATCACTGTCGATGGAGATACCTCGACGAACGATGCCTGCGTCCTCTGTGCGACAGCCTGCGGGGCGAGCCTGTCGACGAACAATCAGGCGGACTGGGCCACCTTCACCGACGCGCTCGATGCACTGCTACGCGACCTCTCCCACGCGATCGTTCGCGACGCTGAAGGGGCGACGAAGTTCATCACCGTGCGAGTTGCGGGCGGGCGCGAGCGCGACGAGTGTCGCCGTGTCGGTTATGCCATCGCCAATTCACCCCTGGTCAAGACCGCCATGTTCGCAAGCGACGCCAATGTCGGGCGGCTGTTGATGGCCATCGGCAAGGCCGGTATCGAGGGCCTCGATGCCAACACGGTGCGGGTATCACTCGGCGACGTCCTGGCCTTCGAACACGGCGGCATAGCGGCAGGCTACAACGAGGAGGCCGGCGCGGCCGTCATGGCAGAGCCGGAGATTCTGGTGGCGATCGATCTCGGCCGTGGCGACGCGACTACTGAGGTGTTCACGAGCGATCTGTCACACGCCTATGTGAGCATCAATGCCGACTATCGGAGCTGAGCTCGAGTGAGCGACGTGCCGGGGATCGATGAGGTGCCGGGAATCGATGTCGTCGCCGGCATCATCTTCGATCAGAGTGGGCGACAGGTGTTGCTGGCATTGCGTCGGCCGGAGCAGCATCAGGGCAATCGTTGGGAATTCCCAGGTGGCAAGATCGAGGCGGGCGAGTCGACCGACGCGGCCCTCGTTCGCGAGCTGGCAGAGGAAATCGGCATCGTGCCGCTGCGCTGGCATCTGCGCCTTGCACTCGCACACACTTACCCGGAGAAGCGCGTCCGACTGCATTTCATGGACGTGACCGAGTTTTCAGAGGAACCGATCGGTCGGGAAGGTCAGACGCTTCGCTGGTTCCAGCTCGAGGCACTCTCGACACTGCGTTTTCCTGAAGCGAACCTTGCTGTCGTGGACGACCTGCTCAATCGTCGTTGAGTGCAGGGTTGGCCCCGGTCCGGGCTGGATCGGACTGTACTGACCCGACCTTGACTGACCCCGTCTGGATAGGCCCGGTCTGGATAGGCCCGGTCTGGACTGACTCGGCTCAGCGTGGTCAGGTGTCGAGGGCACGATAGCGGTCGTGCAGTGCGTCGACCTGCCAATGGGTGTCGGCTACCGACCCTGTGTTGTCGATCACGTCGTCGGCGATGGCAAGACGTTCTTCGCGTGAGGCTTGTGCGGCGAGAATCGATCGCGCCTGCGCTTCATCGTTACCGTCTCGGGCCAACAGTCGTTCGAGCTGCAACGACAGGGGTACATCGACGATGAGGATCCGGTCGAATCGATCGTTCTGTCCGGTCTCGACCAACAGAGGCACCGCGTAGACGGCATAGAATTGTTCTGCCTGGCCAGCTACCTCGATAGCGGCCTCCGCACGTTCGCGGATGAGTGGGTGCAGGATTGAATCGACTGCTTGCCGGTCGGCGTCGCTCGCGAAGATGCGCTTCCGGAGCCAGATCCGATCGAGTTCGTCTGCATCGGTGATAGCCGCGGGGCCGAAGCGTTCGGCCAAGGCGGCCAGGCCAGCGCTGCCGGGCTCTACCACCTCACGTGCCAGACGATCGGCGTCGATGATCGGCACGCCGTGATGCGCAAAGCGTTCGGAGACCAGCGTCTTGCCGCTCGCGATTCCGCCGCTGAGACCGATCAGATGCATGCCGGTGTCGCTGTATCTACTCAGGATCTGCAGGGGGGAAACCTTGGGCAATCAACGCCAGGTTTCAGGAGAGGAGTGAGTCCAGTGCACGTGAGATCACTTCGTGACAAGCGCGTGCGGTCCAGCCGTTCAAGCTTTTTTCCTGATTGCCACTTCGCGCATCTGAAGTTTTTCGCCGGCATCCAGCCTCTCTCTGGTTGCGTTGATGATTCTGCCACTGGCGATTCTGGACTCGAAATCCAGTTCGATGACACCCATGCCGATCTCGACTTGCGATCGAGTTGCCGGCTTCAGCACTACGGAATAGATATTGTCGAACCGGTGTTCCAGTCTTGCTCGGTAAGGCGCCGTGTTTCCGTCTTGCAGCCTCGCGCGAAGATCACCATAGGCGACGTCAGCAAAAGGCGCGTACACCTCGATATGCTCGGTTATCTCGACGCCGTTCCGGTCATGAGTCAGTTGCCAGCTACCTGTCAGCGGAGAACCTTTCCGTATTGAGGATAATGCCTTGGAAATCCAGTATTGCACGGTGTCGCAGTGTATGGCGCCGAAACAGATACAGGCTAAAGCGAAGAATGCGATCGAAAACATCGTGGCGACCTGTAACCGGCATGGGTGCGCGCATCATACATGTGACGCATTCCCGGACTGATTACCCACACGCTGACAATTGGGCAATCAGCTTGCCGAGCCCGAGGTACAGTCCCCCGAAGTACAGACACTTCCCGCGAAGAAGCAGCGTGGCGAACCAGACGTTCTGCCGCCACGACACCCTGCAGGCTGTCAGGGCATGAACAGAGTGAAGTACGCTCCCTGCAAGCTATTGCCCCAGACCATGGCGATCCAGCCGGCGGCCGCGAGGTAGGGGCCGAACGGAATCGGAATCTCCTTGCTGCGCCGGGTTATCAGGATGATCGACAGACCGACCACGGCACCAACCAGCGACGACAAGAGAATGATCATCGGCAAGGCTTGCCAGCCGAGCAGGGCACCCAGAGCCGCAAGGAGCTTGAAATCCCCATAGCCCATGCCTTCCTTGCCGGTCACGAGCTTGAAGAGCCAGTAGATCGACCAGAGGATGAGATAGCCTGCGGCGGCGCCGACAACCGCTTCGTGCACGCCGACGAAAACCGGTGCGAGCGAGGCCATGAGTCCGATCCACATCAGCGGCAGGGTCAGGTTGTCGGGTAACAATTGGTGATCGACATCGATCATCGTCAAGGCCACCAGAAACCAGGTGACGACGATGCCCAGGACCGCTTGCGGTGTGGCTCCGAACTGCCAGGCCACGACCAGCGAGAGCAGCATCGTCATCGCTTCGACCAGCGGATACCGCACGGATATCGCTACCTGGCAATGCGCACAACGACCGCGCAGCATCAGCCAGCTGATGATCGGAATGTTCTGCCAGGCGCTGATCGGCGCTTCACAGCCCGGGCAGCGCGAACGCGGCACGGCGAGGTTGAATCGCTCGACCGGAGTCTGTGGATCTCCTGCGTCGATCCCTGGATGAGTGGCGCTGCCGTCTGCCGTCATGTTGATCGACGCCGTAGTGACCTGTGCCGATGCGCCGTCGATGACCGTGCCCGGTTCGGCATCGAATTCGGCCAGGCTCTCGCGCCACTCGCGCTCCATCATGATCGGCAGGCGATGGATGACAACGTTGAGGAAGCTGCCGACCACAAGACTCGTGAACGCCACGAGCGTGAAGTACAGCGCCGGCGTCTCGGCGATGACGTGGAGGATACTCATGTCCCCATCATCGTCTTTTCAGGGAACGAAGAGGGCATCGACTGACAGACCGTGCGTCAACATCAAATTGACGCATCACTAGAACGCATCGCCCATCTTGAAGATCGGCAGATACATGCCAACGACGAGGCCGCCGATGACGACGCCGAGAAACGCCATGATCATCGGTTCCATCAGTGAAGTCATGGCATCGACCGCGTTGTCCACTTCCTCTTCGTAATAGGCTGCAACCTTGGAGAGCATTTCGTCGATCGAGCCGGCTTCCTCGCCGATGGCGACCATCTGCGAGACCATGTTGGAGAACAGCCCCGAATTCTCGATCGAGGCGGTCAGTCTCTGTCCGGTGGCAGCCTCGTCGCGCATCTTGCGGATAGCTTTCTCGAAGACCGAGTTGCCGGCTACACCTGCAACGGAATCCATGGCCTCCACGAGCGGCACACCGGCTGTCGACATGGTGGCAAGCGTGCGGGCAAAGCGCGCTGTAGCCGCCTTGTGCACGATCGGTCCGAACACCGGCGCTTTCAGGATCAGCCGATCGAGCAGCTCCGAAAACGCAACCGATCGCTTCTTCGCCTGCATGAACACCCAGACGGTCACACCGATCCCCGCAACCGCCACGTACCACCACTTCTGCATTAGCTCCGACGCGGTCACGATCATCTTGGTAAAGGCTGGCAGTTCGCCGCCCATACCGGCGAACAAGGCCTCGAACTGCGGTACCACGAAGATCAGCAAGATCGCCGTCACCACAAAGGCCACGATCAGGACGGCGACCGGATAGAACATCGCCTTCTTGATCTTCTTCTTCAGCGATTCGGCCTTTTCCTTGTAGTCCGCGATTTCGGCGAGCAGTGTCTCGAGCGTGCCCGAGGCTTCGCCGGCCTCTGTCAGACTGCAGAACAGCTCATCGAACTGGTCAGGATACTTCCTGAGCGCCGTCGTGAAGTTGCTGCCGGATTCGACCTCGGCCTTGATGCCCATGACCATGTCGCGCATCGACTTGTTGTCCATGCCGTTGGCGACGATGTCGAACGACTGGACCATCGGTACACCGGCGCCCATCATGGTGGTCATCTGCCGCGCGAAGATGGCTATGTCCGCGGGTGTGATCTTCTGCTTGCGACCTCCACCGCCACGCTTCTTCTTGACCTTCGGGGCAATGATTCCCTGGCGACGAAGCTTGGCCTTGACCAGATCCGCGCTCGGGCTCGAGATCATGCCGCGTTGCTTCGTGCCCTTCTTGTCCTTGCCTTCCCATTCGAACAGGATGGTCTTGCTGGTTGCCGTACTCGCCATGGTCTAGTCCTTCGTGACGCGGTTGGCCTCTTCGAGGCTCATGGTTCCCTGTCCGACCTTGAGCAATGCAGACATGCGCAGGTCGGGAATCTCCTCCTTGCGCGCCTGATCGGCAATGTCGATCGCGTTGCCGCCGTCCATGATGATCCGGCCCATGGCCTCGCTGATCTTCATGACCTGGTAGATGCCGACCCGGCCCTTGTAGCCATGGTTGCATTTCTTGCAGCCGACCTGCTTGTAGACGGTCAGGCCCTCGAGCTGCTCTTCCAGGAATCCTTCGTCGAGCAGAACCTGTCTCGGCAGATCGTCGGCTTGCTTGCAGTTCTCGCACAGGCGCCGACCGAGGCGCTGAGCAATGACCAGTGAAACGGCGGTCGCGATGTTGAATGCCGGGACGCCCATGTTGACCAGACGCGACAAGGTCTGTGGAGCATCGTTGGTATGCAGTGTCGAGAGCACGAGGTGCCCGGTCTGTGCGGCCTTGATGGCGATACTGGCGGTTTCGAGATCGCGGATCTCGCCGACCATGATCACATCGGGGTCTTGTCGAAGGAAAGCCTTGAGGGCTTCGGCGAAGGTCAGTCCGGCCTTGACGTTGACGTTGACCTGGTTGATGCCCTGCAGGTTGATCTCCGCCGGATCTTCGGCGGTCGAGATGTTCGTGCCGGGTTCGTTGAGGATGTTGAGTCCGGTGTAGAGCGACACGGTCTTGCCTGAGCCGGTGGGGCCGGTCACCAGGATCATCCCGTAGGGGTTGGCAAGGGCATCCATGTAGAGCTGCTTCTGATGCGGCTCGTAGCCGAGCGCATCGATGCCCAGCTGCGCACTCGAAGGATCGAGAATACGGAGAACCGTCTTTTCGCCGAACAGCGTCGGGCAGGTGTTGACCCGGAAGTCGATGGCCTTGGTCTTCGACAGCTTGAGCTTGATGCGACCGTCTTGCGGTACGCGGCGCTCTGAAATGTCCATGCGCGACATGACCTTGAGGCGCGCCGTGAGTCGACCGGCCATGGCAAGCGGTGGATGAACCACCTCTTCGAGGACTCCATCGATACGAAAGCGTACGCGCAGGATGTGTTCGTACGGCTCGATGTGGATGTCAGAGGCGCCACGCTTGATCGCGTCAAGGAGGATCTTGTTGGCGAAGCGCACCACCGGGGTCTCGTTGACGCCCGATTCGTCATCCTCGTCGATGTCGTCATCACCGATGTCGACGTCGAGATCGAAGCTGTCGTCAAGATCCTCCGACAAGGATCCACTGCCGTCCATGATCGACTTGCGCAGTTCGCTGAGCTTGTCGTCCTCGACGATGACCGCTTCGACGTTCAGGCCGGAAGCGAACTTGTACTTGTCGATCGCTTCACTGTTGGTAGGATCGGAGATCGCGATGAAGAGGCGATTGCCGCGCATCGCGATCGGCACCGCGTGTTGCGTCTCGAGCAGATCCTCCTTCAGATAGTCCTGCGGAATGGACTCCGGACTCAGACTCGACAGATCGAAGACCGGCAGCCCGAAATCAGCGGCCACGAACCGTGTGATAGCTGCTGACGAGACCTCGTCGTGGTGGACCAGGGCTTGCAGGAAGGGCTGCGACTTCTTGGCGGCGACTTCAGCGACTTCCTCGGCGACTTCCTGGGAAATCAGGCCGTTGCCGACCAGCTTGCGCGCGAGCCCGTTCATCAAGGTGGTGCTCATCTTTCTGGTTACTCCTGCCTGTGAGCTGCGCCGAATCGTGCACGCCTGCGACATGTGTCGACCGATGACTCGGAAGCTATAGCGAAGGCCCCGAGAGGATTCGTGTGGAGCGGGTTTGCGCGAAGGCTCCCGGGCGAGGATGCTGCGCCCGATAGCGGTTGATCAGCTGCAACTATTTGGTATGAAGCGCGCTGACCAGTCACCACCGGCGCCGTTGACGATGCAGTTCCAGGTGCCGTTGGCATCCCGCTGCAAGGTGATGGTGGTTCCCTGGATACCGGTACTGGCATCGCCATCAAGCGTCGCGACGATCGTGCTGTTGGCGGGGTTGGCAAAACTACCGAAGGTGACCGAACTGATGTTCGAGTCGAAGAAACTGACCTCACCTTCCGCATCGGCTGCCAGAGCCGCGATACGGCCGTTGGCCAGGTTGTTCTCGATCGCCGTCCGATAACCCGAGATCTCACTGAAGACGCGCGACACCTGCGAGCGTGCCACGAATCTCGAGTAGGCCGGCAGCGCTGTCGCCGCGAGGACGCCGATGATGGCGATGACGACCATCAGCTCGATGAGTGTGAAACCGCGGCAGCGATGGCGCCCGATTGACGCACGATGTCTCGCTTGGCGCGCGGGCAGGCGCATTTGCATCTTCCGGGGTTCGGGATCCGTTATCCGAAGTTCGGTTTTCGGGATGATCACAACGGGTCGGAATTCAGACGCCAGGAGCGCCATGAAATGAAAAAAGGGGCCACGACAACGCATGTCGGGCCCCGTTCGAGCGGTCTGGCCGCCGTCAAGGCGGCCAGCCGAACGCCGATGCGTCGAAACTTGAGTAGCTTAGGTCGCTGCGTCACAACCCGCCGGAATGAACTTGTTTTTCCAGCCCGGTGCTGCGGCATCGTCGATGATGCAAGTCCAGGTGCCGTTGATCTCGCGGGTCAGTGTGATGGTCGAGCCGTTGATGCTGGTACTGACCGCGCCATTCAGCGTATTGACCAGGGAACCAGAGCCGTTCGGGTTGAAGGAGACGGTCGGCGCTGCGGCGACAAGATTCGACGTGCTATAGCCAAGTTCGTCTGCAGTTGTCGGCAAGGTGCCGTTGACCAGCTCGGACTCGACGGCCGACTTCAGCGACGACATTTCACCGACCACGCGAGTGACCTGCGATCGGGCGATGAAGTCCTGATACTGCGGCAGTGCAACAGCCGCGAGGATGCCGATGATCGCGATGACGATCATCAGTTCGATGAGCGTGAAGCCCTTTTGTACTTTTACCATGAACGGTGATTCTCCAGAGACAGCCAAGACGTTGAGTGTGTGCAGATCGGTGACGGGCTTGATCTACGAACGGTGTATCGTCCGTGTGGACAGATGTTTGAGTGCAGGGCGCATGCCAGCGCTGCTCGATACGCTTTGTTGCTTTATATTCAATGAGTTATGCTTGCCTGAGGTGAATCATGCTGCGCGTTGATTCACGCTTCTCAGTGACACGAATGTCGCCCGATGACATCAAGCCTGTCACTCGGTGACAATCCGCGCACACGTCGAGATAGGTGCTTTCAGCGGCTTCCCGGACCCTTGATGCCCAGTTGTCCCAGGCGATAGCGGAACTGCCGGTAGGTCATGCCGAGGCGGTCGGCGGTCAGCTTGCGATTCCAGTCAGCCTTGTCGAGTGCTTCGAGCAAGCGCCGACGTTCGTCGTCACGTGCAGCGATGCGACGTTCCGGTACGCCGGCCGGCGGATTCGAACTCCGGTGGGTCGAGCTGCCTGAGCCACTCGGGCCACTTGGGCCACTCGGACCGATCGGGTCCGGCCGAAGCACAAGGTCGTCAGCCCCGATGGTTGACTGCTCGCTCATCGCCACCGCGCGCTCGAGCAGGTTCTCGAGCTCCCGGACATTACCCGGAAATCGGTAGCTGCCAAGGCGTTCCTTGGCGTCGCTACCGAGAACGACGGCTTTGCCTGTGCGGGTGGCTGTTCCTGTGTTGCTGCCTGTCAACCGCGACAGGATGTTCTCGGCGAGTAGAGGAATATCACCGCTTCGATCGCGCAATGCGGGTGCCTGGATAGAGATGACGTTGAGTCGATAATACAAGTCATGTCGAAACCTTCCGGTATCGACGGCCGCTGCAAGGTCCTCGTGGCTTGCGCTCAGCACGCGCACGTCGACCGGCAGTTCCTCGCTGCCGCCCACCGGTCGTACCGATCGCTCCTGAATCGCTCGCAGCAGTTTTACCTGCATGTGCAAGGGAAGTTCGGCGACCTCGTCGAGAAACAGGGTACCGCCCTCGGCGCGCCGGAAGAGTCCGTCGTTGTGGGTGATGGCGCCGGTAAAGCTTCCTTTCACATGTCCGAACAATTCGCTTTCCATCAGTTCGGCCGGAATGGCGCCACAGTTGATGGCGACGAAGGGCGCTGCCGCACGGGCTCCGTTGTCGTGAATGAGGCGGGCGATGAGTTCCTTGCCGGTGCCCGATTCACCGGTTATCCAGACCGGTGCATTGGTCTTTGCTACCTTGAGAATCGTCTTCCTCAAGGTCTGCATGACATCGGACGAACCGACAAGACGCTCGGCTCCCGTCAACCGGGTGGTCGATTCCGAATCAGGCCGTGCAGGTTGTCGTGACAGGGACTCGAGCGAAGAGGCGTCTGCGCCGGAGGTGAGATCCGACGGGGACAGGGTTGAGGATAGATTGTCCGAATGCATCTCGGGCCGGGCTTCATCGCGCAAGCGGAGTGCCTGTGACACGATCCTTCTCAACTGAGCGATGTCGACCGGCTTCGAGACGAAGTCGAATGCACCCCCCTTCATGGCATCGACCGCGGCTTCGAGATTGCCATGAGCGGTAATGACGGCGACCGGCAGCTCCGGACGCGTTTCCTGAATCTCTCGAACCAGCGCAAGGCCGTTGCCGTCCGGTAGTCGCATGTCGGTCAGGCAGACGTCGAAGTTGTAGCGCTCGAGAAGATGACCGGCTTCCTCGAGATTGGCAGCGCTGTGCGTGTCGATGCCGATCCTGCCGAGTGTCAGGGCGATCAGTTCGCGGATGTCCGGCTCGTCGTCGACGATGAGGGCCGTGGGCGGCATCGGTTCAGGCCGCCATCTGCCGGGCGGTGGCAAAGATGATGCGAAAGCGTGCGCCGGATTCCGCGGGCAGGCACTCGATTTCCGCGCGATTGAGTTCGCACAGTTCCCGGATGATGTACAGACCGAGTCCGGAACCGTTGTGGTGCGTCGAGTAGAACGGTTCGAACAAACGTTGCCGGTCGATGTCAGCAATGCCCTTACCGTCGTCACTGACCTCGATGACGGCGACACCGGGTCGCTCGGCATAGCCATCGATGCGAATGGCGACGTCGTGCTCGTCGTTGTGCAGGCGCGCATTGGTGCAAAGATTCCAGAGCACCTGATCGAGATGACCGGGATCGACCACGGTATGCAGGCCAGCTTCTACGCTACCGACCAGTGCGCCGGGCGCGATCGACTGTTCATTTCGAAAGCGTTCGACGAAGGCGGGCACGAACATTGACAAATCGACCGAGTCGGTGCGCACCAGTTGCCGGTTGGACAGCTGCAGAACATCGTTGACGATTCGATCGATCCGCACGGTGTGACGACGGGCGATTTGCAGGAGTTCGCCATCGTGCCCGGCAAGTGTCGGTGATTCCTCGATCAGCTGGATGGCGTGGGAGATGGCGCCGAGCGGGTTTCTGATCTCGTGCGCGATACTTGCCGAGAGGCGACCGAGGGATGCCAGCTTGAGCTGCTGGTACTGCTGGCGAATCTGTGCATGGTCGTCGAGCTTGATGAGCATGCCGTCGCTCGATAGCGGAATGAACTGCGGCAAGACGCTTTGCCCGGTCACTTCGACGTCGAAGGGTTGTGTGCCGAGCTGCGGTGATTCTCTCGCCGCCTTGAGGCTCGCGAGCAGCGACGATGACAGGTTGCTGAGGGCTATCGGCAGGGCGGTGAACTCTGCGGCAAGGAGTGTGCGCGCGGTGTCGTTGACCAGCTGCACTTCATTCCTGGCATCGATCACCACGACCCCGCTGTCGAGTTCACGAACGATTTCCTCGTTCAGTTGGGCGATCTGTCGCAGGTCGAGACCGGCACGGCTGGGCGTTGCCGCCGTCATCTGCCGCGCCGATAGCTGTCGCGCCGGCACACTCATCAGCCAGGCGACGATGAAGAGCAGCGTGCCGAGCAGCGCGGTGCGTTCGAAGTTTGCGGCATCGACACCGAGCCGCATGCTGGCGAAGTACTCGCCGGCGAGTACGAAGAGGCTGGCGAGAGCCGCGAACAGAAGGGCGTAGCGAAGGCCGGTGAAGTGACTCAGGAGAGCGATGTTGACCAGCAACCACGGCACCAGGCCGCTTTGCACACCGCCACTGGCCCAGGCAAGCACCACGACGAACAGGACGTCTGTGTAGCTTTGCAGGTAGAGCTGGGTTTCAGCGCGTGGTCGGCGCATCCAGGCCGCGATGGTAAACACGAGTCCGACGCCTGCGTAACCGATATACGCAAACTCGAACAGCCTCGGGTCGCGACCACCGAGGGTGCGCTGGTCGTCCGAAATGTAGTAGACCGCTGCAAGCACGATCAGCATCAGCAGACGACACTGCCCGAAGAGGCGGATTGCGAACCAGTCCGCAACCGGCGGTGCTATCAGACGCTGGTGTTTATCGGGTGTCGGTCGATGAGGTGGCAAGGCTTGACAGCGACGGCGGCGATTTCCTGACGCTGTCGACGCAAGGATCGCGCCGTTGCAAGACCACTAACTTCCCTGCAAGGCGGGGTGAGCCGGTTCTGTCTCGGCAAGGACCTTCAGCGTATCGGCACGAAGATCCTGTTGTCCGAGGACACCGTAGGCATTCGCCATCAGCGCCAGCGCATTCGGCACATGCACCGAGCCGTCGAAATGTTCGAGAATCCAGGTGGCTCGATTGACGGCGGCGACCATGGCACCACGCTCGAAGTAGAAGCGGGCGGTGTTGAGTTCGTGCCGTGCCATCTCGTTCTTCAGGAAGGCCATGCGTTCGAGCGCATCCGGCACGTAGACGCTGTCGGGGAAGCGCCGTACCAGGGTGTCGAATTCCGCGAATGCGGTCCGCAGCCAGTTCTGGTTGACACGCGAGAGATCCCGCGGGAACACGCGCTCCAGCGCCGATCCGCCTCGTGCATAGTGGCTCAGGCCCTTCATGTAGTAGGCGTAGTCGATGTTCTCGCTCTGCGGGTAGAGCTTGATGAAGCGCTCACTGGCATCGACGGCACCATCGAAATCGTCCTGCTTGAAATAGGCATAGGCGATATCGAGCTGCGCTTGCTGGGTATAGCTTCCGAAGGGATAGCGCGCGCCGAGCGTCTCGAAGGTGTCGATGGCGGTCAGGAAGTCGCCTTGTCCGAGCGAGCGCTTGGCACTGCGATAGAGTTCTTCGGCGCTGGAAGATTCGTCCAGCCTGCCGCCCGGGCTTGCGCAGCCCAGCGACAGGGCGAGCAACAGTCCGACGGTGACACCACGGGCCGCCCGCAGAGCGACCGCCCGTCGGCGCGCGGGCAGGCTGTCTCTCGTTCCGGCGTCCTGTCTGGCAGGCGCACTGATCGTCTTTCTCGGCATGGTGAAAGTCTAGCTCATTCGAGCTGGCCGATTTGCCGTTGCTGTGCACGGATGGCTACACTCCAGTGCATAGGGTCATGCACGTGGCCCGCCACTTCCGGAGCGCTTCCTCTGTCCGATCCTGACTATCGAACCGGGGACGATCGGGCAGCGCCAGGCGCTGTCGAACAGGTTGTGCGCGCGTCCGATGCCGATGCCGGGAAGCGTCTCGACAGCGTGGCCGCCCGCTTGTTCCCGATGCATTCGCGCAACCGCTTGCAGGGCTGGATCGCCGATGGCCTGCTGACCCTCGATCAACGCCCGGCGCGCACACGGCAGCGACTCTTCGGCGGTGAAACGCTGCGCCTGCGCCTGCCCGCTGCCTCCACAATGACCGACGATGGCAGCGGTGACACCTGGGCGCAGGCTCGTGCCGAAGACCTGCCGCTGCCGCGGGTTCACGTCGACGCGGCGATTCACGTTGTCGACAAGCCGGCCGGCCTGGTCATGCACCCTGCGCCCGGCAATCCCGCCGGCACTTTGGTGAATGCACTGCTGCATCATGATCCGGCGCTCAGACAGGTGCCTCGCGCAGGCGTGGTACATCGCCTCGACAAGGAGACCAGTGGTCTTTGCGTCGTTGCCCGCAGCCTCGTGGCCCACACACACATCGTCAGGCAGCTGCAGAGTCGCACGATGGGACGTGAATACCTCGCCGTGGTCATTGGCGATCCGGCCGGTCAGGGAACGGTCGATGCGCCGATCGGCAGGCACCCCAAGGATCGCAAGCGCATGGCAGTCGTCACCGGGGGCCGCCCTGCGGTGACGCACTACCGCGTGCGCGAACGGTTTGCCGGCGCGGCGCTGCTGGCCGTGAAACTGGAAACAGGCCGTACTCACCAGATCCGTGTGCACATGAGCCATGTCGGACTCCCCTTGATCGGCGATCCCGTCTACGGACGGCGCAAGGGTACCGTGCCGGAAGTCTTGTCCCGCGATTCCGTCATCAGGGACTTTTCGCGTCAGGCCTTGCATGCCACGCGCCTGACACTCGATCACCCTGACGACAATACAAGCCGTGTGTTCGATTCGCCGCTGCCGGCTGATCTCAAGGCACTGATCGACGCCCTGCGCCGCAACACGGATCGCGGACTCGCTGCCGGCTCGTTGCCGTGAACCTGTCGACCGACCTGCCGACCGACCTGCCGGCCGACCTTCCGATTGTCCGCCCCGACTGGAATGCCCCAGCGCATGTGCAGGTCGTCTCGACGACGCGACAAGGTGGGGTCAGCAGGGCACCTTACGATTCGCTGAACCTCGGCTTGCATGTGGGTGATGAACCGGCCTCTGTCGACGTCAACAGACGACGCCTTGCAGAGGTGCTCGAGCTGCCCTCGGCACCGCACTGGCTCAACCAGGTGCACGGCACGCGCGTGGTCGAACGGCGATCCGAAGAAGGGCTGCGGCCTGCGAGCACCGAACACGGTGAGGCAGACGGTGCCTGGTGCGACGCCTGTGGACTGGTCGTCGCGATCATGACCGCTGATTGTCTACCTGTCGTCGTCTGTGACGGTGAAGGCCGCCGCGTCGCTGCCTGCCATGCTGGCTGGCGCGGCCTCGCCGCGGGCGTGCTCGACGCCACGCTGGCCGTCTTTCCGCCGGCATCGACACTGCATGTCTGGCTCGGCCCGGCCATCGGCCCGGCGGCCTTCGAGGTTGGTGAGGAAGTTAGGCAGGCCTTTATCGAGCGGGACGCAGCTCAAGAAAGTGCCTTTGTCGCTACGGCGTCGACGGGCAAGTACCACGCGGATATCTACGCTCTCGCCCGGCAGGTGCTGGTACGGAGTGGTCGCGATATTGCCGTCAGCGGCGGTGGTCGGTGCACGGTCAGCGAAGTCGAGTGCTTCCACTCGCACCGTCGCGACGGTGTCCGTTCCGGCCGGATGGCAACGCTTGCCTGGCTGGATCCGCCGCTTGCTGCGCCGCCGCTGACGAGTTGATTCGCTGCGCGCGGTCCTTATCTTCAAGGCATCGGAAATCACATCCTTTGCACGCGCTGCCGAGTCAGGCGTCACAGGATCTCGCGGAGAAGACAGCTCATGAGAATGGACAAACTGACGACCAAGTTTCAGCTGGCGCTGGCAGAAGCCCAGTCGCTGGCAATCGGTCGTGATCATCAATTCATCGAACCGCAGCACCTGCTGGTGGCCATGCTTGATCAGGACGGTAGCGGTGTACGTCCCTTGCTGGCGCAGTCCGGTGTCAACGTCAACGGGCTGAAGAGTGGTCTCGACAAGGCCCTCGATGCCATGGCGAGTGTCGAGGGCGCCGGTGGGCAGCTGCACGTGTCCAGCGAACTCAACCGCCTCTTGAACCTCACGGACAAGAAATCACAAAAGCGAGGCGATCAGTACATCTCGTCGGAGATCTTCGTGCTGGCGGCTCTTGAAGACAAGAAGAATGCACTGGCCGATCTCATGCTGCAGAACGGCGCCAACCTGAAGGCGGTCGAGCAGAGTATCGAGCAGGTGCAGGGCGGGCCAGTGACCGATCAGAATGCTGAAGAACATCGGAAGGCGCTCGAGAAGTACACCATCGATCTGACCGCACGCGCGGAACAGGGCAAGATCGACCCCGTGATCGGGCGGGATGACGAGATTCGTCGGGCCATTCAGGTATTGCAGCGCCGGACCAAGAACAACCCGGTCATCATCGGCGAACCCGGGGTTGGCAAGACGGCTCTGGTCGAAGGGCTGGCGCAACGTATCGTCGACGGTGAAGTCCCTGACGGCATTCGCAACAAGCGCGTGCTGTCGCTCGACATGGGCGCGCTGATCGCGGGTGCCAAGTTTCGGGGTGAATTCGAGGAACGACTCAAGTCCGTGCTGGCCGATCTTGCCAAGCAGGAAGGTCAGGTCATCCTCTTCATCGACGAGATTCACACGATGGTCGGTGCGGGCAAGGCGGAAGGCTCGATGGATGCCGGCAACATGCTGAAGCCGGCGCTCGCCCGGGGTGAATTGCATTGCATCGGCGCGACTACGCTGGACGAGTATCGGCAATATGTCGAGAAAGACGCGGCGCTCGAGCGACGCTTCCAGAAGATCATCGTTGACGAGCCGAGCGTGGAGGACACCATCGCGATCCTGCGCGGCCTCAAGGAACGCTATGAAGTCCATCACGGTGTCGAGATCACCGACCCTGCCATTGTCGCCGCGGCGACGCTTTCGCACCGCTACATCGCCGATCGGCAACTGCCCGACAAGGCCATCGATCTGATCGACGAGGCGGCCTCGCACATTCGCATGGAAATCGATTCCAAGCCGGAGGAACTCGACCGGCTCGAACGTCGCGTGATCCAGTTGAAGATCGAGCGTGAGGCACTGGCCAAGGAGAGCGACGATGCCTCGAAGCAGCGCCTTGCCGACCTCGACGCCGACATCGAGCGGCAAGCGCGTGAATATGCCGATCTCGAGGAGATCTGGAACGCCGAGAAGGCCTCGGTACAAGGCACCAATGTGATCAAGGAGGAGCTTGAGCGGAAGCGACTGGAATACGAGACGGCGCGGCGTGCGAACGATCTCACGCGCATGTCGGAGTTGCAGTACGGGCAGATACCGGCGCTCGAGAAGCAACTCGAGGAGGCGCTCGACGGCGCGGACGACCAGGACATGCAGCTACTGCGCATGAACGTCACGGCCGACGAGATTGCCGACGTCGTCGCCAAGTGGACCGGTATTCCGGTCAGCAAGATGCTCGAAGGTGAACGCGAGAAGCTCCTGCGCATGGAGAGCGAACTGACCCGGCGCGTGGTCGGTCAGGACGAGGCTGTCGAAGCGGTATCCGACGCGATCCGCCGCTCGCGTGCCGGCCTGTCCGATCCGAATCGGCCGATCGGTTCCTTCCTGTTTCTCGGCCCGACCGGTGTGGGCAAGACGGAACTCACCAAGACGCTGGCGAATTTCCTGTTCGACTCGGGCGATGCGATGGTGCGTATCGACATGTCGGAATTCATGGAGAAGCATTCGGTGGCACGTCTGATCGGTGCACCGCCGGGTTATGTCGGCTACGAGGAAGGGGGCTATCTGACCGAGGCGGTGCGTCGCAAGCCCTATTCGGTCATTCTGCTCGACGAAGTCGAGAAAGCGCATGCAGATGTCTTCAACGTGCTGCTGCAGGTGCTCGACGATGGTCGCCTGACCGACGGCCAGGGCCGCACGGTCGATTTCCGCAATACCGTCATCGTGATGACTTCGAACCTGGGCAGTCATGTCATCCAGAGCATTGCCGAGGAAGGCGAGGATGCAACGATGGAGGCGGGTGATTACGGGCGCATGAAGTCAGCCGTGATGGAAATCGTCGGGCAGCACTTCCGTCCCGAGTTCCTGAACCGTATCGATGAGAGTGTCGTGTTCCGGCCGCTGTCCAGGGACAATATCCGGCTGATCGCGGGCATCCAGATCAAGCATCTGGAAGCACGACTGGCCGCGAGGCAGCTCGATTTCGTGATTACCGAGGCCGCGCTCGACAGGCTCGGCGAGGCGGGTTTCGATCCGGTCTATGGCGCGCGACCGCTGAAGCGGGAGATTCAGCAGCAGGTCGAGAATCCCCTCGCGCAGAAGCTCCTCGCCGGCGACTTCGCACCCGGGGATACAGTCTTCGTGGATGCTGCCGGCGGCGAGCTCACGTTCTCCAACGGCGAGGAGAAGCCGAAGGTCGCGCTGGTGCACTGAGGCTGATTGGCCAGGGCCGGTTCATGACTGGCCCTGGCGGGTTGCCCTTCGAGGGCACGTGTCAACCCTCGAAGGGCACTTGCACGACAATCCCGGTGACGTTGTCGGTACCGCCGCGCCGCAGCGCCAATGACATCAGCGCATCGAGTGCCTGTCGGGGCGATGGTTTCATGAGGTTTTCGTGGATTTCCGTTGCGCGCACATCCTTGAACAGGCCGTCGCTGCAGATCAGGAATCGATCACCCGGCAGCAGATCGACCTGACGAAGCTGTAGGTCGAGCTCATCGGCGACGCCGACGGCCCGCGTGATGACGTTCGACGAAGGATGGTTCTCAGCCTCCTCGGCGGTCATTTCACCGAGTCGATGCAGCTCCTGGACCAGGCTGTGGTCGTCGGTCAGCTGGGTACAATCGCCGGCACGGATGCGATAGATGCGACTGTCGCCGGCCCAGGTCACGTGCGCTCTGTCATTGTGCAGGTAGAGTGCCGCCACGGTACTGCCCATGACACCGCCGCGTGCGGCTTCACGGCACACCCGATTGGCGGTGTCGAGCCGCCGGCGAAGCTCGGCGATGCTGTCGCTGGCGGTGTCGAGCGCGACGAAGCCGTCGAGTTGCTCGATGATGCACTGGCTTGCCCGGTCTCCCCGGCTGTGCCCGCCCATGCCGTCGGCCACCACCCAGAGAGACTGCTCACGCGCGTCGAGAAACGCATCCTCATTGACCTTTCTGACATGGCCGACGTGTGTGGCCGCACAGGAGTGCCACTGGCGCGTCGTTTCGGTCGTTGCGTCGATGACCTGTCCGCCCGAGGGGAACGTCACGGTCGTTGTCGTGGCAGGGCCCTTGATTGCGGGTGTGGGAGAGTCGGCAGGCATACGTGATTATAGCGCCGCCGGTGATGCCGACGACGCCAGGCAGCGAGCACGACCGGGCGGATCGAAGAAACGCGGCTGCGCGGTGGGGCGATGGGGCAGGACCTCATGGCCTTGATACACTCGCGGCCCCCGGACACGCCGTGGACCTCCTGGAACCCTCCCGGGTCGTAGCCAATCTCTCGAATGCTTGTCGATGAACGCCGAATCATGACGGTCAGAACCCGCTTTGCGCCGAGTCCCACCGGCTACCTGCACATCGGAGGGGCCCGCACGGCCCTCTTCTCGTACCTGTTTGCGCGACGCCACGGTGGCCAGTTCGTGCTCCGCGTCGAAGATACCGATCGAGCCCGCTCGACGGACGAATCGGTGCAGGCGATTCTCGATGGCATGAGCTGGCTCGGGCTCGAGGCCGACGAAGGGCCGTTCTTTCAGACCGAGCGCTTCGATCGCTATCGGGAGGTCGTACAGGAATTGCTCGCCAAGGGTCATGCCTATCGCTGCTGGTCGACGCCCGAGGAAGTCGATGCGATGCGTGAAAAGGCCAGGACCGAGGGGCGCAAGCCACGCTATGACAACACTTGGCGAGACAGTGCGGCGACGCCACCGAGTGGTATCGAGCCGGTCGTGCGTTTCCGCAACCCGCTCGAAGGCAGTGTCGTTATCGACGATGCCGTGAAGGGCGAGATCGTCATCGACAACAGCGAACTCGACGATCTGGTCATCCTGCGCGCCGACGGCAGCCCGACCTACAACCTCACGGTGGTTGTCGACGACATGGACATGCGCATTTCCCATGTCATTCGCGGCGACGACCATGTGAACAATACCCCGAGGCAGATCAACATCCTCGAAGCACTGGGTGCACCTCGGCCGGTCTATGCGCATCTGCCGATGATTCTCGGCGAAGACGGCAAGCGGCTGTCGAAGCGTCACGGCGCCGTCAGCGTCATGCAGTATGCCGAGGACGGCTACCTGCCCGAGGCGTTGCTGAACTACCTCGTGCGGCTCGGCTGGTCGCATGGCGATCAGGAGCTCTTCTCCGCCGAGGAGATGCGCAGCCTGTTCGCGCTCGAGCAGGTCAATCGCTCGGGAGCCGTGTTCGACACGAAGAAGCTCGACTGGATCAACCAGCATTACCTGCAGAACATGCCGGCCGACGCGTTGGCGCAGGCGCTCGAGCCTCACCTCGCCAGGTGCCTTGCCGAAGAGAGTGTCGAGCGGGAAGGGGGGCCGGAGCTTGCGGCCGTGGCTGATCTCCTCAGAGAGCGTGCCAAGACCCTGGTCGACATGGCGAACGCGGCGCTCTACTTCTATCGCCCGCCCGTGGAATACGACGCGAAGGCCGCGACGAAGCAATTTGTACCGATGGCGGGAGAGATTCTCGAGGCGGCGCGCGGTCGCCTGGCAACGCTCGATGCCTGGACGGCGGCGAATATTCAGAGCGCGCTCGAAGCAACGGTCGCTGCACAGGAGGTCGGTTTCGGGAAGCTCGGTCAGCCGTTACGGCTCGCCATCACCGGCACGACGGCGTCGCCTGCCATGAACGAGGTGCTCGAGCTGATCGGCCAGAGCGAGAGCGTCCGGCGCATCGATGCGGCCGTCAAGGTCTGTGCAGCGGCGGCGAGCTGAGGCGACATCGGCCGTGCCGGGGTGCGATGAGAGTCTCGATGCCGGTTTCGATGTTGGGTTCAACGCGGGGTTCAATCTGCATTGTGCGTCTCTGGTCAGTGTGTTCCGTACGCGGTCAGACGGGTCCAGATAGACCAGGGTTGCAGTAATTGATGACGCTGTCCGGCACTGACGATCGTCACCTCGACCGTTCGGCTGTCGCCGTTGCTGGCATCGAGCTCGATACGCGAGCCGTCTGCGGCGACGATTGCGACCTGGCCCTCCGGCATTGGCCACGTCAAGCCACCGCTCGCACTGAGCGGTACAGTGGTGGTAACGACCAGGGGTTCCCGCGCGCTTGCCACGGCTCGCGTGGCCAGTTTGCCGGGATCGCTCGTGTCGGCTTCGCTCGTTACGGGTTCACCTGGGTGCATCACCAGAACCTTTTCGATCGACGGGGTGTCGTCGCTGGTCGCGCGTGACGAGAAGCTGTCGCGGGCGATGCGGAGGGTGTCTTGCCCTTTTCCGGTGGATTGCCGAGGGCGCGAAGTCGCTGTACCCCCCGCGTCACTTGCGGCACCGGCATTCAGAATGCTTGCGACGATCTCGATGTAGTTGTCGAGCCTGAGGGTCGCGATCGTCTCGTCGTATTGCGGGTCGGCAGTTTCGGCAAAAGCTTCGGTCGCACCGCTCAGCGCGGGCCCGGCGAGGCACAGCGAGACCAGCAAGGCAAGGGTGGCCGGTATGGCACGCGGCAGGTTAGGCCTGGTTTTCATCGGTTGCCGGCGTGACTCGTTCATCGCGTCACAAAGCCTAGCGGGCGTTGTCGTCAAAGGCGCGGTCTGATTACCGCTTGCGGCGTTGGGAATGGCGTTCGGCGCGCCGGCACGACGACGCTCGCATTTCAGTGACGTGCCGAACCGTCGGTGTGGCTTGCGTTGCAAACCGGTGACAGCGCAGCAACTCACAGCTGAAAAGCGATGTCGCTGCAGCCGATCAGGCTACTCGGGCAGACAGATTGCGCGGCGACCGCCGGCTTCGGGAGATTCGATGACTGATCGTGATGGATGGACCCTGCCGGTGGGATTGAACCGTGAGATCAAGCTTGTCCTTGTGGTTCTTTTTTCTGCGCTCCTTTTCTGGGGTCTCGCGAACATCGCTGTCGCGGCAGCGGATCCTCATTCCGGCGAAGGTGTTGACGAACTGAGTCATCGCTTGATGATCGCGACGGGAACGGATGAGATGGCCGAACGTTTCGGTCGTTCGACCAGCGAGGCTCTTGTCGAGGCACTCTCCGCGAACGCGGCAGAGAGCACGCTCGACGCAGGCCAACTACGGCGCATTGTCGAGGCCGCGGAAACGAGCTTCGCACCGCTCAGCATGACCTGGATAGTCGAGCGCAAGCTGCGCTCGACGCTCAGTGATACGGACATTGTCGAACTGCTGGAACATCACGAATCGGCTTTCGGCCGGCAGTTGCGAGCGGCGGAGAGGGCGAGGGATGCGTCGAGTGATTCAGGTGCCTTCCAGGACTTTCTGGCGAACTTCGGTGCCGAGGATGGTGATGCGGAGCGTCATGCCTTGCTGCGTCGCCTGGTGACGGAAACGGCGATGCACGAGAAGACGGCAGCGCTGTTGATCGACATTCAGGTCGTGCGCCTGCACAGCACGTTCGGGTTGCTCGACAAGAAGGCGCCTGATGAACTCGCCGCCGCTGTCGCTGCGATCGAGGCCAGCCGCGAATCCGTCACCCGGTCGCTCCGGGACAGCCTGCCGATCATGTTTGCCTTCACTTACGATGGCTTCGATACGGACGAACACCGCCGCTTGCTCCAGTTCAACCTCTCGGCGGTCGCGCGTCGTGCAGCCGACGGTGTCTTCGATGGCATTCGTGAGGCCTATGTCGCCGGGACCTTCGACTTCCAGCGCCGGGTGAGACCGGCCATCGCGCTTGCCGACGCGGCCGACGGAATCTGAAACGGTCGCTCTGGCCGTTCGCGCCTGATGGGCTCCCTTTGAATCGAGCGACTCTGACGCAGTCGATACCAAGGTGGAAGACCACCGGGGGCAGTCGGGAACGAAACCTGCAGTGTCGAACCGATATCGGTGTCACACGACGAGAAACTGCGGATGATGGAATCGACGACGAGCGTAAGGGCGCGTGCCACTGAAGGATCGCTCCCGGCTGAATCGAGCAGCATGGAAGTGCTGTCCGACAGGGCATTCCGTCGGTTTCTGGAGACCGGTGACTGGAGCAGTGCGTTCAGAACGTTGCAATCCGTGGACAACACGCGGGCGGAAATCAGCGTCGAGGCGGTAGATCGAGCCTTGTCCCGCGCGGCCAGTCGATGGCATTCGTCCCGGGCGATGCTGAGTCTCGCGATTGACCGTGTCGCCGACGTCGATCGCCCGGTGGCGCTGGCCGATATCGCGCTTGCCGAATTCGAGCGACTCCGCGACTGGACCCTGGTGCAGCGCTTGCTCGAGCGCTTTCGAATCGGCGCGGAGGGCAGTGGCCGTCGGCCGGTCGCACTCGATACCGGACAGGTTGCCGAGGCGTTGTCGCTGGCGCGCGCCTGGTCGGAGAACGCCTCCGCAATACGGACTGGCGACGCGCGCAGTGGTGCGTCGATATCACGTTAATGCAACGGTCGCGACATTCGGTGCCGTTCTAGCAAGGTAAACCCCGCAGCGTGGTGCACGTTCGCTAACGCATACCGTGCGCCAGCATCTCCTCGAGCACGACGGCGACCCCGTCTTCGGTGTTCGACGGCACAATGCGATCAACCAGCGCATGCACCTCGGGCACCGCATTGCCCATCGCCACGGCGACCCCGGCCACGCGGAACATCGGCATGTCATTGAGGTTGTCCCCGAAGGCGATAGTCCGGGTCATCGGCAGGTCGAGCGCGCGGGCGATCCGCTCCAAGGCTGATCCCTTGTCGACGCCTGTCGCCGTCACCTCGACGAACGGTACGCCTGAGGTGCTGACTTCGGCGATGCCGGCGAGCAGGTCAGCCACCAATGCCTGCAGGTCGCGCCCCTTGATGCTCGGCGTACGCACGAAGAGCTTGTAGAGCGCCCCGGCGAGTGGTTCCGTGCCCGGTTCGCCGGGATCGATCGTTTTCGGATCGCCCACCAGTGCGAGGAATTCGGGTTCGTAAATGATGCCCCCGTCGCTCTCCCAGCCGACAGCTGCGTCGGGCAGCTCTGTGCGGATCGCGTTGATCCAGACATCGGCCTCGGCGGCACGGATCGGCCGCGACCAGTCGAGGTGTCCGGTAGGGACGCGATGGGCGTAGGCGCCGTTGGATCCGACGATACAGTCGATCTCGGGCGTGCTGGCGAGCAGAGGCACCGCCGACGCCCGACTCCTGCCCGTCACGGCGACGACGTGGTGGCCGGCTTCGGCCGCAGCCGCGACAGCCGCTCGCGTACGCGCCGACACACGCTTGTCGGTACCGAGCAATGTGCCGTCCAGGTCGACGGCGATGAGGTGCGGCAACGTCACGATACGTCTCGAAACCGGGAAGCGGCCATCAGATTTCCTTCAGTTCGACGAACCATTCCCTTATCTCGGATGCGTTCAGCCACACCGTGCGGACCACGACGAAGCAGGAGACCATCCCGACAATGCTGAGTTGCAGGTGAACGAGACTGCCAGTCGTGCTGCAGAATGACTTCATGAACTCGTTTCGGCACAAGAACGGGAGGACTTGTGCAAGAACGCTGATCGTGGCGTACACGGTAGCAACAATTAAAATGATGCCTGCGGCAATGACGAACAGTTGCAAGAGCGTGCCTACGATGGTGCGGTCGGGGTGCACGACTTCTCTCTCAGGTGATGCGGATCCAGCCAGGAAGAAAGCAGACTACAGTAAGCATTCCGCTTGACCGGGGGCGGTGGTCTCGCCGAGCATATTCGCGCGACGCCAGCTGATCATTGCGTGACAACCGATCGTGTCGGCCCCTCTCTGCTTTTCGGGCAAATAGGTGAGCCCCTTGGAGCCCGCTGCTCGAAGTACAGGTAGTCCAGCAAACGATGGCATTCGCCTCCGAGGCTGAGCCGATATCTGAGCCTGAGCGGCCTCGAGGAATCTGGGCGAGGCTCTGGAGGTAGGGCGCGCCGGCGCTTCATTGTCGTCATCGTGAGTACCGCAGACCGCTCAGATCGAAGGCGCCCGGTTATTTAGGCTTTGTGGTGCAGATCCAGCCTGTCCAGGATCGCCAAGCCCTGCGCTGGGTCGCCGCGCTCGCTGCGTGCCCGGAACCGTGTCTCGGTGTCGAACTCCGCGATGGCGCGCGTCGTGAACTCCTCGTACAGCTTGTTCAGGCTGACGCCTCGTTGCTTCGCCAAGGCACGTATGCGCTCGCTGATCAGCTCCCGTTCGTACTGCGCCAGCGCCGCCATCACCCCGATGGTCAGTGTGTTCGCCTCCGGCATGTCGGCAACGACAAACACCAGGCCAGCGTCACGCAAGCCGTGGATGAACCCCTGATCGCGTGAGAGACGATCGAGCTTGGATACGATCAGTGTTGCCCCTGACAGGCGGCAGCGGCGCAGGGCTTGCGCCAGGGCAGGGCGGTCGCCTCGGGCACCGGACTCGACCCCGGTGACCGTTTCGAGGACCTCGCCGGAGCGTCCGGCCAAATAGCGACTGACCGCCGCCCGCTGGGCCTCCAGACCGAGCCCGCTACGGCCCTGTCCGGCGGTACTGACACGCAGATAGACGGCGAATAAGTCCATGCTGCCAGCATGTCACATTCTGCAGAATGTTCGGTCTGCGTAGTACGAACAAACAAAAACGCCCGAAATTTATCAGCGCACACCTTGCGTTAGGGTTCGATCGACCGTAGTCTGAGGTTCTACCGCCCCCGTGGAGAAGTGGCTCAGCCATGGACCTCAGGGAGAAAACACCGCCTTAGGGCGGTGTTTTCATTTCTGAACCATGGAAACCCTGCCTGACTGTGCGAACCATCGCTTACGTTGACGGGTTCAATCTCTACTTCGGTTGTCTGAGTCGTAGCGCCCGCCATTGCCGCTGGCTGGACGTCGAGGCGCTCGTCCGACGGCTGGTTCGAGATCAAGATCCAGCTTCCGAGGTTGTCGGCGTCAAGTACTTCTCCGCGATGATCGATCCGAAGTTGTCGCCGCGCGGTCCTGCTTCCGTTGTGGCTCAGCGCGACTACTGGAACGTGCTGCGGGCCCACTCGTCGCCCAGTTTCCAAATCATCAAAGGCAAGTACTTCATCGTCGAGGGTAACTATCACCGGCAGTGCAAGCCGGTTGACTTGACGCAGCGAGTTCCCGTGCTGCGACCTGAGGAGAAGCAGACCGATGTGAACATCGCCCTGCATATGCTCGCTGACGCGACGGACAAGGCATGCGATCAACAGGTGCTGTTCAGCAACGACAGCGACTGCACGCCAGCGCTGGCGATGATTCGCGAACGACATCCCGAAATGCGCCTAGGGACGATTGCACCGCTCTCCGACGTTGGACAATCACGGCATCGCCGACACAGTGTCGAACTGGAGGAGCACAGTCACTGGACGCGATCTATCATCCGCGTCGAGGAGCTGGAAGCCTGTCAGTTGCCCATCAAGGTGCGTACCCCGAAGCGGGTGATCAGAAAACCGGACCACTGGCAGATCAGCCCCTGACCGGACTCTGGGTATTTCTGCAGACAGGTACGTAACGCGACACGGGCGGGTAGTCACGCGGCGGGGTTTAGGTGTCGCAGTACTGAGGTGTTCCGGAGGCGTTCGTCATTATCCGGTTGCAGCATCCGCGGCGTAGCGATCCGGCTCGAACTGTTCCGCTGCTGGGAGGCGAAGCTGGCGAGCGGCATGAGCGACGTCGCGCTCGCGGTAGTCGCGAGGAGGGAAGATGTACCTGGCAGTGGCGAAGTAGACGACACTGACCAGGAGGCCGATCCGCTTGGGTCCGAGTGCCCGACCGTTGCGGTGAGCTCAAGAGTAGGGAGGAGGGCAGATCGAACGCCCGGCGCCGCTCGGTGGCGTTCAGCATCGGGGGCTTGTCGTAGGCCTCGCGCTCTGTGGCGTTGGGAATGCGCTTTCACGCATACGTCACACTTTTCAAGACAATACGTTAGGAACATTGTCCCATTGACGTTATTAGCCAACATCTCTAAGTTAGAGAAATAGCAAAGGAAGTGAGCATCATGGCTACCGAAACCACAAACGTCTCTTCAACGACGTTCCAGAACAGCGCAGGTCACTACCTGGACGAAGCGGGCAAGAAGCCCATCTACATCACCAAGTACGGTCGTCCCATGCGTGTGCTGATCGACATCGAGGAGTACGAGCGGCTGAAAGCGATCGACGCGCCGCAGGTTCTCCATCCGAGCGAGCTCGACGACGAAATGAAGGCCGAACTCGCCAAGGGCGATCAAGGTTCACCAACGCCCGAACTCGATCACTTGATGGATTGAGGGTGACGTTCGATCCGAAAGCTGGCGACATGGTGCGCTACGATTTTCTGTGGGATCACGAACACAGGAAGGGGCAAACCGAAGGCACGAAAGACCGTTTTTGCTTTGTTGTGATTGCGACCAAGCCGCAGGAAGACGGTAGCAATCGGCTTCTTCTTGCGCCGATCACGCACACCCCGCCGTCATCTGATGATCGCGCGATCGACATGCCGCCGAAGCTCGGTCGCTCGGTCGTCACCTCGGCCTCGATGATGATCGCTCTTGGATCAAGACGAACGCTACCAACGCCATCACCTGTCCGCCGGATCGCGTGCCAGTTGGCTTCTTGCCAACCGATCGCGGGGAGTGGGTACATGGGAAGTTACCGCAATCAATGCGTGCGGATCTTATCGAGCGTGTGAGCGATCACGCACGCAACCAGACAATGAGCCGCATTGAGCGGGAAGACGCACCGCCGTTGCCTGTTCGCCCCAAGCCGAAACCACCAGAGCCGTCGAAGCCGCCCCGGCCGTCGAAGGCGTCGCCTCGGCCAACTTTGACGCTTTCTTCGAAGGCAGAGGGCAATCGCCTGCCCCGTCCCGAACAGTCAGCGCCGCCACGGCCGCCGAAGGCGTCGCCTCGGCCGCGACGGGGTAACGATCCCGACCGCGATCCTGATCGCGACCGCTAGAACGCCCTGAGCGTTATTATTCTTGGGAGTTGCTGGAGGATTCCAGGGCGTCTGACTTAGTACGATTCGGTGGAACAATAGGCTGATCTAGCCTGCTGTCCGGTTTCTTCGATCTCCGCGCACTGATCTCCCGTCACCTGATTCACGAGGGCGAAGACCTGGTCGCTGTCCGGTGGTACTCGGCAATCCCGGCCGAGAACTGGCGAGACCCGGTGCAGAAGGCCCGCGTCCAACGTCACAAGGCGTACCTGGCTGCCCTGGAGGCATCTGGCGTCTCCTGCCGCATCTCCGGGTTCCGCAACCGTCCGATCGTCTGCAAGCACTGTGTGGCAAGCGACTTCGTGCCAGCTCTCCACTCACTGGCACGCGTCGCCAAGAAGCTCCGGCCAGCAGACGTCGTTGTCTGCCTGATCGGTACCGGCGACGCACTGACCTCGTCGTACGTGCCGGCTCGCCGTCAAGCAGTCGAGGAAAGGTCCCGCGCCCGAACGCCTTCCTGCGCGCCGTCCGGTAGCCCGCCGTGTCGTTCAGTCGCGCGGCAATCGCCGCGAGCGTCAGTGCGTGACCGGCCTCCTCACGCAGCTCCTCGTTACCTGATCAGGCCGCGTGCGGCTCCACCCACTCGATGACGGAGCCGGGGGCCGGAACGTCGAGACCGTCTTGGCGCATGCCTTCAAGGTGGAACGCGAGGGCCTCGGCGATCATGTCGAGCGCCTCTTCGCGTGTCTCACCGACCGACACGCATCCGGGAAGGTCGGGCACGTACACACCGAACCCGGTCGCGGACGGTTCGAGGACGACCGGCTCCAGCCTCTGAGGCTGAGCCGATATCAGCGCCTGAGCCGCCTCAAGGAATCTGGGCGAGGCTCTGGAGGTAGGGGGTTCTCTCCTGCAAGCAGCGCGCTGGGGTCTTGACCATCAAGGTGTCGAACGTAAGCTCTCCGCGCCCGACGTCACGAACGTTCGAGGTCTGGCTCTCGACCGTTCCCACCAAGTAGTATCTATCTGACCCGGCTGAACGAAGGAGGAACCTCATTAAGACTCTTGCCGAGGCGATCAACAAACTGCCGGCCGATGAACAACATGCAATCCGGGTTCGTACTGCTGAACTCGCCGCCGAAGAGCTGTCGTTGCGTCAGCTGCGGGAGCTCCTCGGGCTTGCCCAGGATGAAATGGCCGACCGGCTCGAGGTGGGGACATAAGACTGTTGCCCGCACCGAAGTCCTAGCCATCGCGTGGGTGGTGGCGTCAGCTGTCCGGAAGGCAGGAGCTTCGGACACCCTCGCACTGGGTCCTCGAATCTAGGAATTGGACCGCCACGGACGGTCTCGCCGCGACCGAACTTCCCCCTCAGCTCGAGACGATTTCGTCCAGAGTGGCGAGCGAGCTCGACAGACCGGCGGCCGAGCGCTCCATGAACGTATCGGGATCCTCGGGTTCGGGCAGTCTCACTTCCATCGTCATGAGCGTAAAGCCGGCATCGGTCGGCTCGAACGTGAGGGTCTGACTCGTCGGCGGTCCTGTCGGATCGACGTCCCCCATGACGAACCACTCGTCGGCATCGAGCCGATCGGGACTCTCGACCCGAGTGTAGGTGCCGTGCCAGGCGATCGACCCGTGGTCCGGCACGACCATGGCGTAGTGGTAGCGCCCGCCATCGACCGGATTGGACTCGCAGACCGTCATTTCCGAACCCGGGGGGGCGCCGGAGGGGAACCAGATGCGAAGATCGGCGGGGTCGGTGAAAGCCCGGAACACGCGCTCGGGCGAGGCGCCGAAGACCCGGACGCAGCGGTACGACGAGGCGTCCTCACTAAGTTCGAAGCGGATCGATCCCCGTCGGGCATCGAGCGTTGATCCGTCCGGAGGCGTGCGGCTGTCGGTCATGGAATCTCCTGAGGATCAACGTCGGCGTCGCTTGTGACGTCGGTGGTGACGAGGGCGTCCAGCGCGTCGAAGCGTGCCTCCCAGACGTCCTCGAAGGAAGTGAACCAACCGTGCGCCGCTCGCAGGCCACGGCCGTCGAGATGGTAGCGACGGTGGCGACCGTCGGCCTCGGCAGCAACGAGCTCGGCACCAGCCAGCACCTTCAGGTGCTTCGACACCTGCGGCTGACGGTGTTCCGGAGGCGTTCGTCGGAGATGGCGTACTCGCCGAGCCTGTTCGCGCGACGCCAGCCGATCATCGCGTGACAGCCGATCGTGTCGGCCCCCCTCTGCTTTTCGGGCAAATTGGTGAGCCCCTTGGAGCCCGCTGCTCGAAGTACCGGTTGTCCAGCAAACGATGGCATTCTTGATCATCCGATTGCAGCATCCGCGGCGTAGCGATGCGGCTCGAACTGTTCCGCTGCTGGGAGGCGAAGCTGGCGAGCGGCATGAGCGACGTCGCGCTCGCGGTAGTCGCGAGGAGGGAAGATGTACCTGGCAGTGGCGAAGTAGACGACGCTGACTGGGAGGCCGATCCGCTTGGGTCCGAGTGCCCGACCGTTGCGGTGAGCCCAATCCACATTGCGTGCGAATGAATCCATATTGTCTGCCACCAGATCGCATTCATCGCCGCGCAACCACTCTCTGCGCCGCGACCGCAGACCCGCTCTTCACCGGTCCTCTCGCCCGTGCCAGATGCGGAGCACAAGCACTTCCTCGTCGTCCCGCACGACGTAGTGAAGTACATGCTCGCCGGCGGTCCACTGCCGTATTGGCCGACCCTTGTCGAGCGCTCGACCAAGACCAGGCTGCTCGATAAGCGCACTGATGCCCGCGAGCAGCCGGCGCCGAATTCGATCGGCCGCCGCCGGGTCTTTCTCGGCAACGAAGCTGTGCAACCGCTCCAGATCAGCGAGCGCGCGCGGGCCGTAACGCAGCCTCACTTGTCGCCGGCGCGGGGCACTGGCTTCTCCTCTTCCGAGCCCCACGAGGCGATCCACTCGAGCACGATCTCGCCGTCAACAGTCGGCGCCCCAGCCTCGATCTCTTCGAGCGCTTCAAGCGTCTGTCGGTAGCGCTTCGCACGCAGCTCCTCCTGCTCGAGGTAGCCGCGTAGGGCCTCGTTGATCAGCCAGCCGCGCGTGCGCTGCTCGCTCTCGGCGAGGCGCTCAAGCCGGCTGTGCAGGTCTTCATCGAGGCGGACGCTGGTAACGGGCATAGGTCAATCTCCAGTGGGGCTGACACAGCAATACTACATCGCAGCATAGCGGCTGACCGAAGCAATTCATGAAGAACTCGGTATTGATGCAGAGAGCGCCGATAGAGTTGTCGAGAACTCAATTTCCTGAGTGTTTTATCTGAAAGATTCCGATCTTCTCGACCTCGTCGAGCGAGATTTCGTTTGAACGTCGGTCGTAGAGCCGGGTGGTCTTCGGATCGGCGTGGCTGGCAATCTGCTGTGCGTGCTCGAGCTTCGAGTCGTCATTGCACAGGTAGGCGGTGATACCTGTGCTGCCGTCGGCAACCGGACAAGGCACCGGTGGAGGCTTGCGTGATAGAGATGCCGACGAGAAACACCTACCGCGTGAGAATCGTGGGGTTCGAGGAGGGGGAGCACTTCGGAGGGCAGACGTACGACGTCCGCATCGGAGAGGAAGTCGTGGTCGGCGCGAGCCAGATGTGGGCGATGTGGGAAGCACCTGCCGAGGCGTGAAACAGCACTCTGTGCCAACGCCGACCGTGCTCAGGTCCGATTGCAGCATCCGCGGCGTAGCGATGCGGGTCGAACTGTTCCGCTGCTGGGAGGCGAAGCGGGCGAGCGGATAAAGCGACGTCGCGCTCGCGGTAGTCGCGAGGAGGAAAGAAGTACTTGGCAGTGGCGACGTAAACGACGCTGACCAGTAGGCCGATCCGCTTGGGTCCGAGTGCCCGACCGACCGTTGCGGTGAGCTCGAGAGTAGGGCAGATCGAACGCCCGGCGCCGCTCGGTGGCGTTTATGCAGTAATAGCCGATATTCTTCTCGGCCCAGATCTCGGACGACCGCACACCGCGCCGCTGGAGCGCGGTTTGTATGAAATTCGAGCCAAGGGACGTGAGGGCATTGCGCGTTCGCTCTACTGCACGGTCAAGGGGCAGGAAGTCGTGATCTTGCTGACAGCCGTCAAGAAGGCCAACAAACTGCCTGCGCATCACATGGAGACAGCGCGCAAACGCATGAAGGAGATACACCACCATGACTGAGAGACCCACACTCGAGCAATTCAAGGATGAAGCGATGCGCGATCCCGCGTTTCGGGAGGAGTACGACGCGCTCGCCAGTACCTACGAGATGAAGCGGCAGATGATCGCCCTGCGCAAGGCCGCCGGCCTGACGCAAGAACAGATGGCGGACAAGCTGGGCACAAAAAAATGCAGCATCTCGCGGCTTGAGAGCGTCAACGGCGAGACGTCGCCGCGCCTGGCCACCATCGTGGACTATGCTCGGGTGCTCGGCTATGCCGTCAAGGTCGATTTCGTCGATTCACTCGACCACGGGCGTCAATAGCGTTCATTGTTGAAAGTCCTCGAGAGACGTAGTTTTTGCAAGTCTGCGTGCTGCGAATCCTTACGAATTGATGGAGACATTGAGAGCCAGCAATCATGCCGTGAACAGCTAAGGTTGCGACGGGTTGGATAAGCTCGTCGCGGCGCGGCGGCCGCCGACAGGATACAAGCGGTGGAGGATGCCGAGCCGGGAAGCAACGAACCGGGCCGCGTAACGATGATCGGCCGTGTCGCGTTACGTACCTTTATGCAGAAATACCAACGTACGCCAATCCCGAGGTAGTTGTGCTCGGGGCAACCACGCGGCGCTGGTGGAGCGCTCAACGCGGTCTCAGTTGGCTGAGTGGGTGCGCGAGATAAGCCTCGGTGCGGCGGTGGCGCAGGGGTTCTGCCGGTAGTTCAAGCACCCCAGGTTTGCCGGGGTGCGTCACCATCCCCGGGAAACTCAGCAGTGACATACCGCCGGGAATATAGTCCAGTATCCGTCGCCGGGCCTTCCTCCTCAGATATTCTGGCCGTGCTCACCAAGCCAAGGGAAGAAGACCATGACCGACACCCCGCGCTATCCCGTCGTCCTCGAACCGTCCGCGACCGGGTTCGGTGTGTACGTGCCCGACCTTCCCGTATGCGTGTCGGCCGGTGAGACACGCGAAGAGGCGCTCGACATGATCGCCGAGGCCATCGCGTTCCACCTCGAAGGCATGCGCGAGGACGGTCTCGACATTCCGGCTCCCTGCTCCGTCATCGAGTGGGTGGAGCCGCACGCGGCCTGATCAGGTAGAGCGGCTCCGTCCCGACAGCCTATTCGAAGGCAACTGTGCTTTTGACGCGTTTGAGTGAAGTGTTAAATAACGGCTGCAATGCACTGGTTGTATCTCTTTTTCTCTACAAGAGCTTCGTCGGAAAACGAAGGCCGGCGCGTAGAAAACATTAACAGAAGACCAATGGCGCATGAGCGTCGAAGAATGGCCTTTATATGCGATGCACTTGATATGCTGCAACTCTTACCGGCAACCGAACGAAAAGCACCGGCATTCTGCGCGGCTCGCGAAGGAAGCTGTGCTTTCGGCCGGGCGTCTGATCGAGGCTGACCGGTCCAAGTTCTCGGAAACCGACAGCGCACAAAGCAAACCATCAGCACAACATATAGGAGAGAGCGAATGAGCTTCGCAAACTGGCCGATTTATGCAATGTTCGGTGGGGCGACGGGCGTAGCTGTCGGCCTTCTAGCTCTGGTCGCGACACTGATCTGGAAACGACCGAACCTGCGCGTGGCCGCTTTCGCTTTGGTAGTCCTCTCTGCTTTCACATTGGCCCTATCGTTTAATTCGACATTCTGGAAGAAGCCAGACTGCTACCTCTCGAACGGTGAACTTGACGAGAGCCGTGAGGAATGTCGGCTCTTCCCGGCCACGTCGAGTAGTCGCATCGCCGACGAGGCGCTGGCCTGGGGATCCGGCCAACTTGACGTGGTCGTGTTCGTCCGGTGAATTTGGTCGCTGCAACTGAACACGAAGGAGGCGTCGCGATTGGTCTTGAGGCCATTGCTCGACATCACGAAGTACGCGTCGGGCGCATCCGCCAGCGGCATCAGCGACGAATAAACCGTCGAACGTTGCTCTAGCCGGTCGGCTTGCGCGTTCGGTGTGATGCGTTGCCAGTCGAGCGATTCGATCGAGGCCGCGACAACACGCTTGAGTTTTTCCTCACGTGATAGGTAATCGCCGATGTCGTGGTAGTGGATCTCTGCCCCGCTTTCGGACACCACCCCAGGACGCTTTACTAACAACGTGATCGCAATTGTCGCGCGACTGCCCTGCCCGAACACCTTGCCGCCGTCCTTACGCGACTGTTCAACGCTAGTACGCTGATTATCGCGCAGATTCAGCACATGCACGAGGTGAAACTCGTCGGCGAACGTGCGGCGGATTCCATCGGCGGTATTATCGTCGAGCCAGCCGCCGTTGGTAACCATCGCGACAATAAAAATTTCCTGCTCGCTGATACGCCAGCAGGCGCTAGTGCGAGTGCGCTGATCTACAGCATCTTCGAAAGCGCAAGAGCAAACGGCCACAATTCACTGCACTTCATGACAGCGGTCCTGTCAGCGATGCCCACGCGTCGACACTCGATGACATCGAGAATCTGTTGCCCTGGCGACTCGGCGTCGACGAGGCAACGCGGATGTAGGACGCCCAACCGGCGCCGATTCGAAAAAAATCAGATTGACGCGAGCCGCACAAGTCTGGGCGCGATGGGGCGCTTACTGTACGCTCTGCGGCCTTCGTCCCTCGACGGTTTTCGAGAGCATTGAACAGGTCATGAACATCAAGATTTCCTACCGGCTGCTCATCGCATGTGCCGTCGTGTTGACGATATTCTCGGTTACGCGGTCGCCCGTGTTACGCGCGATATTCGCTTCATCCGATGATCCGGGAGCGGAGAAATTCGTCGAGCACCTGCGAGAAGGTTACGCGCGCTCCCCACGCGACGAGATCGAGCCGCATTTCGTGAGGCTGCGCATCCCTTTCCGGCTGTGCGTCGTGCACGGTAAGTTGAACCCCGTCGCTGAGCGAACACTGAACGCGTTCGAACGGCTCGTCGTCGATCTGGCCGGCACGGGTATCGAGATGGTCGAGGCGGCGTCGGTCGGCGACTGTCCCGACGCCACTTTCATGTTCGTTCGCGTACACGATGGCGGGCTTTCCGTCGACACGTATCGCGACTGGGCGCACGAGGTGTTCGCGCGGAGCGGGTTGATCCCGACCAACGATATTTCCTTGCACAGTTGGGGCGGTGCGCAGCTCATGTGGAGCGCAGACGACGATGTCATCTATCTCGTCACCGCCTCGCAGATCGCCCCTTCGTTGCCGGACGACGGTGTCGCTGGGGTCTTCGTCAAGACGGTGCTCGTGCAAGAGCTCTTTCAGGCGATGACATTCGGCGACGACCTGGAAGGCCGTGAGCGGTTCGATTCGATACTCCACGAGATTGATGTGCCCCTGCCTGCCGTGCGTGATCGGGCGGACGAGGCTCCGGAGTACAGCGCATCGGCGATGCGACGCTACACGGAGGTGAACGCGACCGGACTGTGTCGTCTCGACCTCATGGTCATCGCCCTTCTCGAGGGCCTTGTTGCCGACGAGGTGGAAGGTGACGAGAACCCGCTCATCCCAATGATCGTCATACCCATGGTGAATGTCGAAACGTACGCTCGCGAGCATTACGTGAAGATCGACGCCAAGGCGCGCCGCATTTCGGAAGGAGGGCAGTACGCGGATATCCTGGATGACTCTTGCAGCTAGTCGGCACCACGCCTGTCGGAATAATCGCTTGAGATCCTCGAGCAATCCGATCTCGCGACCCTCGCAGCTGCATCGCGCCGATCCCGATTTGCCGGGCGACGCCGACGCACGCTCGGCGTCGTTCGCGCTCTTGGCGGCGCTTCACCTTGGCTCACGTCTCCCTTGGTGTCGCGTTGCGGGTACGTGTTCACGGCGTCAGTACTGGCGTCCAGGGCATCACTGTTCTACCTTCTTGAGACGCCACGGGTAGTCTTGGTCCGCGCCAGCGATTCCCGGCAAACGAGTGCCAGAGTTGCATTTGTAGTGAGATCTGATCGACCGTCTTCACCGGCCACGACTCATGGTCGGCATACAGCCTTCGACGAAGGTTGCGCGGGCAGGAAAGGCCCTCGATACCGAACAGTCGGTCGAGGCGTTGGCCATGACACTCGGCCGGCGCTCGTTTCGTCACGTGACCTGGCGATACGGGACGAACACACCGTTGCACTCGTGGTTTGGTCGAAAATGACGCGCTCAGAGCGCATCGCCACGACGCCGTCGTACGACAAGCGCAGCGGCGGCAAACAGGCCGAGTAGCCAGGTCAGACCGCCGCTGCGATCGCCGTGAATCGAGCAACCGCTACTGCCCCCGGAGCCGCCATTTGATAAGGTCGTGGAATCGGTGTCGGCGGAGGTGGCCGGCATACCGTTGTTCGCCACCAGTGGGGCATCGGCCGAGGTGCGGTAGTCATCGACGTAGGCGACCACTGTCGAGCCGTTTTGCGCACGTGCGCGGGCACGGATGAACCGGCGGTCGGATTCGGGCGAGAAGATCGGGGTGGCGATGGTGTGAGTACGCTCTGTCTCGCCAGCGGTGAAGCGCATCAGTCCGGCATCGCGGTCGAGCTCGATCGTGACCGGGTAGGGCGTGTCGTAGGCTGCGGCGATGCCGATCTCGGCGCAGTCGTCATCGCCGACGGCGACAAGAGCGTTGGTGTCCGAGAAGTCGGCTGTGTTCGAGCGGAACATGCAATAGCGCAGCGTCGGCGCGCCCTCGTCGAGACCGATGAAAACCTCAGAGAACACGTTGCCCTCGTTCTCGTTGAACCCGCCCTCGGCGGTGTCGTTGTAGAACGTACCGCCAAGGCTGACGTCCACAGACGCCTCCTCGCCGTCTGCGCTCGTGCCTGCGATCGTCGATTCCGAGGAAAGCTCCAGCGTGGCTTCGATCCGATCGGTGTCGACGAGGACCGGCAGCGCGAGTCGCTCGTCGCCGTCAACCCCGGAGGTCACTTCGAGTCGCGCTCGCCCGTCGACGACAGACAGCGTGCGACCGGGGTTCTGCAGATCGAAAAATGGACGGTAGGGCCCGATCACTGGCGCCTCGAGCGCGAAGTCTTGCGTGTAATCGTCGGTGGAGACCGAGTAGATGCTGGCGACAGCCTCGCCAGGCGTGCCCTCCTGCGTCACCTGCACGCCGCGTCGATCCCGTGCCGGCAGGAACACAGGCTGTCCCAGCGCGACCGAGCGCTCCATGTCGTCGACCGACCACGTCAGCATGCCAGCCTCGCGATCAACCGCGACAGACAGGGTGTAGGGGGTACCGAGCTCGGGCACGAAATCCGGAAAGCGTTCACAGCCTGCGCTTCCGTCATCGAACAGGAGAACACCCTCGCTACCGTCTTCGAGTTCACGGTCGACGCATATGCTCGCCTCACGGCTGCCGTCGCCCCGTGCACGTAGACGGAGCTGAATGTAGACGTCGCCAACGTTGCCGTTGCTGCCACCGTCCGCCATCTCGTTGTAGAAGGTTCCGGCGACGCGTGCCTTGACGTTGGCGTCACGGTCAGGCGGCAAATCGACGCTGTCGAGACTGATGCGCGCCGTGATCGAGTCGCTGCGTCCCCAGGCGTCGAGCTCGGCCTGCCCCTGATCGTCGTTCGACGTGGCAGCGGCGGTCATGACGACTCGATCCTCGCGTACTTCGTAACTTCGGACCGAGCGATCCT
>Ga0209185_1000242_pt1 | contig 76967 bp, 63 predicted proteins | sample SidtaG_2_FD_187425 | JGI IMG/M metagenome (GOLD analysis project Ga0209185, IMG submission 187425) | Marine algal microbial communities from Sidmouth, United Kingdom - Sidmouth_Asex2 metaG (SPAdes) (version 2) | ecosystem: Host-associated > Algae > Red algae > Unclassified | place: Sidmouth... | reverse complement strand
CATCTTGATTGTTCTTAATATCGTTTTTATATGCTATCTCAACGCAGTTTTTGTAAATTATAAAATCTCTAATTCGGGCATCCACTTCTGATATATCTTTTCCAGCTATTGCAGTGTTAAGCCTTTGAATTTTACCCTTTAATTTTTTTAATTCTTTTTTATATAAATCTCCAAGCCATTCTCTGGACATGATACAATTTCCATCTTTTAGCAAAATGTCAATTAGAATATCAAGTTGACTAACAGAATTTCCTATTTGTTCATCCAAACAGTTTTGGTATTCATCGTTTATTTGTTCAAAAACTTTTGCGAATAAATGGCTGTCAAGACTTCTAAGATTTTTATCAGAATAATTAGAAAGTAGCTTATCAATTTCTCTTATATTCTTAGGTCTTGCACTAATTATATTATCGATAATTTTTGAGAATGACGTTTTTTCAATTGTATTTAGTTTTCCTAGTATTTGTTCTAATTTCATTTAAAGCTTTTTTTATTATGATCGATACTTGAATTATTTCCTTACCTATGTCTTATAAGTCTGATTTAACTTTTATATAATCACTGATTACTAATGTATTACGCGTGATAATCTCAACTACACAAGCAGAACCATTCACAAAAAACAAAATGATCATACATAAGGACAGCACACTCAATCATCAACACAGTGAGATTATACTATACCATATCATTAGGGGAATAGAGTAAAGAGAATTCAAAATACTAAAAAGCAATTATATCACCTACACGAATAGCGTTATTTATCACCAAGGAATGACGATCGGTCGGATTTCGATGACGAACGGTAAGTTTTGGCAATTTTCTCTTTTGTCTATAAGATTTGCATCTATGATATATACGATGATTGCCACCTTTAACATTACAATTTATACTAATATGTAAAATGTTGATTTTCAATTATATCATCAGTTTGCAGTATAATTATTGGCATGTCGGGATATACGGCAACAGAAATTTTAACAAATAATTGATATTGATAATATGTAAAAAGATAAAAAACAGTTACCTTACATATATAATTAATATTTAATATGTTTTCTTTCGAGAATTATTTACCTATGGTTAGTTTTAATGAGTCGAGTATCTTCTTCAAGGCTCTGGAAGTTTTTCGATACGGATTTCTCATCGAGAGCAATGAGAACGGGGCTCAGTTCCGACAATTATACTCTTATCATAATTACTATGTAGAGATCGTCTATGAGGAAAACTACGAAGAGATCAAATCTATCTATGCCATCTCGATCAAAGATACATTGGAGAAATATGTAGATGATGACCAGTTCTTAGATGCATTTATCGATCTGGTCGCCGCATAGATTGGACAATACTTAGCTACTTATATTTCTCGCTTAATTCCGCAATCCTCTTAGTCATTTTAGATACTAAGCTCTTTGGCTTGGTCACCTTTATCGTTTCCCCATAGGAGAGGAACAGTGATTCCAGTTCGTAATTAGGGACGACTTGGATCTGATAGATTCCATAATCTTTATGTGATTCTAATTCTACCTGAGAGTAGTGTAGGGGTTTCGTTTTGATATAGGCCTGTGTAGAACCATATACCTCAAATTCTACTTTCTTAGGCTTACGGTCTGGCGCTAATGTGATGCCTATGATATCCTTAAAGTAAGTGTCTGGATCGAAAGTCTCATTAGTCAGATAGGTCTGTAGGGACTTCTTAATAGAAAGTATCCTGTCCAGTCCATAAGTTCTGATCTTACCTTTCTCATGATTGTAAGCATATACATACCATCGATGATCATATTCCTTAAGTAGGTAGGGACTGATCACAACATACGATGCTTTCTTTCCGAATGGCTGGTACTCCAGAGAGATGGCTTTCTTAGTCTTGATGGCATTATACAATTTGTCAAGCCATTTCTGACCAGGGATCTGAATAGGCTGCGCCAGATGTACGATTCTCTCTGCTTTGGTGGTAGACTCATAGGCCAGCAACTCTAATTTCTTAATGATATTATCTATACCATCGAGATGATCGAATCCTGTAAATTGTCTCAGCAATGCTATGGCACCCTTCAGCTCGGTACTATCAGACTTACTTAGTGGCGATTCTGTAATAGAGAAGTCTCGACGCGAGTAGTAGTAGCTCTTCTCTTTTCTATCATATTCTATAGGTGCATAATACCCGAGCGACTTATTAGTCCGCATATTCCCGAGGTCTGCCTTAATGGTTCTCTCTGACAGGCTGGTCTTCATTCCTGTAGACTTAGCGATTTCTATGGCGCAAGCTTCTGCAAGGCTCTTCCAGTTCCATGACTGATCTGTCTGTCTGAGGCATCTGTCGATGACTCTATATCTTATAATAGCGTGCTTGTTAGAGGACATAGGGTGAATTTACTGAATTGTGCATTCAAGTTGCACGAATAAACTCAGTATGATTGATTTTAGTTATAAAATTCCATAACAATCGTACGTGTTATTTAACATCTTATTCAAAATTACAATTATTTATTTTTCACTTTTCATGCTTTCAGATTTCTATTTCGTATTTATTTGGTTTTCATCTTCTTATCGTTTTGCCTCGCCGGCGGGTTTGAGACTCTACTCTATGAGATTGTTCGTTCATCCTTTTAGTCGTCAAACAAGGCCATTGTTCCTAACGCCGTAAAGATCAGTTTCATATCATCCTCTGTTCTTTCTGCCTCGCCGGCGGGCTTTCCCATCCAAAACTGATGTTTTGGTTCTCTCTTTTCAAAGGTCCGTTTAGGACCTTTGATGCAGCCAAAGGCTGTACCATTCGTTCATTTCTTGAAAAAGAAACAGCCTGTCCCGCCTTAGCGGGAAAACAAAGAATTTAAGGCTGTGCCCATTTCTTAAAGATTAATCAGCTATTTATAGCTAAACAAGTGTGAGATAATGGTCTTAGCTTGGCTAAGAATATTGTGACTAAATGTCACAATATAATGTACGAACCTCATTATCAAATGAGGGTGGGTTGTCATCTCATCCGCTTCGCGGTTCTCTCACTTAGAGCCTTGCGGCTCTACTCTTTGAGATCGTTCGTTCATCCCTTTGGTCGTCAAACAAGGCCATTGTTTTTAACGCCATAAAGATCAGATTTAACTAAAATGGACAAGGCCAGTTTGACCTTCTACTCCAAAAATAATAGTAGAATAAGTTATCGTGCAAATATACTACACGGTAGATTATATACTTGTATCATAATTAAAAAATAAATTAAGATTATGAAAAATAATTGGAAAGTACAGATCAACAACGAAGGTAACCTAATGATTGCTGGAAGAACGCAGCAGAACCAATACCAAAACTTATTCGGTGCCAAGACATTCGAGTCAGGACTATGTGTCTATGCTCATAACCTCAGACCCGTGAGACAATTATTAGATAGTCTCTTCCCTCAGGCGACGATCAAAACCATCGAAGCCATAGAAGAGATCATCAAAGAAGAATTCTGTAATAGCAGATCCGTAAGTATTTTTAAAAGGCATCTCGAGAAAGCTCAGATCCCTTACAGAGCATATGACCATGTTGCTTAATTTTTTTTATCGTTTTTCTTAATTATTTTCAGAATGCAGGTGAGCCGTTCCGTTTCCTTTCACTTACGGAATGCTCCCTGCATTTTTTTCGATTCATACATTGGGAAAAATATTAGGCTTTACCCATTTCTTTAAACAATATCAGCTATTTACAGCTACACAATTGTGAGATAATGGTCTTAGCTAGGCTATGAATATTATGACTAAAAGGCACAATATAATGTACGAACCTCATTATCATATGAGGGTGGGTTAGCATCCCATCCGCTTCGCGGTTCTCTCACTTAGAGTCTTGCGGCTCTACTCTTTGAGATCGTTCGTTCATCTCTAAGGTCGTCTAACAAGGCCATTGTTTTTTAACGCCATAATGATCAGACTTAACTAAATTGGACAAGGCAAATTAAACTGCATCGCTGATCCCAAAATTCTATTCTTTTAAGATCCCATTCCTTTAGATTTAATATAAAACCTCTTAGCTCATTAATAATGGTAAGAAACACTTGGATAATTGTCATACGGTTCATTTGGGTTTTCATATCAACCTCTTCTCGATTTGCCTTGTCTGCTGGTTTTCCCATTTCCTCGCAATCAGTATCTGAGAACTAATATTATATTATAATTATTTATAATATATAATGTATTGTTATGCTTTATAGCTTTAGCTTTGCAGCATGCATTCTTGTAAACTTTTGTTTTTTCTCTTATTACTCTCAAGCTTACTTCTCGGGCAAGCTCCAGAGAAGCATCCTCGAGTAGGCCTTGCATTATCAGGTGGTGCTGCACATGGATTTGCTCATATCGGTGTATTGCAATATCTGGAGGAAGTCGGTATTAAGGCAGATTATATCACAGGTACCAGTATGGGTAGCGTAATCGGAGGACTCTATGCGATGGGATATAGTCCAGATGAGATTGCGGTCATTGCGGGAGAGCAAGACTGGACCTTACTGATTAGTAATCGATCTCCACTCTGGGAGGTCGCTCCCATAGAGAAAGATGTACATGAGAAGATTCCTGTTTCTGTGGTATGGAAGGATAATTCATTTCGGTTTCCCCGAGGATTGATGTTAGGTCAGAAGTTAGATTTGATCATATCTAAAATATATGCGCCTGCATACTTCATAGATGACTTTGATGATTTGCATATTCCATTTAGATGTATTGCGGTGGATATAGAAGATGGTTCATTGGATATATTAGACAGTGGATATCTGGGAGAAGCAATCCGAGCCAGTATGGCGATACCGACCGTATTTCCACCTAAAGAAATAGACGGCACCTTATATGTAGATGGTGGGCTACTTAGAAATTTTCCAGTCCAGGAAGTCAAGAATATGGGAGCAGATATAGTCATCGGCGTTTACGTAGGTGGTGTGAAGGAAAAGAGAGACAAGCTTAATTCAGCGCTGGATATATTTAAGCAGACATCTTGGATGAGCAGTATACTGGACTCTGAGGAACAAGAGAAATTAACAGATGTATGTATTAAGCCAGCCGTCAAAGACATCGGTTCATTTGACTTTGCTAAGTACCAAGAGTTCATAGATCTCGGATATGCTGAAGCTGCAAAGTATGAGGCAGAACTTCGTGCTATTGCGTCTACCATAAGTAGTAGACCTAAGGAGAAGGTTAACCCTAAGCTGAATAGTCTTGATTATCTCAGATTCACAGATATCTATACGACTGCACGAGAAAGGTGTTATAATCAAATGATCCTCGACAAGCTCAGTTTTGGTGTAGGGGAGAATGTATCGTTTGCACAATTAGAGGAGAGTCTATCATTGGTGTATGGCACTAAGAATTTCGCCAAGACAAGTTATGATTTCGATGTTGCAGATGAAGGCATAGAGCTGATTGTCAATACTGAAGAAATAGATCCATACTCCATCGGTATATCCCTGAATCGATTTAGATATTATAATGCATCGGTGATACTTTCTGGTTCTATACGTAATAGCATCGGGAAGCCGTCACACTTCAGAGCGGATCTTAGGTTATCTGAGAATCCAGGTGTGCAAGCACAGTATACCTATCGATTACCCACTAATTCTCTGTACATGGCACAGGTGTCGGGAAAGTATGAGACATTTAGAATGCCGCTGTATAATGGTAATGTAATAGATAGATTATATAGGGCTGATCAGGCAGAACTGAAGATCGGAGTGCTAAAGGAATGGAAAAATAAATTTCTATTTAATGCTAACTATCGATATCAGTTTGATAAGTTAAGACCGATTGTATTTAAGTCAAATGACTTCAGAAGATATAAGACTTACAAGCATGGAATAGAAATCGGATTGACTTATAATAGCTTGGACAGGCCAGTATTTCCAGAGTCGGGTATGAAAGTAAAAGTCAGCTCAGATTTAGTTATCAATAATAGACTCAAAAGAATAGATCAATCTGACTTCACCACTTTTTTGCCATTTACAGAAGATAAGACTTATGTGAATGCTTATGTGAATTATGAGCATTATAAGAGTTTAGATAAAGTCTGTACGGAAGTGAATCTGAGAGCCAGAATATCATCTGGTCAGTCATTTTTAGATAATTATAAATTAGGAGGGCCTGCACAAGAGAAAAACGATACCTATGGATTCGTAGGTCTCAGTGATACAGAGATACTGATAGGAGATCATGTAACTGGAAAATTTGGACTAAGAATCAATGTCAGAAGCCAACTATACGTGACACCTACTGTGCAATATGTCTATGGAAAAGATTTTCTCTCATATGCCTTCGACCAATCATCTATCATCTCGGAGCTAGGTTATGGAGTTGGTTTTGGGATCATGACGCCTATCGGTCCAGTCACATTAGACATCGGATACACTAGCCTGAAAGATAGAGCTGTTGCAAATTTAGGTTTTGGATTTAGGCATATTATGTAAAGTCAGTTATTATATAAAATGGAGGCTTTAGCTTGTGTACAAAGGCTTTACATTTAAAAGTATAATATTGAATAATGAAAGCGATAACTATTTCTAATTTTCGATCGAGAACAAAATATTACTTTGATACAGTAATAAATTCGTCTGAAATTCTAATCATACCAAGATATAACGATGAAGAAGATGAGTCAGTCGTTATCATGTCATTAAAGGAATATAACTCGCTGCAAGAGACAAATTATTTGATGTCCACAACTGCTAACAGGGAATAGGCTTCTCGAATCTATAGAGCAGATCAAACCCGCTTAAAGGAATAGAAAAACCAGAGCCTTTAAAACATCAGTTGGAAAGGCCTATGGTTCAGAAGAATTAATCATGAACACAGAATTATGTATGAAATATCTGGTAAGAAGAAAGTAGATGATATCTGTACAATTATGCAATGTAGATTCCACTGCAAACAAAATCATGGCTCACACCTTATATGGCCAATAATCCTACGACAATAACCTGTCTACGCTACATACAATCTGTTCTAAAATAGAAGAACATTAAACCTCCATTGTCATTCACGCAAATAAGTGATAGATTAGACACTTAAAGCAAAGTGAATGTCAACATTTAGATATGGCTTAGACCATATGACTGTGAGTATAGCCCTCAATATCTCGAGTGGAAAGATAAAAGGAGTCGTAGATCCGAAAACAAAAAAGTCTATAGAAAGAGCCCATGATATCGTCGTCAATGTAGCCAAGAAAGAGGTTGCAGTATATGGTATCAATACAGGATTCGGCCCATTGTGTAACACTAAGATCCCTGCTGATAAGACCACCCAGCTGCAAGAGAACTTACTGAAGAGCCACAGCGTAGGCGTAGGGAACCCAATAGATAAGGACTTAGCAAAGCTTATGCTGATCCTTAAGTTACAATCACTGAGCAAAGGTTACTCTGGGATATCTATGGAGATTATAGAGCGAATCATATGGCATATAGAAGAGGATATTATTCCTATCGTGCCAGAGCAAGGTTCTGTGGGAGCTTCAGGAGATTTAGCTCCATTGTCACACTTATTTCTTCCATTGATAGGAGAAGGACAATTGATATATAAAGGTAAGACGGTATCTACTGCAGAGGTACTGCAAGCAGAAAATAAAGAAGCAATAAAGTTGCACCCTAAAGCTGGTCTAGCATTGATTAATGGAACACAGTTCATATTAGCACATGCAGTGATGGTTGTGGATACATTACACAATTGCCTGTCACATGCAGATCTGATCGGTGCTATGATGGTAGAAGGTCTATTAGGCTCACGAACACCATTCCGAGACATATTGCACAAGACAAGGCCTTACAAGGGTAATACTCATGTGGCAGGAAGATTATCAGCATTCTTAGATAACTCTGAGATCGCAATGTCACACTTAGACTGTGATCGTGTGCAAGATCCCTATTCGCTAAGGTGTATGCCGCAAGTGCATGGAAGTAGTCGGAATGCCTGGTTACATCTAAAAGAAGCCGTGGAAGTCGAACTAAATTCGGTGACAGATAACCCTGTTGTATTCGATGAGGATACGATTATAAGTGCTGGTAGTTTTCATGGTCAGCCGATTGCATTGCCATTAGATTATGCCTGCCTTGCTGCTGCTGAGATCGGTAATATATCAGACCGTAGAAGTTACTTCTCATTAGAAGGTGTCGCAGAGGATACGCCGAGGTTACTAATGCATGATACTGGTATCAATTCAGGATTTATGATCGTGCAGTATACTGCCGCAGCATTAGCAAGTGAGAATAAAGGTCTTTGTTTTCCTTCCAGTGCCGATAGTATACCGACATCACTTGGTCAGGAAGATCATGTAAGCATGGGTTCTATCGGAGGTCGTAAGGCATTGACAGTTTGTAAGAATGTTATTAAAATATTGGCAACAGAATTATTGTGTGCTGCTCAAGCATTCGACTTCAGAAAACCACATAAGTCTAGTAAGATTATCGATGCCGTACATGCAGAAATCCGAACGAAGATCACGCATGCTACAGAGGATCGTATATTCGGTGATGACATAGCTGCAGCTATAGATATAATAAATTCTAAATCCCTATTGTCGATTATTAATGAATTAAAGACTAAACCTTTTAGTCAGTTTGATGATTTATTTGAAAACTATTAGACCGATGAGTGATACTTTGACAATGACAGAAGAGAAGACTTCCTTTAGAGAATTAATAAAACAAGGAATCCCAGATGTACTACCTGAGAAAAGACCTGTTCCAAAAGGTGGCAACCCAGCCCCGAAGAGAAAAGATATATTATCTCCAGAAGAGAAGAAGTTAGCGATACGGAATGCTTTAAGATATTTTCCGGAAGCTTGGCATCAGACATTAGCACAAGAGTTTGCAGATGAGCTTAGAACATATGGACGGATATATATGTATCGATTCATGCCGACTTATGATATGCATGCGAGATCGATAGGCAGCTATCCAGCTAAGATCCAGGAAGCGGCAGCCGTCATGCTGATGATACAGAATAATCTGGATCCAGCGGTAGCACAGCATCCTAACGAGTTAATTACTTATGGAGGTAATGGGTCTGTCTTTCAGAACTGGGCGCAGTATTTATTGACCATGCAATATCTGTCGGAGATGGAAGCTGATCAGACTTTGCATATGTATTCAGGGCATCCTATGGGTCTATTTCCATCTACCGCTGATGCTCCAAGAGTAATCGTAACTAACGGTATGATGATACCTAATTATAGCAAGCCAGACGATTGGGAGAAATATAATGCATTAGGTGTGACACAATATGGTCAGATGACAGCGGGCTCATATATGTATATAGGTCCCCAAGGAATCGTACATGGCACCACCATTACTGTCATGAATGCATTCAGAAATATATTAGACAAAGGTGATGATCCAAGTGGAAAAATATTCTTGACAGCCGGATTAGGAGGTATGAGTGGTGCTCAACCGAAAGCTGGAAATATTGCAGGCTGCATCACCGTCTGTGCAGAGGTCAATCCATCAGCAGCCACTAAGCGTCATGAGCAAGGCTGGGTAGACGAACTCATAGATGATATATCAGAACTGGTAATAAGAGTCAGAACTGCTCAGAATAATTCTGAAGTCGTCTCTATCGCTTACATCGGTAATGTTGTAGAAGTATGGGAGCAATTCTATAAGGAAAATATATATGTCCATGTAGGTTCAGATCAGACCTCTCTGCATAATCCTTGGTCAGGGGGTTATTACCCTGTAGATATATCGTATGATGATTCTAATGCAATGCTGTCATCAGATCCACAATTATTCAAGGAGAAAATACAAGAGACACTTAAGAGACATGCTGCAGCTATTAATCTGCACCATGCTAAGGGGACATACTTTTTTGATTATGGGAATGCATTCTTATTAGAATCATCGAGGGCAGGAGCAGATGTAAAAGGGGAAGGACAAGAAGAATTTAAGTATCCATCTTATGTGCAGGATATATTAGGTCCAATGTGCTTTGATTATGGATTTGGGCCATTCCGATGGGTCTGTGGTTCAGGGAGGGAAGAAGACTTAGATAAGACAGATGACATCGCTCGATCTATACTGGAAGAAATCATGGCAGAATCCCCCGCTGAGATACAGCAACAGATGCAAGATAATATCAAGTGGATCACTGATGCTAAGGAGAATAAATTAGTAGTCGGATCACAAGCACGGATTCTATATGCAGACTCTGAGGGACGGATTAAGATTGCCTTAGCATTTAATAATGCGATCAGAGATGGTGTCATCGGGCCAGTTATTTTGGGTAGAGATCACCATGATGTCAGTGGTACAGATTCCCCTTATCGAGAAACCAGTAACATCTATGACGGCAGCCGATATACCGCAGATATGGCGATACATAATGTAATAGGAGATAGCTTCAGAGGTGCAACGTGGGTGTCCATACACAATGGTGGAGGCGTAGGTTGGGGTGAGGTTATTAATGGAGGATTCGGTATGTTACTAGACGGCAGTGCAGCAGCCGATAAGAAGATAGAAAATATGCTCTTCTATGATGTCAATAATGGTATAGCGAGAAGAAGTTGGGCCAGAAATAAGAATGCAAAATTTGCCATAGAAAGAGAGATGGAAAGAAATCCTAAGCTGAAGGTGACGGTGTCGGAGGAGGTGGATGATTCTATTTTGGATGGGGTGGTGTAGGGTGGGGGTGATTTTTTCTTGGTTATTGTTTAACCCAACCTCGGTCCTTCTTCAACCCAACCTCAATCCTTCCCTTTCAAGGGAAGGAAGGGGGTGGTGGAGGTAAGCACGCCGAAGGCTGCATAGGAGATATTTTCCCTTACAAGGGAAAAAACAAAAAAGGGTTGAAAAGCACCACATGAAGACCTCTCAGATCCCGAATATCTCAGATACCCCGACTATCCAAAAATGCCTGAACTCTAACTTCTACTTTACTCCAATCACTAAGTACCTCTGCATTAGCAAACCGAATAACCGTAATTCCCATGGCTTTTAAAATGGCACTTCTTTTTTCATCATATTCCTTCTGATAATCATGAATTTTTCCATCTACTTCGATCACCAGTTGCATTTCATGACAATAGAAATCAGCAATAAAATACATCGTATAATTAGAAGCTAGCTTGTAAGGAATTACAAATTGTCGATTTATTTTTAAATTGAATAGCTTTCTACCTCTCACTTTACTCCAAACGTACTTCTCTGCCTTGGTTGGATTTTTCCTATTCTCTCTTGCAAATTCTCGTACTTGTAGATAGTCCATTTGTTTGCTATTGTGATGGTATGAGAGGTCTGATGTATGAGTAGAAACTTTACGTTGTCTATGTAAGATATGGCTTTTTAGATTGAAGTTTTTTGTTTAGAGGGTTTTTGTACGCAAGCTTTCTTTGGTTCTATCGATTCTTGGTTCAGCTTCAGTCCATCCTTGGTTACGGTTCCAACCCAACCTCAATCCTTCCCTTTCAAGGGAAGGAGGTCAGGAGTTATTTTGAAAGAAAATATGGAATGTGTTTTAATTTTAATCGAGTAAAAAATGCTCAACCTCTTGTGAAGTGGATAATATCTCATTATATTACTGATGAGAAAAACCTGTATCTAATGAGATTAACCTTCCTGTTGGCCATGTTAACCTATGGTCTATTTGCCCAAGAGCAAGTTAGTGACATCGATAATTACGATGTTTTTACCCCAACAGAAATTCATCAAAAACTTAAATTTATTTTAATCGATGGTATTCAATATTTAATTGAGGACCATGAAGGAATCACCATTTCTAAATGGGAGAACGGGACATTTGAAAAAAGATATTTCTTAGATGATTTATATCCCGATTACGATATCATGTATAATGCTTTTGATAATGAGTACCATTTAGTCATTATTCAGGGCAAGTATATTCGTGTAACGAATTATACCATAGAGGTGATCGACATTGTAACTGGAGAACGGGAGCAAAATATCGACCTTACGGCATCTGATATTTTTTACAGGGATATTTTAGATATTGCTGGTTCTAATATATTATTAAGAAGCTATTGTTTCGGCGAGCAAAAGCTTACTGTATTCAATATAGACTCAAGTGAATTCATTGAACTTCCTTATTTTTTTCCATTGGTTAGTTATGATTTACTTAATGATAGAATGGTCTATGTTAACGAAGATAAGAGAGCAGTTTCAGAGTGGCTCTTTGAAGATAAAATGAGTCGAATAATATTTAATTCAACTACTCAGATACATTCAATTACCGTTAATGCTGATGATCAGAGAATAACTGTCTTGGAAGATACAGGTGTCATTCATAGAATATCAAATGATAATAATTCAGAACAAATTGGTTGTAGGATATTTGGACTTCAAGAAAGTGATATCGTCCATTTTCTAACTGATAGATATATAAGAATCGAAAAATGTTTTAGTAATCCTCCCAGAGACTGCATTCGAGTTATCAACATTAATACCTGTGCATTAGAAAATTCTTTCAGAACTGAAGAATATAATACATCGTTCTCAAAAGAACCAATTATTGCTAAGAATAGAGATCAGGACGAATCATATACTATAATAGGTCATCGTGGTTATTACGGAGGAAGTGAAACTCAGTATGTTATTAATCATGAAGACTTTTCTGTTACACCATTCAATCTGGCTGACGAGACATATCACAATACTGCTGTAAAGAATAATGAATATATTTATTTTGTCATGAGGAAAAGTTATGATTTAGGTCTTACTCGTTCCTATATCATTGGACATGATTTAAATTCAAAAGAAACCAAAATAATCGAGTTAGACAGTACTGGACCTTCAATCTCTGCAGTAATTGGTTTTGAGGAAAATGGCCAATTAATTATTGCAACTAATTCTGATTATGAAGAACCAGGTGTAAGGAAGCTTCAAAATTTTGATGCAAGTGTAGAGTTAATGCCATTAGACTATAATAGACGATTAGGATTTCATAAGATTAGAAATGTGCATATTCAAGGCAGTAATCTCTATATCCATTCAGCAAGAAAAATTTATAGAGTCGATCATACAGCAGAACTACTGACATCGATAAAAGAAAGATTTACTAGACTTCCACTATATCATAGGATTGGATTTTCTTATTATGAAAATTCAACGGCTTATGCTGCAAAGAATCATTCTGATAGCATCATGATCTATACATATGATACGACTCATGGAAGACTTGATTCTTTGAAGCCGCCTATAGGATTCAAAAATAGGCTTGACGGAATTAAAAATATTGGTCCGTTAATAACTGCTGCGCCTCACTACTTTGACCTAAGGGATAATTCATTTGGTCGATTTGATGACATATCATACTTATCTAATTTTGGAATTGGGAAGGAGAAAGTATTTTTTCCAAGGTATTTGTCACCTAATTCCAGTATTGGAATATTAGATATTAATTCTTTAGAGTTAGATTCCATTCAAAATATTTTCATTAGACCTACAGTGTATTCTGGACCTAACAATTCGGCTTATATAGCCGATGCGTTAGATTACGAAAATTATGAATTATATTTTTATGAGGGCAATGATATTGAATTAATATACAGTAATGCCAATGCCAAATTGATAAAGAGGAACTTAAGCTTTGGAGATACTGAAGTTATCGATAATGTTCCAATAAATAAAAGACTGAATAATTTTGAATTTTTAGACAAAGTCAACGATCAGATTGTTATTGTATCACACGATATGAAAAACACTTATGTCAATGAGTTTGAGAATAAGACAGGTTTGATTATTGAAGATTGGGACGAAGGATATGTTGTTAATGAGAGTGATGCACTTTCGTATTTCACAGTGGAATCAGGATTGATAGAAATATATCCAATCAAAACAGATGAGTATATTAATAATGTCATCATGCAAGGAGATTCGATGATAGCATTCGCTATATATGATGATTCTACAGGTATGACTAAGCTAGGGATATTCGATGTGAGATCTGAAGAGCTCGAAGAATTAGTGACTATTGATACTGACTCAGACTGTAATGGAGTCGTTCTTATGGCATACCTGTCAGATGAAAAAATACTTTGCTCATGTTATATTGATTACTTTAATAACAAGCCAGCTATCATAGAATTATCTGAGGGAAAACTAAGTCAAATAGATAATCTTAATTCAAACCTTACTTCAATAGTTGGATATAGACAAGTGTATACAGTGGGTAACTGTATTTACTTTACAGCTATAATTACTGACGGGTCTATTCAGTGGTTTAGAGTGGATAAGAATGACTATGATCTTACGCCTCTATCTGAGGAAGATTTAGAAAGAATCATCATTCTTTCTTCATTGAATAGTAATTCGATTTACATGGAAGAATCGTTTGACAATAATATTTCTATACTTAATAGTAATGGACAAATTGTTGAATCCTTTGATTCCTATAATAAAGGGCAAGTTATTAGCATTGCACACTTAAGTAGTGGTGTATATTACATCATTACATTGGATATTTCTACTGGTAGACTTAGGCAAGGTTCATTTGTCAAAATTTAATAAGCCTATAAACAGTATAGCAATCAATTGTCTTCTGAAAAACTTCTACCCAAAAGGCATAAAAAAAGAGGAGCCCTAATGAGCTCCTCTTTCAATATCTTAAATATTGTACTGTTATTTTATTGTTCTACAACAATCTCTACCTTATCTCGGATTGCTTTCGATACATCACCTGTACCCATTCCGTCAAAGGAAATTTGTTTCTTGTCCACACCTAATGTGACTAACATATTCCTTACAACTTCTGCTCTTGTCTTAGAAAGTTTCTTATTGTTATCATCATCTGCGCCATCATTAGTGTAGACTTGGACTTTGATCTTAGAATCAGCGTTCATTTTCAATGCATTAGCAAGACCGATCACTTCGTTTTTTGAGAAATTTTCTATCTTATGATTTTGTCTGTTAAAAGTGATGTTCCCAAGAGTGTAATTAGCGACGGCTGCTCCTTCTTTCTTTTTCTTAAACATACTTCCGAATATGTCTTTAAAGGCATCAGCTGTTGCTTCTGCTGCATCACCTACAGCGCCACCCACTGCAGTTGCACCACTTCCGATTGCTTTGCCTACCTTTTCGATTAAGTTCATTTCCTTTCCTTCCATATCATAGTATTTTCCATTTTTTATAGTATATGTTCCAGATTCCACTACGATTTCGCCATCAGAATTAAGAAGGTTACCATCAGCATCTATCGTATATGCTACAGCATTTTGAATCGTATTATTGGTAGTTGTTGTAGTAGAATTATTATCAGTTGCATCACCGTGTGCTGCACCTGTGTGGACAGTTCCATCATTATGAGTGTGACTATGAGTTGCAGTTTCTTTTGTTTGTAATACATTTTGCTCTATATTATCTTCTGCAGTCACCAGCTCTCCATTGTCTCTGTTTAAAAACCACCAAACGATAGCTGCAAGTATGAAGAGGGGTATGAGAAACTTAAGGAACCCAGCACCACTTGAAGTACTTACAGGTTCTTGTGTCTGCAGAGGTGCAGCCATTTGAGCCATTCCTTTCTGAGAGTCCAGGAATTTAGCCAAGCCGTTTGCATCGAGGTTGTCTTTTTCTATTACTCTACCTAAAGAACTCATGACCAGAGGCGTCGCGATATTAATAAGTTTGGAAGAGCTTGCACCTGACAGTCCAGACTTAGTTTTAATATCATCCGTTGCAGAACCGAATAATGCACTGTTAATCTTTCCACCTTTTTCTAAAAAAGAATTGGCACTTGAACCGCTATTGAGTTGGGAAGAAAGATTATTAAGTGTACTGCCACCTAATCCATTATTCTTTATGAGATTGATAAGAGAAGAGGCACCGCTTTCAGTAGAACCTTTACTTACTATTCCACTAAGAATAGTAGGGAATAATCTGCTCAATCCAGATTGTACCTGTGAAACATTGCTGCCGACTAATCGAGATATTTTTCCAATTACGTCAGGAGATAATGCACCTTGAATAGTGCTTAGTAGATTTGCCATTTTGTTAAGATTGTCGTTATGTAAAATAGTTGTATTAAATTAATCTATTATCGTTTGGGAGATGATGAAATTAATGCATTTTCAAAGTTAAGACTCATATTAAGCCTCAATGTAACAAGCATTTAATTGTCTGTGATGTTCGATTTTAAAATCTTTTATTGATGTAAGATATTATTTTTATTACTCATGTATCGATAATTTATTATGTGTAAATTATTTATTATCAATTAAACATGTGTCTTATATATAATATGAGAGTGGTATTTTTTTTCTGGTTATACAGATAGCTACCATTTACTTTTTAAAAATTTGAGGTAAATATTCAGAATTCACTCTGTTAAGGCTAAGGTATGAGGGAGAGATTTCGTCTCACTCATAACGAGCATGACAATCCTCGAAAAGAATGATCCAGAAAAGTGGATGATTTGGCTTATAGCTCGCCATGTTATCGTAACTTTTGTGAGCCTGAATACCCACAATTAGGTAAGTATTTTTTTACTATAAGATTAGCTAATTTGCAACAGAATATATGAGATAATTTGATGTTTAAATGGTTTTAAAACATTAAAGTATATCTTCAAATTCCAATATCTAAGGAACCAGAACATTTATAATATATTCAATTTATGATACTCAAAGCTTATTTTCTTAATTCCTCATCAACGATAAGCAAATCTATGATAGCTTTGATCTTTGCCTGTAGTTGTAATATAGTGATCAGTCAGTCTGCTGATTCTGATCAGAAAGATTATTGGAAAATTACAGATCGACAGTCTATTGTATGGGACCTGACAACAGAAAATAGACTACCACATAGTGAAAACATAGAGATGTCAGGTCAGAAGGTATCATCTATTATTTATTATAAAATAGATGAGGATAGAAACCTCAAGATTAATAGAGATATTATTTTTCCTCAGCTGAGAACTTTTAATAAAAGTAATGAACCTGACTGGAAAAAATATAGAGCCTATTATCGTAAGACGATATCAGATGATATCTCCATTAGCATAGAAAATAATGGGAAAATTATCGTGCCGTCAATGGTAGATTCTGTGGAGATAGATGGCATGTTATCTTTCTATCATACTCCAGTGGATGGAATATCTATCAGTCGTACAATCTATCCTTCCATGACCAGCGGATGCTTGGTCGAGGAGTGGACTATCACTAATGTGGGTAGTGCTGTGGATACGTTGACGATAGGTAATTGTTCTATGGAATTATCAGAGCAGGGTTACTTAGGTAAGTATAACTTTAGCGTAGAAAGTGATGCAAGAGAAGCTATACAACTTAGACCTGGACAATCTTATGTCTGTGATATCAAGTATTCTGCTTCTATACAAGGTGACGATATCGGTGCTGTAGAATCTGAGAATATGAAACAAGATAGAATTAACTTTATCAATGAAATGAAAAGCAGTCTGACGCTAAAGACACCGGATGCTATTATAAATACACTTTTTTATTTCTCTAAGATACGTGCTGCAGAAAGTATATTCCAGTCAGATATGGGACTGGTACATTCACCAGGAGGAGGAAATTATTACTTAGGAATATGGGCTAATGATCAGGTAGAATATAGCGGACCGTTTTTTCCATACTTAGGATATAAGAATGGTAATACAGCAGCAAAAAACACCTATAGACATTTCCAAAAGAATATTCCTGAAGACGAATCTGCGATTCCGTATGCCTTTGAGATGAATGGAGTGTATGCAATGGATCACCTCGATAGAGGTGATGCCGCTATGATAGCATACGGTACTTCTCATTATCTCTTAGTATCCGGAGATGCACAGTTAGCTACAGAACTATGGCCTCTTATCGAGTGGAGCTTAGAATATTGTCATAACAATCGGAATGATGCAGGTGCCGTAATATCTGAGTCAGATGAGATGGAAGGAAGAATAGAAACAGGAACAGCCAATCTATCGACATCGTCATTATACTATGGTGGACTGAAGTATGCTTCTCGATTGGCTAAAGCTATAGGGAAAACGGATCTCTCGGATTCCTACTATAATCGCATGTCTGAAATGAAAGATGTCATAGAAGATTATTTTGGTTCCAATATCTACGGGATTGATACTTATCGATATTTTGATGGCAACGAGAGTTTTCGTCATTGGATATGTCTGCCATTATGTATGGATATAACTGATAGGATAGAAGGTACAACGAGTGCACTCTTAGATAGTATGTGGACTGATAATGGTATACTTGTAGAGAAGTCGAGAGATACAACTGCACAGGTTTTATTTTGGGATAGAGCGACACTTTATGCACTGAGGGGCATCCTTAGAACAGGCGCCAGTGAGGTCGTCATGAAAAGATTACAAGAGTATTCTCAAAAGAGATTACTTGGCGATCATGTGCCTTATCCAGTAGAAGCTTATCCAGAGAATAACATGAAACATCTATCCGCAGAGAGTGCATTGTATTGTCGGATTATAACTGAAGGTTTGCTTGGGATAGAGCCCATGGGATTGGGTGTGATACAGATACATCCATCATTGCCCGATGATTGGGATTTCCTGTATTTAGATAATCTTCAGATTGCAGACAGGAATACGAATATATCGTTGAAAAGAGCTAATGATGGATTGTCGTTGGAAGTAACTTGTAATGGTAAGATTATATTAGATCAGGTATTAGTAACAGGTGAGTCAGTTATTATTGATCTAAGAGGATAGGTGTATGCTGGAGAATGTGTAGAATTAGATGTTATTTCTTATGCTAGTTATATGTCTTTGTATTTTTGCATTAAATGCGAATAATTTATGTTTATTAGATATTAAGTAACCACATATCCTAAGTCATATATTGATTATCAATATTATTTTAATATATTGGATTAAGCTAATATTAATAGATGCGGATAGGAGATACGAAACTAAATTTTGTCACTTGCCATAGACTGCCTGAAAGGTCTTTCTTTTGGAAAGGTCAGCAGTTTCCTGTATGTGCCAGATGTACAGGCATATACTTGGGTTACTTGAGTATGCCGCTATTTATGTTTTGTTTATTCGGCTGGGGCGTAGGTATTAGTTTATTGATGTTCTTGCCTGCAGTGATAGATGGAAGTATTCAGGCATTTTTTGATATCGAGAGTAACAATACTCGGCGACTGATTACAGGATTGATGTCTGGTTTAGGTCTGATGTCTCTTGTACATATATTTGGATTTTATATAGCGAAACAAATTTTACTAATCTTATAAAACATTAAAATGGAAAACGATTTAATTGACAGAAATGACAATGATCAAGGCTTACACGTTGGTCTTAAGATATTATCTTTCTGTATTCCTTTAGTAGGAGCAATCTTATATTTTGTCAAGAAAACTGACGAGCCTAAAGCTGCCAAAGATGCATGTACTTTTGCATTGATAGGGTTAGTTGTAGGTATAGTTCTAAACGTAGGCGTGGGCTTAACGGGAGGATTCTTAGGATAAGGATTCTTATTCATACTTAAGGCAAAATTTGTTGTCTTATACCATTTAAATTTTAAGATGTCGGTTAAGATTATAAAATAGAATTTGTTAAGATTAAGGCAAAAAACGCAGCCATAGCGGTAGCTATGGAGAGTATTTTTAACGCAGAGATTGGCTAATTCTATTATAATATTTCCGACATTCTAATGTTTAAATGGTATTAAGTATGAATTACTTTTTGTTCTATTCTTCGATTAAGATACCCATCTTCCCCATCTGATAATCCCTCATGGCTTCTAATATTTCGGTCTGATTATTCATTACGAATGGTCCATTCTGGGTCATTGGTTCGTCTATAGCTTTTCCTGTTAGGATTAGGTATTGAGCTTTCTCCTTTGCAGAGATTTGTATATGTTGCGATACGTTAGAATCATCAAAGATAACTAAAGACTTCTCTTCCACTGGCCCATAGCCTTCTATATTTAGATTCCCTTTGATGACATACATCATTGTATTATAGTCTTCAGAAATTTTGTAATCTTGAGTTCCTTCTTTCTGAGCTGTACTCCATAGTATCATAAGTGGACTTTGGGTTACCAGCTTACTCGTTTGACCATTGTAAGTGCCTGCAACTAATTTATCACTGACCAGATTGTCTTTAGATGTAAAGATCTTAAAGTCATCATTTGTCAAGTATTGATATTCTGGAACCTGCATCTTATAAGCGGCAGGACTATTAACCCATAGTTGTATAAATTCTTGTGTGCCTTCCTGATCTACCAACTCTTGCGATGGTCGCTCGCTGTGAATAATACCTGCGCCAGTATGCATCCATTGGACTTCTCCTGCCTTAGCTATTTGATTATTGCCTCTGCTGTCACGATGATGTACATCTCCTTCCACAACAAATGTAACCGGCGTAAATCCTCTATGAGGATGTGGTCCGACACCTTGCTGTATTGCTGGAGCATTTTGATTATATCTCAGCGTAGCATGATGGAGTAATAAGTATGGATCTACCTGTGGTACATTCTGAGTAGGCAAGGCTTGCTTAATGAATAAGCCTCCCATATTGATGTTTTCCGCTGGGATTAGATGTTTGACATTCTTATACATGTGATCATTTTATAGATAATGTGTCAGGAGTAGAAATTGTTCTATTAAAAGATGAGGCTACATCTATATTGAATGATGAGTATATAGGATTGAGTTCATCACAGGGAGAACGATGTCTTAAGCTTTCTCTAAATGAAAAGAATAATAATTAGTGCTATTGCGAAAACAGGATGGGTAAAGGCAAGTATCACAGATTAAACTGATTATGAGATTACTAATATTTTTTTTCGCCTCTATCTAATCCTTGCCATCGGAGAAATCTATCTAAATCTATAATTTGATCTATTCTGAACCTGATAAGGACGACATGGGGAACCATATATTTTTATCCTTTGATTATTTTCAAATAATGTACTTGTAGATCATTTATTTTGATAGCGACGAAATAATGTCCGGCAGCAATTCCAGAACTCGGTTTCCAAGTCACTGAGTATTTTTCTGGAGTCATAATTCTATCTTCCAGAACAGCGACTTGTTTACCTTGAAGATCATAAACTACGATTCCAACTTTAGCTTTCTTAAAGACGCCATACTTTATCTCCAAATGATTATCCATTGGATTAGGAGATGCACTATATATCATACCTGTATTAAGGTGGAGGTCTTGTAAGCCGACCGTAATTCCACTACCATTAATAACGATATCAAACTGTCCCTCTAATTTGCCATCTGAATTTTCTTGTAGAGATATAATTCTTTCAGATGCATCATATTGTCCATCGGTGATGGAAGCTGCCGCATCATCCGCAATATCTGTATCTCCATCAAAGTATAATTGTGTTGTCAGTAAAGGAAAGCCAGGGGGCTTTATTTTGAAATGAATATGCGAAGGTCTAAACTTACTGCCATTGAGATATTTGCCTGGTCTTATGGTCTCAAATAAATAGAAACCTTGTGCATTTGTACGGGTAAAGCCTCTTAGGTTATATGTGTCATTGTCATATTGGCCAGCATCATTAGCTTGCCATACGTCTACAATTGTATCAGGTATATATTCTGAGCAATCTATATTAAATACACGCCCGCTTATGATCATCCTCTCGCCCGCTTCCGCTTCTGAGGCCAATAAATTGTTATCCATAAGTGGAGGTTGATCGGTATAGAAAGGTCCCTCACCGAAATAATCTTGAGTAGTTTCCTCGCAAAGTATATCTGCATCTTGTCTTTCAGTAGCTCTTAGACTATTGTTATTTAAAAAACCTACACCTATACCTCCGATAACAGTATTTTTCAGAAATTCTCTTCTTTTATTATGCATAGTCTATAGTTTAATTATTTTGAAAATAGAAGATGAAAAAACAGAGGGCTCTATGACTTGGATATAGAATAAACCTAAAGGAATATCTTGTATATTCAATTGTTTTGTGCCCATCATACTTATTCCGATTTTAACTATCCTCCCGTGTGCATCTAATAAACGATAATTAAGGACATTATCTTGCGTCAGAGATTCAATAGTTATTTCTGTTGTCGCTGGGTTAGGGTATACTTTATACGTTTCATGTTTTATTTCGGTTACTTTTGTTAAGCTTGCCTTAGCGAGGAAATCGTCGGTAACGCCATTAGGGTTATAAATTGACAGCCCTCCTCCAGATGTGCCAAACCATAAGTTGTCGTTCTCGTCTTTTACTATGGAGTTGATTGCAGCCTGAGGTATGCCAGAATTCTCTTAATTAAATATTCAATATTCTCATCTGAATACTTTACCACTTGACTGTTCATACCTATCCATATATTGTTACCATCTGCATAGATTGAATTGATAATTTAGTCCCGAAATATGGTTGATTCACGATTGCTTATTATATCTAAAGTATCTTGTCTAATCACTCTAAAAAAATCCGTGTTATTTATACCAGAAATTCTACCATCTGATGTGATAGTCGTTTGTAAGTTATTAGAACTTAAATCTAAGTCCCAGCATAGTACATTCTTCCATGTGTCTAATTCATAATTATATGTGGATAGATAATTAGATGAAGTCAACCATAGATCACACGGAAGAAATTAATAAAAGGTTGCTTCTGCCTTAAATTGTTTTAATTAAACAATTGGATGGAGTTAAAGTGGCTTGTTTCATAACTTTACTCTTTTGAGCAAAGCTATTTCTGGACGGGATACACATGTACAAAAAAAGGAGAGTAACATTAAGATACTCTCCATTTTTCTATAGTTTTAGTTCTGAGAATTTATTTCTTTTTTCTCTTCTTAGCTATATCCTGTTGATTCTTCATGGCTTCTTCTAACTTAGCTTGGAAGCCACCTTTCTTCTTCGGTTTGGCTTTATTAGCATATAGTTCTGTCCTTATCTTCTCATCATCAAAGACAAATTTCTTAGTAATCACCGTCTGAGCAATGTTGAATAAATTAGAGAAAAACATATAACAAGTTAATCCCGATGCATAAGTATTAAAGAAGAACAAGAATGTGATCGGCATGAAATATTGCACATACTTCATAGCAGGGTTGGCTGACATATCCATGTGCCTCATATTGTAGAATGAGTATATGATAGTCGATATGGCCCATAGTATTGTGAATAAACTGATATGTGCTCCATAAGCAGGAATCTCAAATGGAAGCCTAGCGATCACGTCATAAGAAGATAGATCGGTTGCCCATAAGAATGACTCCTGACGGAAGGTAATAGACGCCGGGAAGAATCGGAATAGGGCATACCATATCGGCATCTGCAAGATCATAGGTAAGCAGCCGCCTAAGGGACTCACGCCGTACTCGCGATAGATCTTCATTGTCTCCATCTGAGCTTTCTGAGGCTCATCTTTATGCTTCGCCTTAAGGTCTGCGAGCTCTGGCTTCAGTGCTCCCATCTTTGCTTGCGAATATAGCATCTTGTACATCAGAGGGTAGAGCAACATCTTAAGCATGAATATCATGAATATGATCACGAGCCCTTTACTACTTATAAACTTTGATAACCAATTAAATACTGGTCTAATGATATGTCTATTGATACTGCCAAAAATAGATCTACCGAATGGGATGATAGATTCTAAGTCATCAGCATAGACCTTTAGATTATTGTACTCATTAGGACCTATATACATTTTCATATTGATGATCTCTTCCGACGCCATGTCCAGTGGAATATCATATTCCGTCTTGAGCAACTTCAGGTTTTCAGAATCATCTTCCATCGCAACTGTCTCAAATACACCATTCTTAAATTTCTTATCACCCGCAATGATGGATGTATTAAAGAACTGATTAGAATGTGCTACCCAGTCTATTCTGCCTTCCTTCACTTCCTCTATGGCATCACCTCTACAATTACAGTAGTCAGAACTTTCATTGCTTTCCTTAAAATAGACAGTAGAATAATATCTCTCAAACTTATCGTTTAGCTCCAGCTTATCCAGATAGTTATGCCATTTGAATTTTAAGTTAGAATTAGATTGATCTATGATCTGATTGATACCATTTAGCTTGATACCATAATCTAAGTTATAAGAGTTGTCTTGTAATGTATAGATCTGAGTGATGGTCTTACCGCCATCTATTGTCGCTGTAAGTGTAAGTGTATTACCTGACACTGATGGGGTGAAATACATCTGAGAGGTGCTGATATTTCCATATCTCTGGGAAGGTATGATGTATTCGAATTTGTTATTCTCATCCTCCATCATGGTGAGCAGAGCCTTACTCTGATCAAAGTTCTCATCTTCAGTTACCTGATAATGTTCTTTCATCAAAGCTTTGACTATTCTCCCTCCTTTTGTATCAAAGGATAGCTGAACCTTATCATTCTCTAATTGCACGATGCTACTACTTCCCATCATGGCAGACGAGAAAGGTCCATAGGTGTCATTAAGCTTTTCTTGCTTTACAGAATCAGGTATAGTTTCTGTTTGGATAATTTTATCCTGAGTAGGTGCTTTTTCTTCTACAAGCTGCGCTTGCCTGATGGAGTCTTGTACTGCTTCTTGTCTTGCATATTCTTCTGCATTAGGTGCAGTGAAGAAATAGTATATAATAATGACGGCAAATATGAGTACGACACCGATTCCTTGATTCTTTTCCATCTAACTTGCTGGTTTATAATTACTTATAAGACTGTATGTCTTAGTAAGCGGTTGCAAAGGTACAATTTTGTGCAATTGTGAGTAATAATCAATTACTATAAATGAAATACCGTAATTAATCGACGAATCTCTGTTTTCATTGTTATCCTCATAGTAGTAATCTATAAGAGGCCATCCTCTATTAAACCATTAATTAATATTATATTTACATATAATAAAAAAATATAATATGCAGAACCTGACCTTACCTCAGACATTCACTTTATTAATTTTTATTTTTTCATTGTGTATGATTTCTTGTGGTGATGATGAGCCGGAGTGTGTGGTCCCGACTTCGAGTTTTGAGCTGACAATAGATGGTGAGACTATAACGACAGGAAACGCATTTGGAGATACCAGTAACCCAACATTGGGTGGTTTCGATGTGAAGTATCTTGATATCTTTATAAATTTCGAAGATGGAAGGGAGTTCATAATTGGCATACAGAATATTGATGCTACTGTAGATGGTTTATGTGTAGAAAATAGGAATTATGAATTTAGTGCAGAGGATGCCGATTGTTTTGACATAGATTCTACGACGACAATATGCAATGAGGCTGATATAGAATATACCAATAGTTCGGGTACTCGACTTACAGATTTTCTGCAAGATGGCACATTGACAATCACTAGTTGCAATATTGATAAGAATACCATTTCTGGATCTTTTAGTGGAGAACTTGCAAGTTTCACGGCTACAGAACCCACACCTGTATCGGGTACTTTTACTAATATATTAATAGAACAATAGGGAATGGAATTGTAAAGAGATAGATGGCAAAAGAAGTACAAATAAAAGTACCTCCGAAGTATATCGACGATACAGAATATATCGGAAGGCAGATAGAAAAGAAGCTAAGGAAGAAAGGAAGTTCTGATCTGTATTTTAAGATTATAAAAAAATCTATCGATGCAAGAGGAGACAGGCCTTTGTATATATTGCGAATATTAGTTTCTGATAAGGATGATATCGTTACAGATGCTGACTCAATACAAATTAATTACCAAAATACTCAAGACGGAAAAAAAGTGATCATCATAGGCGCAGGCCCAGCCGGTTACTTTGCTGCTTTGCAATGCTTAGAAGCTGGACTACAGCCGATCGTTCTGGATAGAGGCAAGGATGTGCAGGCCCGCCGTCGAGATCTCAAAGCCATACAGCAAGACGGTATCGTCAATCCTCACAGTAATTATTGTTTTGGAGAGGGTGGTGCAGGAACTTACTCTGATGGTAAGCTCTATACAAGATCTAAGAAGAGAGGTAAGATCATAAAAGTGCTAAAAATTCTCGTAGACCATGGTGCTAAAGATGATATCCTAATAGATGCACATCCACACATTGGGTCTAATAAGCTACCTAAGATAATCTCTAATATTCGAGAGACAATAGAAGAAAATGGAGGACAGGTATTATTCGATCATCATATAACTGACATAAATATATCAGGCGGACAATGCCATAGCGTTATCACTGCTGAAGGGAAAGAGATCACTGGCGATCATTATATTTTGGCTACTGGTCATTCTGCAAGAGATATATACACATTATTACATGATAAAGAATTAGAAATAGAAGCTAAAGATTTTGCGCTTGGTATTAGGATAGAACATCCGCAGTCTATGATAGATGAAATCCAGTATAACGAATCTCCTCGGTCTGAGAACCTCCCAGCAGCAAGTTATAAGTTGGTGTCTCAAGTCGATAAGGTCGGAGTATTTTCGTTTTGTATGTGTCCTGGCGGATTGATCGTACCTGCAGCAACTGCACCAGGTGAGATTGTAGTCAACGGTATGAGCCTCTCCAGAAGAGACTCTCAATATGCAAATTCTGGAATTGTCACATCTGTTTCGGTCGAGGAGTTAGCAGAATATGATTATACAGGGCCTTTTGCGACGATGGATTTTCAGCGAGAAGTGGAGCAGGTTATATTCGATCATGGAGACGGTAGTCAGAAAGCACCTGCACAGAATCTAATAGATTTTGTGAATGGCAAAGAAATGCTTGCACTTAATGATAGTTCTTACATACCTGGTTTATATCAGGCACCTTTACATGAGATCCTTCCAGAATTTATCTATCATAGATTGCAACAAGGCCTGCTCTCATTCGCTCATAAGCTGGAGGGCTACTTCTCTGATGCAGCTAATGTAATAGGCGTAGAAAGTCGTACCAGTGCTCCGATAAGGATTCCTCGTGATCATACAACCTGTGCTCATCCACAGGTCGATAACTTATATCCTTGTGGAGAAGGTGCCGGCTATGCAGGTGGTATCTTGTCTGCTGCGATGGATGGGCAGAGGGTCGTGAAAGCAATTACAACTGCTACAGTGTAGATAAAAGATCACTCTAATATTGTGTTCTTAAATCCTGAAACGATGGTAATCCACCATTGGTGAAATAAGTCTTTAGCCTTATCTCGTTCTGAAGTCATATTCCCTTTCCGATGTCCCTCGCTATCTCGATTTGTGATGATACTAAGAAGCATCGTAGCTAATGCTTTCTTTTTTCCCTCATCATTGATGACCACAAGTTTGAGGTCTTTGTAATCCATATCCATCGTGCCCAATGCTCCACGATTATCACCTTGCACAGTGAATTTTAATTTCTGCAATTCACCTGAAGCTATTGCAATAGGTTGCTCATCTTGGAAGACAGTATTAAGGTGTAACATATTCATCTTTCCCAAGGTGGCATGATAGCTATAGCCATATAATTTATTATCTAAGTCAAATGTAAAGTCCACGTCCAGCGGTGATTCATTCATGAATTTAGCGCTGATATCAGCAGTCACTTTAGCTTGCTTTTTGATGAGTTGTGGAATATTACTGATATTCTTAATTCTTCCATTGATATTATCGAATGTTACATTTAGGTCTTGATCTTCCTTTCCTATAATATCCAATTCTATATTCGATTCTCTGATGTGTGTTATAGGAACAGAAACTGGAATTTTTAGATTAAGTAATTGTTCGTGGATGAATGCTTTGTAGCAGTCGTCGCAGGGTAATTTTGGTTTTTTTATGTGCACGATGAGGTCAGACTGTTCTATGGCAACTGATTCGGTTAAGATTTCTTTAGACTTCCATGCATAGTTTGCATTAAGGCCATTGATAATGATATGATTAGACTTCCATTCTAATCGGGACCCTTTATCAGGATTGACAGCAGCCCATTTCTCTTGCGAATATTTGGGTTTGATTGCTGGTGTATTTAAGATTAATTTTTCATCATCTTGATCATATTCAGTATTTAAGACTTGATAGATATAGTTACCCTTAAGTGGATTGTAATTCATTCTACTCCACGAGAAATTGAGTTTGTCCACCGATGTACCTGAGTCTATATTAGAAGGGTTTAATTTGATGTCTTCTAATTGAATATATAAGTCATCTATGTGCAATAAGTTCTTGCTTTTATCTGTGTACTTAACTTGTACATTATTTAGACTTAGATCTCCAATCTGTATCTCTTTTATAATTGCCTTATTGTCAGTTGTATCTTCTATCACAAGTCTGTCATGTGAGAAATTGATATATGAAGTATCTATCTCTATACTTCCCACTTTTACTTTCTTCTGGATGAGATAAGGAATAAGTTTTATCCCGTGTATATGGATATGATTAGATCTGATAATAGTATCTTTGTCATTATCACCAGTCATGGATATGTCCATGATTTCTAAGTCCCGTCTCCATATACTTAAGTCGAGGCTCTTATAATCTATATTAGCTTGCTCATCTAATTCGGCAATTATTGCCTTCTCTGCCATAGCAGATACGATGCTGAATAGTATGGAAATAAAAACTAAAATAATGGAAATGAAAATTAAAAACTTCTTCGTCTTGGGTGTCATGATGGATTGGTTTCGACCGATGATTTGGTATCAGCCATCTTTGCTTTATTAGTCTCCCTTCTTCCAGAATTGGAACCACTTCTTATCTTTCTTTTCCTCTTTCTCTTCTAATTGATTAACCTCTGCTTGTGGGTCTTCGTACTTAAGTTCCTCATCTAAGTCCGCTTCGAATCCTTCTATAAATGCATTTTTAAGTATCGAGCCGACTGTCGTCCATACACCAACAGATGCGTCTTCTATTTTGCCTTGGATGGGAGCCTTCAGAGCGAAGTAATCTGTCTTTTGATTCTTCAGTATATATGTAAATACACTCACAAGGCCTTCCCATATCTTCTCAATAAACCCATCCTCCTCACTGTTGAATTTTGTGTCTTCAAACAATACTTTAAAGTAACCATCTATCTCGCTATCTAGTAGAACTAATTCACTAAAAAATCTAATGTCCCCTTTTTCGAAATCTATCTTTCCGTAATGATTGCTAAATTCATTAATTGCAGTGATATCTATGGGTTCTATAGACATATCAATATCAAAATCTGGTATTTCTTTGAGTATATTAACTCGGCCAGCTAACTCTAATTTTCCTTGACCGATGGATATTCCAGTGGCATCTAAGGTAGATGGCAGCTTCTGATCAGTGGGATCTACATTTCTCAAGTTATCCATAGTGAGATCTATGGAATGCACCTGCATATCTATGGTAGGATCTGCTTCTAATTGGACGAATGCCAACTTACCCCCTGTAATCTCAAAGTGATTAATGCTTACAGGGATGATATTCCTAAGGGTCTGAGTCCAATCCTCTTCATCAGTTGTATACTCACTACTTTGCATATCCTCCAGCACATAGATAATCTCTGGTCCAGACATATATACCTCACTAACAATCTCTCCCTTAAGCAAAGATTTCCATTCTACAGATATATCTGTCTCTGGAAAATTAAGAAATGGAACTTCTGAACCTGCATCTAAGACGTTAAGGTACAGCCCTTTTATAACATAGGCACCTCTTAGAAGACTGATGTCTATATCAGCCACTTGACCATAATAGCCAGGGAGATTAGACAGCGATTTATTAACGTATTTCTTTACCATAACTGGTAGTAGTAAGCGCAGTATTATCAGTACTACAGCAAGTATAATAATCGCAATTAGGTTTTTCTTAAAGAATCGCTTAAGCCGAGATTTGTTTTCTTCTTTCATATACTTCTATAGATGGTGAAGTCTTATTTTTCTAAGAATGTTCGATTTGTATAATGCGATAGATAGAATAGAAAAATCAGGATACTTGGATAGTATCACTATAGCAGAAATGGTGGGTTAAAGTGACGAGAAAGGGCGTCAGTCGGGTAGGACATCCCTTTTTTCTATGATTGTAAGTATCTCATAGAGTGTCATGTCTCTAACTTCACTGAGTGTCATATCAATATCTAACTTCTTCTTAGCATATAACTTATCCATTACTCTTCCTCTGCTTCCATAATTATGATCTACCGTTTTTTTCTTTGGGTCATACAGGTCGATAAGAATGACTTCATATTTCTTAACTTTTTTCGTTTTCCATTTTTTGCTAAAGAATGCTTTGTCCTATGTAGAATACCTAATAGCATTCGCGACCACGTGACCTCCACTTAAAGGAATCGGTATCGGCTTGGGTCTCTTTAGGGCATTGTCTGCTTTTGGATTTAAGATAGAGTAGCAATATCGATCGCCGATATAATCCATCAGAATGTAAAGATGCAAATCTTGATACTCTTTGGTATATCCAACATTAAAGTAATAATTGTCTTTATACTTTATCGCCCATGCTTTGTGTATGTTATGCAGTCTTTTTCCAGACTTAGGATCTTTAATCTTCTTGATTTGTATACAGTTATTGGAGATAGACTTACATGTAACTTTATAATTTTCTCCGACAGATTCTTCAAATAGAAAATCATCCATCGATCTGTAGAATTCGACACCTGTTATATTCTGAGATACAATGGTATTCGTATATACGAGTAATATGATAATTACGTAGTTGTATTTCAGGCGGTTGTATTTCATTGAGTATTTGATATTTTCAAAAGATATTAGCAAATGGCATTCTATTAGGTATGTAATTGCAATGAGGTGAAATATTTAATCTACAAAATTGTAATTAACGAATCACTCGTGATTTCTACTACCGAATTGTATTGCAACTGCTCAATTATATTTACAAAATTTTTGTCTTATAATTCTATCAACGCTTTAGCACTAATATTTCCAGTGTTAATGTAAAATAATTTGTACGGTTCCAGTTTTGTGAGATATCGGTTATAAAAGTCAACATCTTTAGAAATAACAATCCTACTATCATTGATAGAGATTTTATTAATTTCTTTGTCCGATGTTTTATTTTTATTTGGGAGGTCTAATGTGTGTATCGAATCATGTTCTTTATCATTTAGAAAAGAGCTTATCTTCTTAGACAAATGAGCATCTACTAGAAATTTCACGCTACTAACTTACTTATAGTCTTAACCTTACTTAACTTGGCAGCAAATGATATGCAGGCTTGAAGATCTTCCAAGACTAAATCTTTAAAATCGTCTAAGATTTCCTCATTTGACATTCTAGAAGCTAAGTATTCTAAAATATGCTCTACAGGGTACCTCATCCCTCTAACACATGGCTTACCATGACATATGTCAGCGTCTATAGTAATTCTCATTAGTAAATCCTTATCCATTAAATGATTATTTTTTTTGGAATTTTAAAACATGACATAATACCGTTACTAAAGATAAGTTAAATAAAATTTTGTTGCTTAGAGATTATATAACAATATCAGAGACGGACAATTCTTCAATAATAACTCCATAACTTAAAATTCATAACTAATAACTATAAACTCATAACTCATAACTCATAACTCATAACTCATAACTCATAACTCATAACTCATAACTCATAACTCATAACTCATAACTCATAACTCATAACTCATAACTCATAACTCATAACTCATAACTCATAACTCATAACTCATAACTCATAACTCATAATTCATAATTCATAATTCATAATTCATAATTCATAATTCATAATTCACACCTCACACCTCATAACGCCATGCCAATATACGACTCTTCTTATGTCCATGTAACATCTCTATAGTCTGATGCTTAGCGCCAGGTATTTTTTGTAATGCTCGATAGAAAGAGTTAAGATGATACTTGCTGGCTACCAATGTCGTAAACCATCTGATCTGATCAGAATACTTACGACTTTCTTCTATCATATTTAGTATAAACTTTCGCTCACCGCCATTACACCATAACTCATTAGCCTTGCCTCGGAAATTATTGACTGGCTTAGAGGAGATGGATGATTTTAGATTTTTATTTTTCTTGACGGTCGCTAATTTAGCATCCTGTCTGGACTTATAGAATGGTGGATTACACATCGTTATGTCGAATCGATCTTCAGGCTTTACAACTGTATCGAATATAAGATGCTGAAACTTCTGATGTCTTAACTCCACTTTATCATGTAACCATTCATTTCTATCTATAACTCTCTGGGCCGAATCTATGGCTCTCTCATCTATGTCTGTCCCTACAAAATCCCAACCGTACAACTTAGCTCCTACGATAGGGTAGATACAGTTAGCGCCCATGCCGATATCTAAGCATCGGATATTTTTATTTTTCTTGATATCATTATCTGACTGGATAAGATCTGCTAAGTGATGTATGTAATCTGATCTACCAGGCACCGGAGGACATAAGTACCCATTAGGTATATCCCAATATTCGATATCATAATACTTCATGAGCAAGGCTCTATTCAGCTCCTTGACAGCATCAGGAATAGAAAAATTAATGGTGAGAATTCTATTCTTATTAGTGATGATATACTTCTCCAGTTCTGGATCAGCTTTCACTAATTGTATGATGTTGTATTGCTTCTCGTGGATATTTCTGGGATGCATGATTTTATTATTAACTCAAAGTTAATCATACTGCAGCAACTTAGCTTGATAATAATCTTGCTTCTTAAATTAATTGCTATACCTTTGTATTAAGAAATAGATTAAAATGAAATTAAGAAATAATTATACATCATCTTATAACCGCAGGACGGACTAAGACAATTATTATTTCTATAGAAAATATATAGCCTTGTCGATAGTTCTTCGACAAGGCTTTTTTTATGTACCCAATGATTTTTTAGATACTTATATTTGAACTTAGTTAAGTTATATACTGATTCTTTCACTGGCCTCCACAAGGATGTTTGGTCACTGGCATTGATCTATCTGGTCAATCGTAGTGGGGAAATGGTGATACCTTTTCTTAGTATCTATCTGACTACTCAGCTGGGATTCTCTAAGACCCAGTCAGCGATAGTCCTCTGTTGTTTTGGAATAGGTGCCATTATGGGATCTAATCTTGGCGGACGATTATCTGATAAGATTGGTAACTTTAAGGTAATGGCGCTTAGTCTTGCTGGCATGGGTGTTACATTTATCTCTATTGTATTTTTTACAGGATTCTATCCTTTGTGTTTTTGGATGATTCTGGTAGGCTTAGTTGCTTCTATGTTTAGCCCTGCGGCATTTAGTGCAGTCAGTATGTGGGGTAATCCAAATAATAAGACCAGAGGTTACTCCCTATTGCGTATGGCTATAAATTTAGGGATCTCAATAGGTCCAGCATTAGGTGGTTTTTTTGCTTTTAAATATGGATATCATTGGCTGTTTGTATTAGATGGTGTGACTTGCTTTATTGCATTTGCGACCTTATTTTATGTGTTAGGTCATCGCAACTTTAAGTATGATAAGACTAAGCCAAAAGTAAAGGAAACCAGCTCGCCATATAGTGATGGCACACTGCTTCTATTTTTGTTTTTTAATCTCATCAATATGGTGGCTTTCTTTCAGATTTTATTTGCAGTCCCTGTCTACTTTAAGGAAGAGTTACTCATGGATGAGTGGCTGATAGGTGCTTTCTTTACAGCCAATGGATTGTTGATTTTATTCTTAGAGATGCCCATAGTTCACCATATAGAAAAGGCCAATAAGTATTTCAAACCATTGGCTTGGGGTGCTATCCTAATCGGTATTGCTTATCTATCTTTGAGTATATGCGATAATCCTATTATTGCGATAATATCATACAGCCTCTTAGTCGGAATCGGAGAGGTTATTAATTTTCCGTTGATTCCATCACTAGCGATGCGACGGTCTGATGAGCATAATCAAGGCAAGTATATGGGAGTAGTTTCGATGATGTTTGCTATGGCATTCCTATTAGCTCCCATCTCAGGATTACCGATTATTGAGTACATTGGCTTTGAGATGTATTGGTACATCGCTGCCTCTTTTTCTATAGTGTCAGGGCTAGGTTTGTGGGTAATTAGGAAGCGATTTGCGGAATAGAAATTTTGGATAGATTTTAGATAATGGTTAACTGTCATTAATGTCCGAATGTCTTTCCGGTTTTGTAGGACATAGCAATCATTGAGCAAGATCGGTTAGGATCATAGAATCATACTTAAACATGGTATTAAATATTCCATAAAATTCATCGGATAGTGCCTCCGTTTCCGTAGTAATATTTGTGAATAATATTTTGCCTATTTCACTTTTTGGATCATAATAAGCCAAAGTTGCTGTGCCAAAATCATTGCCACCGTGTCCTATGCAACAGTCGATGTCTAAGTCCCAAATGATGCCTACAGCATTATCTAAGTCAGGCGTTTGATTCTCGACCATTGTAGTGTAAGAATCTTTTTCTAATATTTTCCCTTGACCCTTTTGTCCTTGCATGATATCCTGCATATATTTCGTAAGGTCAGAGACAGTGGTGTATAGCCCTCCATCAGGATAAGTTATAACTTCATAGTTAGGTATAAGGTTATAAAGCTCGTTATAATATGCTATCTGATTTTTTTGATCCGAAGCGCTAATTTGCCACCCAGAATTGTTCATGTTTAGTGGTTTAAGTATCAAGTCTTCGGTCAGCTTCCTGTAGTCTTTGCCGGTTCGGATTTCTATACAATGAGCCAGCAAGGCAGCTCCGATATTGCTGTAGTCATAGTTGCTTCCAGGCTTTTCGAATTTGAAGTTTTCTTCTGTTTGCCATTCGGTGAATGTTTTAGTCAGAAACTCCGCCATCGACATGTCTTTATTACTATTGTAATTTTTGATATGTTCTGCCCATGCCTCTGGAAATTGGTTAAGCTCTAACTGCTCCGAAAAAATATAAGCTTTATCGTAATTACCATCATCACTGATGCTTGATGTATGAGTTGCGAGCTGTCTTATGGTGATCGGAACATTCGCATGCCTGGGGTTAGTGACCTGATAGGGTAGTATATTATTTATCTCTTCGTCTAACTGTATTAGATTATTTTCTACTGCATTCATCAGCGTTACGCCTATTAGAGTCTTGCTAATAGACGCAATACTTTGTATTGTGTTCTTAGTATATAACTTTTTATGGTCAAGGTCCGAATATCCATAGCCTTTCATAAAATATATACTATCTGCAGAAAAGACAGCGGTGGCAAATCCAGGTAAGATTTCTTTTTTGGCTATTTTATCCAAGGCATAATTTAATGAATCTACATACTTACTATGAGTATATAGTTGTGTTATATGGGTGTTCTGCTTTAGATTATTACCTGTACATGACCATTGGGACATCATAGCAATTAAGGACACAATAACTATAGATTTATGATGAGTCATTTCTTTGAAATGGTTTTTTTATTTATTCTGATAGACTATCAAAATACGTTTTCTTTTATTGTAGAAATCAGATTTGATTAATTAATTAGTACTCAATTAGATTATTAAGTCTTAGAATTTCTTATCTACTTCATTATTCACCGAATAATACTATTTAAGGTTGAAAGTGTTCCATTAGATTTTGAAATTAATTTTTCAAGTTCAAGGCATGAGCGAATGATTTCGTTGCAGACGAATCGAGTATAATAAGACTCGAAAAAAGTGAACCACGATAGTGGGTGGGCTGAATGATAGCCTTAGCTACCGCGAGCCTGCCTACCTACAATAGAGGTTAGGTATTTTTAACGAAGAAATTGGAGAATTAGGGCAAAATATTCGGGACATTCTTAATCTTAAATAGTATAACCGCATTCATTCCCAAAATTTATGCTTTATTTGCCGACAATATCAGTAATCACTGACATCTGATATCACATAATCTACTATCATGAAAAACATTATAGACTTATTAGGTAGAATCATCATTGGATTGTTCTTCTTTTATGAAGCCTTTGATACGATGGTATTCTTTGATGGCACTCGAGATACACTGACTAGCTATGGAGTCACTTTTGCTCAAGATTGGTTGATCGTAGGATCTATTATCATCTTGTTGTTAGGTGGTATAATGGTTATCATCGGTTACTATGCTAATATTGGTGCCTTGATGTTATTTATATATTGGTTTACGTTTACGGTGGTCGTCTATTCTTTCTGGGATGATCCAGCTGAGGTTAAGTCTATTCATATCAAATCATTCATGCGTAATATGGCACTCTGTGGTGGTCTTCTCATACTGGTCGCCAATGGAGGCCGAGATTGGAGTGTGAAGCGAATATTCCATGTACTCAGATTACCAAAATAATGAGTCAGGTAGGCAAATATCAATGGCTACTTTTTGACCTTGACAATACAATCCTTGATTTCACTGAGAGCTCTCGGATGGCATTTAGCCATGTGTATGAGACACTCGATACGGACAAGGATATTGCGGATGTCTTCAAAAGTTATAAAATTGTAAATCATCATGTTTGGAGAGAAAGAGAAGCTGGCATACTATCTCATACAGAGCTAAAGACTAAGCGATGGAGGTTGCTCTTTGAAGAATTAGAATTAATTAATGATCCATTACAGACTAATAATATATACTTCGAGCAAATTAAAATCAATCCTGTCTTTGTAGAAGGTGCTGAGCAATTATTGGAATTTCTCAAAGGGAAATACGGAATGATGATCATCACTAATGGGCTCTCAGAAGTGCAATGGTCAAGGATCAGACTGACCGAGTTAGAGCAATACTTCGAGCATATCATTATTTCTGATGAGGTAGGTTGTGCTAAGCCTGACAAGCAATTCTTTGATATATGCTATGATCATATCGATATGTTAGACAAAGAAAAAGTATTAGTAATAGGCGATACACCCATGTCGGATATCAAGGGTGGCAATGATTATGGATTCCATACTTGCTGGTATAATCATAATATGATGGACAATGCAGGCCAAATTCCTACCTACGAAATTAATAGTATATCAGAACTGAGTACAGTTATATAGAATTACACAAATAAAGCGAAATACTAATTCTTCTCTTCATTAGCCTTAGATCCCTGGAGGGGATGCAACTTACCACCACAATACTTACAGAAATCTGCATTAGGATCATGCCCTTCTTTGAGACAATAAGAACATACTTGTGAAGTTAGATTTTGAGCCTTTTTCTTTTTGTAACCTTTTGTAAATTCTGATGTAACGATACCTGTAGGTACGGCTATAACAGCGTAACCCAAGATCATGATAATAGAAGCTAAGAACTGCCCAAGACCAGATTGTGGTGAAATATCTCCGTAGCCAACCGTAGTCAATGTAACGATCGCCCAGTACACACTTTGAGGTATACTGCTAAATCCTGGATTACCATATGTCCCTTCGATTAGGTACATGATACTACCAAAAATAGTCACCATAATCAAGATGAAAAATAAAAAGACCAATATCTTATTACTGGATTCCTTAATTGCTTTCATGATGATCTGGCCTTCTATCATAAAGCTACCCAACTTAAATATCCTAAATACCCTAAGCAATCTCAATGATCTAATAACCATAAAGCTTTGAGCTGCAGGAAATATAACAGCGATATAAGTAGGTAATGTAGATAGCAAGTCTACAACTCCATAGAATGAAAATGCATATTTGCGTGGAGAATGGACAGTATATAACCGTAGGATATATTCTATTGTAAAAAATATGGTAAACAACCATTCTAATAAGCGGAAAAGTTCATGATACTTATCGTTAAATCGAGGGACAGTCTCCAGCATCACAACTATGATACTACCAAATATAAATAAGAGTAAAGCTATGTCAAAAGTCTTGCCCTCAGGAGTGTCCGCCTCGAATATGATCTCATAGAGGCGCTCTCTAAACTGGGAAAATTCCTTGGTGTTTTCTTTAGAATCTGGCGTAGCCATGGCGTAATCCGATATGAATAATTTTAAAGCAATGTATAAAAAAGAAAACTATACAACAACCAGATTCATGGGATTAAAAGAGAAATTACTAATCGGTTTTTAGAATGACCCCTCTAATATTTGCTTTTGTCTCAGCTGTGTATAGTCTTCTGTAAATATTTATGCGGATTCAGGTAGTTGCTTTATTGTAATGCAAATGTAGTTAAGTGAAATCAATTCATAGTAATCATATTACGGTAATAATCATATATATATTTATAAATACATGAAAATCAAATATGTACACATTAGTAAAATTCGTAATATGTAGTATTTGCTATACTATCTGACGAATGCCAAGGTATTCTCATCTGACAATTCAGCATCATAGTGATAGCCGTCATCATTGAATCCTTTCAGTTTTTCTACCGTGTCTAAACGATTAATAACCATATGCCTTGCCATGATGCCCCGAGCTTTCTTAGCATTAAATGAGATGAACTTTAACTTTCCATCTCTGTACTCTCTGAACGATACATCGATGATGGTAGCCTTAAGCAAGTCTTTCCTAATTACCTTGAAATACTCATTAGATGCTAAGTTGATTACAATATCAGATTTGATCTTCCTTAGATCCTTATTGATTTGCTTAGTTACATTATCGTCCCAGAATTCATATAAGTTAGATCCTAAGGACGTTTTTAACTTAGTGCCCATCTCTAATCGATAAGCTTGCATCTTATCTAATGGTCTCAGCACACCATACAAGCCTGATAAAATTCGGATATGGTCCTGAGCATAGTCGATATCTTCCTGACTCAGTGTTCCAGCATCGAATCCAGTGTACACATCCCCAACGAATGCTGAGATAGCGGCTTTCGAGTTTTTCTTATTGTAAGAATTAGAGAAAGATTGGTATCGCTGGTAATTTAGACCAGCTAACTTCTCAGATATGTGCATGAGTTTCTGTATATCGCCAGATTTCTTCTTCTTCAGAACTTCTATGAGATCTGCCGTTTTGGATTTAAATGTAGGAGCCTTTGAAGGAGAAAATCCTTCACTTTCATAATCTAGACTTTTAGAAGGAGAGAGTAGGGCAATCATAGTTGAAGCTTGAGTTAATGTAATTATGTATTGAGAAAACCATAAATTGGGACATAAGGTTTGACCAGTCGACTTGTTTTTAAGGAAAAAAGAAAAGCCCTTGCGGTGACGCAAAGGCTTTAGCTTATTCAATTTGTTATAATTTCTTACTCTCCACCACTTCCACTGAGCATACTTGGCTCTGTAGATGGTACAGACTCTTCATCTTCTACTGGTAATACTTCTCCTAATACTCTAAGTACTATAGGGTCAGTTCCTTCATTAGTAGTGATTTTTACAGTCTTATTGATTTTTCCTAATCTATTAGTTGCATATCTAATTTCGATATCAGCACTCTCACCTGGTAGAATTGGCTCCTTAGGCCATACAGGTACAGTACATCCACAAGATCCTTTGCAATTCTTAATTACAAGAGGCTCATCACCTGTATTTGTAAATGATAATGTTCTTAGTGGCTCACTATGCTGATCTATAACACCGTATTGTACATCTTTTGTTTCAAAATGCATGATAGGACCACCTTCTGCAGCAGGTGCAGCTTGCTGCACAGTTTCTGGGTGTACAATTTCTTTTGGCGTGATCTGAGCTATGATAGCACTGAAGCTAAATGCACAAAAAACTACGAGGAGTATATTCTTAAACATGTTTTATTATTTTATCTTTTATAATTCGAATTCAAATTTAATATTATTAGCATCAAAATGAAAGTAATAAATGCTTAATGAGACGTTAATGTAGTAATAGATAAGTCTACTACCATCCACATTTATATACAAACATTAATCCGAAGTCTACAAAAATAGTCCTAATTTCGCATTTTGAGCCTAACCTATAACACGATAATATGCTGCAATATCCTAAGTTACATGAGAATACCGCTGATAATACTCAAGCTGAGCAATACAAAAACAGGGTTCTCAATGATTTTTGGATAGCAGCAGTCAGTCGAGAAGCAAGTCTATTAGGTAGAAAAGAAGTCCTCACAGGTAAAGCAAAATTTGGAATTCTCGGTGACGGGAAGGAAATTCCACAAGTTGCATTAGCACATTTCTTTGAGAAAGGCGATTTTAGGTCAGGGTACTATCGAGATCAGACTTGGATGATGGCTCTCGGCATTTGCAACTTACAAGAATATTTTGCCCAGTTATATGCGGATCCACAGAATGATCCATTCAGTGCAGGTCGCCAGATGAATAATCATTATGCAACACCACTGATAGATGGTGATGATAACTGGACAGATCACACAGATCTTTACAATATTAGTTCAGATATATCTAGTACAGGTGGGCAGATGGCTCGTGCTGTAGGTCTCGCCCTTGCATCTCATAAGTATCGAGCTATTAAGGACTTAGATCCAGATCAGAAATTTTCTCGCAATGGTTCAGAGGTTGTCTGGTGTTCTATAGGAGATGCCAGCACGTCGGAGGGTGTATTCTGGGAAGCTATTAATGCAGCCTCAGTAGTAGAAGTGCCATTAGTTGTATTAGTATGGGATGACGGATATGGTATATCAGTACCTGTAGAGATGCAGACAACTAAGGGGAGTATCTCCAAAGCATTAGAAGGATTCCGAGAAGACGAATCAGGAAGTGGAATCAAGATATATAATGTCAAAGCATGGGATTACTTAGGTCTTATTAATGTATTCAATATTGTATCTGCTGAGACAAGAAAGAAACATCAAACAGTACTTATACATATAGAAGAATGTACACAGCCTCAGGGTCACTCTACTTCAGGATCTCACGAGAGATATAAGACCAAAGAAAGATTGGAATGGGAAAAGGAGTATGACGGTATTAAGAAGATGGGAGACTGGATAGTCGAGTCTGATATAGCAGATCGATCAGAGGTCGATAAGATGCAAGAAGAAGCTAAGTCTTACGCAAGACAAGAATCTAAAAGAGCATGGAGTAACTACCAAGGGCCAGTTATGCAGAAAAAAGCACTGCTCGGTACGATCTACTCAGAAATAGCTGATCCAAGTTACTCAGAAATGAAAAATGAAATCAGTCGATCAGCTAACATGAGTTACGGAGAACTGGTCGCCAATGCAAGACAATTACAACATAGGCTAATCAATGAGGGGAATGAAGTACCCCAGAGCCTCGAAGTATTCATAGAGGAAGGTGCTCATTATGGAGAGACGACTTACAGGAATAATCTATATAGTAGTAGTAGCAAGTCAGCACTTAATGTACCCGTTGTACATCCAATATATTCTGAGAACTCAGAAAGTATAAATGGGTATACAATTATCAATAAATTCTTTGATATCACATTCGATAAATATCCTAATACAATTGCATTCGGAGAAGATGTAGGTAATATAGGAGGAGTCAATCAAGGATTCGCAGGACTGCAGGATAAGTATGGTAAAGATAGAGTCTTTGACTCAGGGATCAGAGAGTGGACGATAATCGGTGGTGCCATAGGATTATCCATGAGAGGACTGAGACCGATCGCAGAGATACAATATCTGGATTACTTAATATATGCAATGTCTCCACTCAGTGATGACCTGGCTACGTTGAGATATCGATCTAACGGACAACAGATGGCTCCAGCGATTATAAGAACGCGAGGGCATAGATTAGAAGGCATATGGCACGCAGGTTCCCCTATGGGTATGATGCTGCACAGTCTTAGAGGTATCTACTTATGTGTGCCGAGAAATTTTGTACAAGCTGCAGGCATGTATAATACTTTGTTGCAATCCGCAGATCCCGGTATAGTTATAGAAGTCCTTAATGGCTATAGGATCAAGGAAACAATGCCAGATAATATAGGAGATTTTACAGTGCCTTTAGGTTCGCCAGATATTATTACTCAGGGAGAAGACCTCACATTAGTGACATATGGTCCTTGTGTAAGATATGCTCAGGAGGCAATAGATAGATTAGAGAACATGCCTTTTTCTATAGAGCTGATCGATGTGCAGACATTGATCCCATTTGACTTAGAGCACACGATCGGAGAGTCACTTAAGAAGACTAACCGATTGCTTATACTAGATGAAGATGTACCTGGAGGAGGTTCTTCTTACATTCTACAAAAGATAATGGAAGAGCAAGATGGATATTACCATTTAGACGCTAAGCCAGTTACAGTGACTTCCAAGGATCACAGGACACCGTTTGGGTCTGATGGAGACTACTTCACTAAGCCGCAAGTTGGAGATATTGTAGATGCTATATTGGAAATATTATCAGAATAATAAGAGTTACATATCTATATTAATCCAAACTCTACAGTGCATAAGATTCTAATAATAATTCCTACATACAACGAGATCGAAAATATAGAATCGATCATCACAGCTGTGCTTGCCATCTCAGATAACTACCACATACTGATCGTAGATGATAATTCTCCAGATGGTACCGCTGATAGAGTGAAGTCACTCATGCCACAGTATGATCCTCGATTGGATATATTAGAAAGAAAAGGAAAATTGGGCTTAGGGACTGCATACATCGCAGGATTCAGATTTGCATTAGAAAGAGATTACGATTATATTATGGAAATGGATGCAGATTTCAGCCATAATCCGGACTCTATACAAAGCATATATGCAGCTTGCCAGAAAGAAGGCGTAGGTATGGCCGTCGGTAGTCGATACGTTAAGGGTGGAGGATTTGTCAATTGGAGCAAGTATCGCCTTTTCCTATCCTATGGAGCATCTATCTATACCAGGCTGATAACAGGAATGACAGTCAAGGATGCGACAGCTGGCTTCGTCATGTATAAGAGAGAAGTCTTAGCTAAGATGGATCTAAATAAGATAGAGTTCATAGGTTACGCTTTCCAGATAGAAATGAAATACTACTGCCACTCACTCGGCTACAAGATTGCGGAAGTACCTATTACCTTCGTAGATAGAGAATTAGGCACTTCTAAGATGAACTCCTCTATTATCAAAGAAGCAGTTCTTGGAGTTATCAAGATGCGATTTCGGGATTATAGTAGTTAAATTTTCAAATGTCTTCAGAATTATCTTGACACCACATCTTTATGAGGGACGGGTGTAGTTGTGAGGTTAGGATTGATTTATTTTCTTTGTTTGTCGGGACTTATAGTGTGGAGTTTTTGCCTGAGGTTAATAGGTAGAATTGGTTCATACGGCGCAGATTGTTAAGGTGGAGTAATCTTAAAATCATGTAAATCCTATAATCCTATAAATCCTGGTTCCGACAAAAGGGATGCACCGAGACAAGCATATATAATGAGTGTATAGGATCGAGATCAGAGGTTTCGACCTTCGGGGGGGGGGACAATAGGAGGAGTTTGGTTTATACGGCGCAGATTGTTAAGGTGGAGTAATCTTAAAATCATGTAAATCCTATAATCCTATAAATCGCGGTTCCGACAAAAGGGATGCATCGAGACAAGCATATATAATGAGTGCATAGGATCGAGATCAGAGACCTCGACCATCGGAGTGAATAATAGGATGAGGTTGGTTCATAACGCTGTAGGCGTCAATTGCTTATTCATACGGCGCAGATTGTCAAGGTGGAGTAGTCTTAAAATCATGTAAATCCTATAATCCTATAAATCGGGTTTCCGACAAAAGGGATGCAACGAAACGGGCATGTGTGATGATCTGATAATCCTATTACTATTACATATAGAAACGCATTAATCACCTAACTATATTTTTCTCAATAAGATGCCCTATAATTTCATTTCAACCAACTGAGGCTGTGTGTCAAGTCCTCATTCCCTCATATAATATACTCTCTCGCAATCTCTCATCTCCAACTTTTGGTCGTTGAGCACCTTTATAACCCTGTAATAGTAATTTTCTATGTGATTCTCTAACACATTACATATTTATGTAATATATTTATACTTGATTTACTGATACTTATTAGAGATATTGTGTATTTAGATTCCAGTTGTGCTAAAAGTGTCCTGATAATGTGAACATTATATAAGTAAATTATCTGATATGTGTAAGTAGTTTACTTACAGTAATTTACATATTTCAAATTATTTTCATTTAATTGTAAAATAAAATGGGATAAAGTGGGAAAAAGTGGATAACTGGCGTACATTTGAGTTAGCGACCAAGAAATAAGAATGATATGTACCAGTTAACTGGCGAATATGAATGCAAGATTGATGCGAAAGGTCGTATCAAGCTGCCTGCTAATTTGATACGCCAGATAAGTGCTGAAGGTGCATATGATTTCATGGTTAATCGGGGGTTTGAGACTCATTTGATGCTCTATCCTCGAGATGTTTGGGAAAAAAAGACGAAGGAATTAAACCAACTCAACATCTACAACAAAAAGAATAGGCAAGCGGTAAGATATTTTTATAGGGGTGCTACTCGACTGACAACAGATGCATCAGATAGAATATTGATACCGAAAAGTCTCACACAGTACGCAGGTATTGAAAAGAGCATTGTTCTATTCGCTTATCAGGAACAAGTTGAAATATGGGCTAAGGAAGCATACGAAAATATGATCAGTCAAGAGCCTGATGATTTTTCAAGCTTAGCTGAAGAAGTATTTGGTTTCGGTGGAGGACATGGTACAGACCATGAGTGACTACCATGAGCCAGTATTACTACAAGAATCTGTAGAGCAACTTGTAACAAAGACAGACGGTATATATATAGATGTCACCTATGGAGGTGGCGGACATTCTATAGAAATTCTAAAGAAGTTAGGTGCCAAAGGGCGACTAATTGTTTTTGATCAGGATGGTGAGGCGGAAGAAAACAGAAATGATGATCCCAGGCTGACTTTTATCAAGTCCAATTTCAGGCATATATATAGATTCTGGAAATGGCTGGATATAGAGAAAGTGGATGGCGTATTTGCTGACCTTGGAGTATCGTCACATCAGTTTGATTCTGGCTATAGGGGATTTTCTTATCGATTCGATGCAGAACTGGACATGAGAATGAATGAAAATATGCAACTGAGTGCTAAGGATGTTTTGGCAACATATACAGCCGATCAGTTACAGAGTATATTTTCTAAGTATGGAGAAGTAAGAAACTCAAAGTCACTCGCTAATGCGATCATAGAATTACGAAATAAAGGAACAGATATTATTTCGACTAAGGAATTAAATCATGTACTTGATAGACTCAAAATAGGAAGCTACAACAAATATTTTGCACAGGTCTATCAGGCGCTACGGATTGAGGTGAATGATGAAATGGGAGCACTTGAAGAATTGCTCGAGTCCAGCTTGCGGATTTTGAAACCTGAAGCAAGATTGGTGGTCATTAGTTATCATTCGCTGGAGGATAGAGTGGTTAAGCGATTTGTCAAGGCGGGAAATGTAGATGGAGTAATAGAGAAAGATGCCTATGGGAAGTCGATAACTAAAATGAAGTCAGGCACTAAAATGATAGTGCCATCGGAGGAAGAGCAGAAAAAGAATGTAAGATCTCGAAGTGCAAAATTGCGAGTAGGGATCGTACAGGAATAGTAATTAATAATGAGAAATGAAGAATGCATCTAAACATATAGGACTGATCCTGCTCATATCGTTGCTCGGTGTGCTATACATCGCTAATGCACATAAGGCAGAGAGAAAGTTGCGTATGATTAATAAGTTGCAGATGGGCGTAGATGATGCCAAGTCAAGTTATCAAAAAGTAAAAAGTGACAACACATATAAAAGCACAGAATCCCAACTGGCTAAAAAATTAAAGAACGAAGGATTAAAAATAAATTCCCAATCACCGATCGTCATTAATCCAGATAGTTAATGACATATAGATTCAGAAATGGATAGAAAGACAGAATTATTACTGCGGGTATATGTTGTATTTTTTTTATTCGTATTAGCGGCAGTAATTATCATAGGCCAGGTTATAAAGATATCTGTGGTCGAGGGTGAAAAGTGGAGAAACCAAGGTGGTAAGAATATTAAGTGGGTAGAGCTTGCAGGTGAGCGAGGTAATATATATGATTGCCGAGGTAATCTATTATCGACAACCATCCCTCATTTTGACGTATTTGTAGATTTGATGACTCCGACAGATAAGTTATTTGATAATCACATAGATCTATTGAGTAGAGACTTGTCACAGCACTTCGGTCAGACAAGTACTGAATGGAAAAATAAATTAGTAAGGAAAAGAGATCAAGGCAAAAGAAATGCTAATTCAGGAGCTCAATTTTTTCCTCTCTTTAAAGGTATATCCAAAGATAAGCTTGACTTGTTGTTGACATTTCCAATATTTAATCAAGGGAGATATAAAGGTGGCTTAAGGTATGAGCGAATTAATTCTCGTGAGAAACCTTATAAAGAATTGTGTTCCAGAACGATCGGCTTAGATAGAGAAAATGCTTCTAAGGTTGGATTAGAAAGAACATATGATATGCTGCTTAAGGGGGATGTCGAGAAGAAATTAGTTAGGAGATTTCCGGGAGATGTATGGTTACCGTTATATGAGCCAGAACAAATTAATCGAAAGATAGGAGCAGAGATTGTGACGACATTAGATATGCGTATCCAAGATATTGCACACCAAGAATTATTGCATACGCTGACTGAAGGAAAAGCTGCTGGAGGTACAGCAATAGTAATGGATGTAAAAACTGGAGCGGTAAGATCTATTGTTAATCTTGGGCAAAATAAAAATGGGACTTATTCCGAAAATTGGAATTACGGAATTGCAAGTGCCAGTGAACCAGGGTCTACTTTTAAGTTGATGTCAGCTCTTGTGATGTTAGAAGATGGAAAGGTAGATTTAGATACAGAGTTTAATCTTAATGGAGGACGTAAAAAATTCTATGATAGAGTGATGCGAGATTCGGAGATGCATGGTATTGGAATAGCGACTTTCCAAGAAATATTCGAGCGATCATCTAATGTGGGAATGGGCTTAGCAGCTTATAAGAACTACGGAAAGAAATCTGATTGGGTTAAGTTTTACGAAGGGTTAGAGAAGTTAGGGATTACGCATAAGACTGGAATAGAAATATTCGGAGAACCAAAGCCATTTATCAAAAACCCTAAGCTGATAGATAGCGAAAGAGATAGATGGTCAGGACTGACGGTGCCATGGATGGCTCATGGTTACGAGCTTAAGATGACGCCATTGCAAATATTGAATGTGTATAATACGATTGCTAATGATGGGGTGATGATGAAGCCTTACTTGACACAAGAGATTATGAAGGACGGAAAGTCAGTCAGTAGGATAAAACCACAAATCCTTAATAAGCAGATGGTAAGTCCATCTACAGTATTAAAAGCAAGGAAATTATTAAAAGGTGTAGCCGAACGCGGTACAGCTCGAAAGTTGAAAATAGATAATGTAAGTTTCGCAGGGAAGACTGGGACAACGGTGATTAATTACTGGAAAGGCAATGAGACGAAGGAATATAATGCATCTTTTGCAGGGTATTTTCCAGAAGGGAATCCAGAGTACAGTGTTATAGTTGTAGTCTATAATCCTAAGGGAGAATATTACGGAGCTCAGGTAGCTGGTAAGGTATTCAGTAAGATTGTAGAAAGGTTGTCGGGTATGAGTAATAAGTTAGTGTCAGAAGATTCTTCTGAAGATATAGCGATAGGTTCTCATACTGGATATAATCAGGATTACGATCAGATACTTGATTATATAGGAATGGATTATGAGAAGCGGACTTCTTCTAAGTGGATTAAGATTAATGACAATCAAGATGCACTTGTGATGGAAAAGAAAAAGATCAGTAAGAAAAAAGTACCAGATCTAAAAGGGATGGGACTGAGAGATGCCACTTATGTGATAGAGAGTCTCGGAATGGTTGCAGAAGTGGAAGGAATAGGTCAAGTGTATAAGCAATCCGTTAATCCTGGATCAGTGATTAAGGATCAGAAAATTAGAATTTATTTAAATTAAGATACGTAATTATCAAAAGTGATAATACTAAATTATTGAAAAAATTAAAAGACATATTACAATCTGTAAAGATCAGAAATGATGTGTCTCTGAATGGAGCACAAGTGGCAGGTATGACGCTGGATTCACGTAAGGTGGAGAAAGACTTCTTGTTCATTGCTTACAAAGGTGTGAGCCTGGATGGACATGATTATATCGCAGATGCGATTCAGAATGGAGCTAGCTATATCATGCTCGAGAATGATACATACATGACTGATGATTCAGTAAGGTATATATCAGTAGCAGATGGAAGGAGTGCTTGCAGTAGAGTGGCTGCTAATTACTACGATCATCCGACAAAGGATATCAGCGTGTTAGGTGTCACAGGTACTAATGGTAAGACAACAGTATCCAGTTTGCTTTACGAATTGTTTTCTGAGCTTGGACATAAGTGTGGATTGATTTCTACTATTGATGTCAGGTATGCTGGACAAGTTCAGGATGCTAAGCTGACGACACCGGATGCTATTAGCTTACAATCGATGTTCAGAGATATGGTGGATCATGATGTGACACATGTCATGATGGAGGTTAGTTCTCATGCATTACACCAGTCAAGAGTAGCCGATGTGGATTATGACTTGGCGATTTTTACTAATATCACGCATGATCATTTAGATTATCACGGCACATTCAGAGATTATTTAGAAGCTAAGCAGCTTTTGTTTAATAATCTAAGAAAAGACAGTGCTGCTTTAGTCAATATAGATGATCGCAATGGAGAAGTAATGAGTCAGAATTCTGTAGCTAATAAGTATAGATATGCACTTAAAAGACCTGCCAAGTACAAAGCTAAAGTAATTGCGAATGAAATGTCAGGACTGCAATTAGAAATAGATGGTGTGGAGGTGTACTTGCAGATGTTTGGAAACTTTAATGCGTACAATGCCTTAGCGGTATACGGAGCAGCAACTATTCTGGGAGAAGATAAGCAGGAAGTACTGACTGTTCTGTCCAGACTTAGAACGGCTGAGGGGAGAATGGAATTGGTGCAGAGTAGGGAAGTCGCTTATACATCTGTGATAGATTATGCACATACGCCTGATGCGCTGGAGAAAGTGTTGACTACAATAGGCGATGTAAAGAAAAGTAATGCTAAGATTATCACAGTTGTCGGAGCTGGTGGGAATAGAGACAAGACTAAGCGACCAGAGATGGCTAAGATAGCTCGAGCTAATAGTGATGTATTAATTCTGACTTCGGATAATCCACGGGATGAAGATCCAGACATGATTATCGATGATATGATTGCAGGTTTGGAGGAAGAAGAAAAGAAGAAAGTAATTAGAATAACGGACAGGAAGGAGGCGATTAAGATGGCTTCCATCATGGCTAACGATAACGATATAATTCTCATAGCAGGAAAAGGTCATGAGAAGTACCAAGAAATAAAAGGACAAAAGTATCCTTTTGATGATAAAAAAATTATAAGTGCTTTAATGCACTGAGACGATATATAAGAATAGGTTCTATTATCATTCTCAGGTTGGTTTTAACAGTTGCAGTAGGGTTTTTTCGAATAAAGATTCGGATTCCTACTGTACACTGTTATTTAGAAAGAAAACATGCTGTACTATTTATTTGAATATTTAGAGAATCAAGGATTCGCAGGTGCAAACCTGTTTCAATATATAAGTTTTAGATCTGGACTTGCAATAATTATATCATTATTGATAACTCTATTGCTAGGTGGTAAGATCATACGTTCTTTGAAAAATTTGCAAATAGGAGAATCAGTCAGAGATCTCGGATTGGCTGGTCAGAAAGTGAAAGAAGGTACACCTACGATGGGTGGCTTACTTATCATAGTGGCAATTATCGTACCGACTTTGTTACTGACTGATCTAAGTAATATCTATATCCAGCTGATGATTGTCACAACCATATGGTTAGGTCTAATAGGTTTTGTAGATGATTACATTAAGGTCTTTAAGAAGAATAAAAAAGGTCTTCACGGTAGATTTAAAGTATTCGGACAAGTGGCATTAGGACTCATTGTGGCAGTTGTAATGTTAGCTCATCAAGACATAGTTGTTCGAGTTCCATTGGACGTAGCTAATGCTAAGAATTGGGAGATTACTAAGCAGTTTGATCTCACAATAGATCAAGTTAATAATCAACCCAAGACTGTAAATATGGCTTACGTAAAAGCACCGATTACAAACTTACCTTTTATTAAAAATAACGAATTAGATTATTCATTCTTTGCTGCTGGTCAGAAGTATTTATTGTGGGCACTATATGTGTTCTTGATAATATTTATAATTACAGCAGTCTCTAATGGTGCCAATCTCACAGATGGTCTTGATGGATTGCTGACAGGCGTATCAGCTATAATCGGTGCAGGATTAGGCATATTAGCTTATGTGTCGAGTAACGTAATTATAGCTGAGTATCTGAATATCTTATACATTCCACATACAGAAGAGTTGGTCATATTCGCAGCGTGTTTCTTAGGATCATGTATCGGATTTCTATGGTATAATTCTCATCCAGCGAGTGTCTTTATGGGAGATTCTGGAAGCTTGATGATCGGTGGGGTGATTTCTGTATTTGCAATATTAATTAGAAAAGAATTATTGATTCCGATACTGTGTGGAGTAATTCTCATGGAGACCTTATCAGTGACATTACAAGTGTCATACTTTAAGTACACAAAGAGAAAGTATGGAGAAGGTAGGCGAATATTCTTGATGTCTCCATTGCATCACCACTATCAGAAGTTAGGCATACATGAGACGAAGATTGTAGTGAGATTTTGGATTGTGGCTATCCTATTAGCAGTATTGACAATTATAACTCTTAAGGTGAGATAATCGTGAATTCAGTTGTAATCATAGGAGGAGGAGAGAGTGGAGTAGGCGCAGCATTATTAGCACGGAAGAATGGATTAGAAGTATTCGTTTCTGACTATGGAAAATTGTCAGATAAGTATAAAAAAGAATTACAAGAAAATAGAATCCCTTTTGAAGAAGAGGGACATGAATTAGAAAAGTTAGTACAATATGATTTCACTGTAAAAAGTCCAGGTATTTCTGATCAGACTGCAGTTATAAAGCATTTACAAAGTGCAGGCATAGAAATTATGTCTGAAGTAGAGTTTGCCAGTAGATATTATAACGGAAAGATTATAGCTGTCACTGGAAGTAATGGTAAGACAACTACAGCGAGCCTGATATATCACTTGCTAAGAGAAGCTAAGCTGAGTGTCGGGTTAGGTGGGAATATTGGTTACGCTTTTTCCAGATTGATGATAGAAGATGAGAAGTATGATTACTTAGTCTTAGAGTTAAGCAGTTTTCAGCTGGATGATGTGAGAGAATTTAGATCTGACATTTCTGTCATACTTAATATTACGGCTGATCATCTGGATAGATATGATAATGATATCAGAAAGTATGGATCTGCTAAGTGGAGATTAGCTCAGTGTACGAGAAGCAATGGATTCTTGATCACTAATCATGATGATGAATTGATACAAGAGTTCATAGAAAAAGAAAAAATAAATGCAGAGATAATACAAATATCCTCTGTGTCACCAATAGACTCATTATCAAAGGATGATGGAAGTTTATTTGAAATTAAATTATTAGGCAGGCATAACTTATATAATGCAGCAGTCAGTAAAGAAGTTGCTCGACTTTGTGGATTAGAAGACGTAATTATTGCATCTGGCTTATTGTCATTTGTTGCTTTGGAGCATCGATTAGAGTTAGTGACCACGATAGAAAATATCGATTTCATTAATGATAGTAAGGCCACTAATGTAGATGCCGTAGAGTATGCCCTTGAAGCTATAGACAAGCCAATTGTGTGGATTGCAGGAGGGACGGATAAGGGTAATGACTACAGTGGAATGTTAGATGTTGTAAGTAAGAAAGTGAAATCCATAATTTGCCTCTGTGTAGATGACTCAAAATTGAGAAGTTGTTTCTCAGATATTATTTCTGACATAACAACAACTCAGAGTATGAATGTAGCGGTTAGAACAGCCTATGAAAAATCCAATGCAGGGGATGTTGTTTTATTATCTCCTGCGTGTGCAAGTTTTGATTTGTTTGATAATTATATAGATAGAGGATTACAGTACAAGAAAGAAATATTTGATTTAGAAAAATGATTTCGATTAGCGATATATACGATAAGCTTAAGGGGGATAAGATGATTTGGTTCGTCGTGTTCTTGCTTGGTATATGTTCTATTCTTGCAGTGTATAGTGCAGTCGGACAAGAGGCATATGTTTCTCAGGGTGGGAATACTGAGTATTATCTTTTGAAGCAATTTATATTAATTAGTGTAGGATTTTTGTTTATGTGGTTTTCTTATCGCTTTAACTACATGTCTTATTCTAAGATTGCTCCATTGCTGATGATCGTTGCGATACCTATGTTGTTATTCACCTTAGGTTTTGGATCAGATATTAATGATGCAAGAAGATGGATAAGGATCCCACTGATAAATCAATCTTTCCAGACTTCAGATTTTGCTAAGCTGGCATTGATAATATATATCGCAAGATCGATTGCTAAGAAGCAAGATGTTATTAAAGATTTTAAGAGTGCATTTGTGCCTTTGATCATTCCAGTTGTATTAGTGTGTATGCTAATTGCACCAGCTGATCTTAGTACTGCCGGACTATTATTTATGACATGTCTATGCATGATGATTATAGGTCGAGTCTCTTTGAAGTATGTTTTACTATTGGCTTTGATCGGTGTCGCTGCATTGTCTTTTTTAGTTCTGTTAGGAACAATATTCCCTGAGGTAATCAGACTTGAAACTTGGGTGTCCAGAATGAATGAATTCCTCTTTAATGCAGATGGTGGATGGCAGATCATGCAATCAAAAATTGCGATCGCTAACGGAGAGCTGATAGGTTTGGGACCAGGATATAGTATGCAAAGAAATTATTTACCATTGGCATATGCAGATTTTATCTATGCCATAATATGTGAAGAGTATGGGCTGATAGGAGCAACATTTATTGTCATGTTATACATCACACTATTGTACAGATGTACTAAGATGATTACGAGATGTCCTAAGACATTTGGATCTATATTGGCGATAGGCTTGTGCTTAAGTATTGTAACTCAAGCATTTGCAAATATGGCGGTTTCAGTACACTTGTTACCAGTGACAGGTTTGACATTGCCGCTGATCAGTATGGGTGGTACTTCGATACTATTTACATGTGTAAGCTTAGGAATCATATTAAGTGTCAGTAAGTATGTAGAAGAATATAGTGCTACTGAAATAATGGAAGAGGAACAATCTATCACAGAAGATTACACTGTAAAGCCCATAGGCGAAAGAGGTAGGATGAGTTATGAGAATTATTATTAGTGGAGGCGGATCAGGTGGACATATATATCCAGCTATAGCGATAGCAAATGCTCTCAGAGAGAGAGGTATAGAGGATATTTTATTTGTGGGAGCTAAGGGAAAGATAGAGATGGAGAAAGTGCCCTTAGCAGGTTATCCAATAAAAGGACTTTGGATAAGTGGTTTTCATAGACAGCGAAAATGGAGAAATATTTTATTTCCATTTAAACTATTGAGCAGTCTATGGAAAGCTAAAAAGATCATTGACAATTATAAGCCCGATGTAGTAATCGGTGTAGGAGGATTTGCAAGTGGTCCAGTATTGAAGCTGGCACAACTTAAAAAAATACCAACACTGATACAAGAACAAAATTCTTATCCAGGGGTCACTAATAAATTATTAGCCAGTAAGGCTGATAAGATATGTGTGGCTTACAATAAAATGGATAAGTACTTTGACGCATCTAAGATTATCCTCACAGGTAATCCAGTAAGAAAAGATTTATTGCACATAGACAACCTTCGAAAAGAAGCTACAAACTATTTCGACTTAGATCATAATAAGAAAACGATTTTGATTTTTGGAGGAAGTCTCGGTGCCAGATCCATCAATGCCGCAGTAGCACATCAGCAGTCTCTTATAGAGTCTAATGATGAGATACAAATAGTATGGCAAGTAGGTAAGATATATTATCCTCAGTATGAAAAAAGTAATATGTCTCAATTAAGCAATGTCAAAATATTGCCATTTATCGACAGGATGGATCTGGCATACAGTGCAGCAGATGTTGTGATATGTAGAGCTGGAGCTCTGACCATTTCAGAACTTTGTCTTACAGGTAGACCATGTGTGCTGGTACCTTCGCCTAATGTGGCAGAAGATCACCAGACTATGAATGCAAAAGCGCTAACGGAAGAAGGTGCTGGTTTATTAGTGACTGATAAGGATGCAGATAAGGATATGATTAAGACTGCTATCGAGCTTATATATGATAAGGCGACTCAAGAAAGCTTGAGTAAAAATCTTAAGAGAATGGCAAGACCAGAATCTCGAGAGATAATAGCAGATGAAATAATAAAGATGGTGAAAGCATGAAAATTGCATCACTAAAGAAACTATACTTCCTGGGAATAGGAGGCATCGGCATGAGTGCCATTGCTCGATACTTTCTGATGGAAGGAGTAGAAATACATGGCTACGATATAGCCAAAACAGACCTTACCAAAAAGTTGGAGGCTGAGGGGATGTATATCCATTACGTAAGCGATACTGATAAGATTCCAGATGATATCGATGCAGTCATTATGACACCTGCGATACCTGAAGATTTTTCAGAATTAGTCTACCTACGTGATCATGGATATTCATTATATAAGCGATCAGAAGTATTAGGTCACCTGAGTAGAGAGAAGCGAACGATTGCAGTGGCAGGGACACATGGTAAGACAACGACCAGTTCACTGATTACCCATATTTTGAAATATTGTGGATTAGATATAACAGCATTTTTAGGTGGTATTTTAACCAAGGAACAGTCTAACTTTATAAAAGGCAACTCTGACTATGTCGTCACTGAAGCTGATGAGTATGATAGATCTTTCTTGCAGCTTAATCCTGAGATATTAGCAATCATATCGATGGATGCAGATCACTTAGATATATATGGTACTGTAGAGGATATGTATCAGGCTTATGAGCAGTTATGTAATCAAATACAACCTGGAGGCATATTGTTGATAGAAGGAAAATGGATAGAGAAATTCTCTTCTACATTCCATGAGGACATGAAGTCTAAGGAAATCATGATCTATGACATGTCTGAGAATGTTGCTGTCACTGAGGTTAAAGTGAAAGACGGTTATTATAGATTTAATTATCAGAGCTCGATTCAGGATTCTAAGAATGTTATACATAATGTAAAAACAAGATTGCCAGGTAAGCATAACATTCAGAATATCTCTGTTGCGATAACGATCGGGCTTATGCAGAATCGGGATCTACATGAGACATCACAGGCAGTAGAAAACTTCCAAGGTATCCATCGCAGATTCGAATATGTGTATGAAGGAAAAAGAGTATTAATTGATGATTATGCACACCATCCTGAGGAGCTGAGACATACAGTGACTACGATTAAGGAATTGTATCCAGACAAGAAAGTGTTAGGTATATTTCAGCCTCATCTTTTTTCTAGAACGCAGGATTTCTATCGACAGTTTGCTGATGAGTTACAAGGTCTGAATAAAGTGATACTGATGCCGATATATCCAGCAAGAGAAGAACCTATAGAGGGTATACGCTCTGAGATAATATATAATCTAATCCCAATGGATAATAAAATCATAGTACAATCTGGAGATGAATTGATGAAGATGATGACAGAAGATGACAGTGAAGTCATCATGACAATAGGAGCAGCAAATTTGAATAAGTATCACAAAAGAATTATAGAATTAATAAAATAAAATTATTTAAAATAAATTTTGGCTACAAAAAGAAAACGTAAGAATAAAGATGAACTAAGCTACCCTAAGCTCATCATTGCAGGTCTACTTGTGATGTTCTTAGCGTACGCTACAGTTAATAGACTGAATAGTCAACTGACAGATGTGTCTATTACCATAGCGGAATCTGATAGTGACAAGTATCTGATTTCTAAGAAGCAGGTAAGAGCAAAGTTGAAGATGATGCTTGGGTATGATATTAGTTTAGCAAACATTGGCCAATTAGATATTTATAACATAGAGAATCTTCTGAATGGTGATGAAAGAATCAATAAATCAGATGTCTATATCGATAAGAATAATAAGTTACATGTCCATGTAGAACAGAGAAACCCGATAGTAAGGATACAAGTAACTAATGGGAAAGACTATTACTTAGATTATGAAGGTGGACGTATTCCAGTGACTGAGACAATACGAGTTCCAGTAGTAACGGGACGAGTAGATGCTTATACAGTTAATTATGCTAAGCAAAAGAATAATAATATTAATGGAGTTCTTGACATAGCAAAACGTATCCATGATAGTGATTTCTTGACAGTACTGGTAGAGCAGATAGATATCAATGCAGAGGATGAAGTAACGCTGGTGCCTAAGCTCGGGAAGAGTAGAATTCTACTTGGACAAGCGATTGGCTTAGATAAGAAATTTGAGAAGCTTGCGGGATATTATAAGAGTATCAAGAAAGTAGGTATAAATAAATTTGATGAGATAGATCTCAAGTGGGGTGATGATCTCATATATGGACGTGACACACAATCTTAATGACCGATTTAGTTTAATTATTTAAAAATTTGAGTCTTATGAATAATGAGCATACTAACAATCCAATAAATAAAGGGCAAATAGCTATTGCCTTGGATATAGGAACTACAAAAGTTTGTGCCATAGCAGGTGTCAAAAATGAGTACGACAAAATAGAAGTATTAGGTGTCGGATCGGTTAAGTCAGAAGGTGTGTCGAGAGGTGTGGTTTCTAATATCGATAAGACAGTACGTGCTATAACTGAGGCTATCCAGATAGCGCAGAATAATTCTAAGTCAAAATTTGGTAGAGTACATGTCGGTATAGCTGGACAGCATATTAAGAGTATACATCATCATGGATTACTCGTGAGAAATGAGCCAGAGATGGAGATCGGAGAGGCAGATGTACAACGCCTTATTAGTGATATGCATAAATTAGTCTTACCTCCAGGAGATAAGATATTACATGTATTCCCTCAGGAATTTACAGTAGATGATGAGTCTAATATTGTAGACCCTATCGGAATGTCCGGCGTGAGATTAGAGGCTAACTTCCACATCATTACTGGTCAGATATCTGCATCACGTAATATTATGAGATGTGTAGAACGTGTCGGATTAGATGTAGCAGATATTACACTGGAGCCGATTGCATCTTCTAAGGCGGTGCTAACATACGAAGAGAAGGAAGCAGGTGTTGCATTAGTTGATATAGGTGGTGGTACTACAGACATCACAATATTTAAGGATGGTATAATTAGACACACATCTGTCATTCCATTTGGAGGTAATGTAATTACTAATGATATTAAGGAAGGCTGTACAGTGATGAGAGATCAGGCGGAGAAGCTTAAGACTAAGTTTGGTTCTGCATTGTCTGATGAGATTGTAGATAACAGGATTATTACAATACCAGGATTTAAGGGAAGAGACTACAAAGAGATCTCTGAAAAAAATCTTGCTAAGATTATAGAAGCTCGTATCAGAGAGATATTCGATTATGTCCTCTGGGAGATCAAACGATCAGGGTATGAGAGTAAGTTAATTGCAGGAATTGTTCTCACAGGTGGTGGTTCATTATTGAAAAATATAGAACTTTTATCTGAATATCATACAGGTATGAGTACAAGATTAGGTCAGCCTGTAGAGCTATTAGCTCATGGTTACTCGACAAATATTGCAAGTCCGATCTACTCTACAGCAGTGGGATTATTAGCTATAGCGATCGATAATCTTAAGCATAGTGATATGCCTGTGATGGATCTGCAGAATGATGATGAGATGGAGGATGATATGCTAAGTCCTGAGGCAGAGAGCAACAGAAAGAATAAGTGGATGAATAAATTTTTCACATACACACGTGACTTTTTTGAAGCCACGCCAGATTCAGAATTTTAAGAAACAATCATTAAGAAATCCGAAAATCTTATAATATGTTATTTGAACAAAGACAGAGTACTATCATTAAGGTCATAGGCGTAGGCGGAGGTGGAAGTAATGCAGTTGCATATATGTTTAACCAAGGAATCGTAGGTGTAGATTTCGCCGTATGTAATACAGATAATCAATCACTGGATAATAGTCCAGTAGGTGTTAAGATACAATTAGGGCCAGCTCTTACAGAAGGTATGGGCGCAGGATCTGTTCCTGAAGTAGGTAAGCAATCTTGTATCGAGTCTATAGACGATGTTCGCAAGTTTTTAGATACTGGTACTAAGATGTTATTCATTACTGCTGGTATGGGTGGTGGTACTGGTACTGGTGCAGCACCTATCATTGCTAAAGCGGCTAAGGAGCTTGGAATATTGACAGTAGCGATCGTAACATTACCATTTAAATTCGAGGGACTCAGAAGACAGAACCAAGCTCTCGAAGGAATGGAGAATCTTAAGAAAAATGTAGATTCTATTCTGGTGATTTCTAATGATCGATTAAGAACAATGCATGGAAACCTTACTCTAACGAATGCATTCTCTAAGGCAGATGACGTATTGACTACAGCTGCAAGAGGGATCGCAGAAATTATAACACTACCTGGATATATCAATGTAGACTTTAAGGATGTCAATACGGTCATGAAAAATAGTGGTGTATCTATCATGGGTTATGCAGAGTCAGCTGGTCCTGATCGAGCACGTAATGCAGTAGAAGGCGCCTTAAGCTCTCCGTTATTAGAAGATAATGATATCAGAGGGGCACAGCATATATTGCTCAATATTTCTTCGGGAAAGAATGAGGTGACAATGGATGAGATAGGAGAGATCACAGATTACATCCAAGAGGAGGCAGGATATGGAACACATCTAATTTGGGGTAATTGTACAGACGAGTCATTAGATGATAAGTTAAGCATTACGATCATTGCCACAGGATTCGAAGAATGCGCTAAGAGGCATGACGCTGAAGCAGCTAAGGTGAAGAAAGTACATATCGATGAGACATTTGATGTTGCGGATGATATAGAATCAGATGTCTACAATGAAAATACAGACGTCCCAAGTAATGTCATAGAATTCGACACACATAATCTGAGTAGCGATCCATTCGTGAGTAATACTCCGAGAGAGACTAAGAGGCCTCCAGTTCGAGAGAGAAAAGCAACGATCGGCACTTCTGTAAATGAAAGAAAAAAGAGTTCTGTACCATTGGATAACCCGAGAGTGATCGCAGAGATGGAAGATGTTCCAGCTTACTTACGTAGAGAGGTAAAGTTAGATGATGTAAATGAAATTGCAGAAACAACTAATTCCAAATTAAGTATCAATTTCGATGAGAATGATATTCCTAAGATAGAGAAGAACAACTCTTTCTTTCATAATAATGTAGACTAATACTTAGAATGTCACAGTAGACATTCTTATAACGAAATATAAAAGAAATCAATAACCACCTGAGACGAGATGATATTAGACCTATACACAGGGTAATTCTAAATATAAATTTGGTTCTGTGTAACAAATATGGATTTCGTCTTTTTTTAAAAATAGAGTTCTACGCTTTCTAAATGTAGATTAAGCGAACTCGAAATTTCTTTTCTCCCTGACATTCGTTCGGGGAAAATATGAGATTGGTTTATTGATTGAGTCCCCACCTGGAGAGGTGGGGTTTTTTAAGAAATTTAGTTTTATTTTATATAGAACTGTTTTTGATAACGCTGAGTAAAAAAATAATTCAAATAGCCGCCTGAGACGAGATGATATTAGACCTATACATAGGGTAATTCCAAATATAAATTTGGTTCTGTGTAACAAATATGGATTTCGTCTTTTTTTTAAAAATAGAGTTCTACGCTTTCTAAATGTAGATTAAGCGAACTCGAAATTTCTTTTCTCCCTGACATTCGTTCGGGGAAAATATGAGATTGGTTTATTGATTGAGTCCCCACCTGGAGAGGTGGGGTTTTTTTATGCCATATAGCGAGTGACTATATGTCTAAATATAGCAATTACCGTGCTATAGTTTGTTCCATGATTTGTTAAGACTTGTATCTGTGAGAGTAACACTCTACTATATTAGTGATTTCTCTAAAGGGAGATATAGGACCTATATGTCTATAATAAAAAAAGCAGCCCCGAGAAGAACTGCTATTGATTTTACACCCTTAATAATATTGAGAACTGGGGCAAAGGTATAATTAAAATCTATAACATATTAAAATATTATTTAATATGTTTTAAAATACTCCGAAACTAATATATGTATTACTCGTTACTTAACGCTGACTTTTTAACTTTACAAGAAACGATAATTATGAACGATTATGTAAAGGAAGAATTCAAGACTTATAAGGTCTTTATTTTATCTGGAATTGATAATGATTTTGCTATTCATATAAGATTACCTTCTGGAATTGCAGTAATAAGATTCATGAGCAAATCCATGAAAAATAGTATGGAGTCTCAAGATAATGGTAAGAAAATATTTAAAGTGTATGCCCCAAAAGAGAATTTCTCTGCTTATGTAGATATACTAAGAAATGAGTCGCCATTGTTCTTTTTCTACGACTTAGATGATAACGTAAGTTACATAACGACTACAGAAGAGCCAGTAGGAGAGGGGGAGATTAGATTTACAACTTAAGAAAGTATTTCTAAATAAGATAGGCTTCCTAATCTATAATTAGGAAGCCTATCTTATATCTCTTGTACATGTCATCACTCTTCATCTAATATTCCAGGATTTACAACTGATATAATGCCTTTTTCATAATCTTCTTTTAGTTGATCGCTCCTCATTCGCGATTTAGCATTAGACATAGTGTATTTAATATTAGCCCACTTACCTGAAGTACTCATTATTCTTATTTTAGGTATCATATTTATATATTTTTTGTTTGATTAGTAGTCCTTTTATTTTCTGATTTATTTTTAATGTTCAATCTTTTAATGATTGGTAAAAACTTTGTTAAACCTTTATCGAAGATCAATTTGGGATTCATAATGTTTCTCACTCTTACTTTCTTATATGTCATAATGTTAGGCTTCGTACAGCTACTTTACTTAGGTGGGTGTAGAAATGTTCGATCTTAATTAGACATTTTTCTAATAGGGGTTTACCACCATGTACTGTTTATTTGAAATTCAGGGATATTCACCACTTACTTCTATGTGTTTTGATTTATCTTTAGCTATGTCTAACAATTTATATTGAATTTTATTATAATTTATAAAACCAATATTAAGAATAGAGACGTATATACATTTAGTGGCGTTATAATTTCGAGAAAGAATTCTCATCATCCAAAAAAATAATACCCATGAAGAATTTAAGCATTTTGATTCCGTTATTACTAATTACAACATTATCTATTTCACAATCCATTGATAAGAAGGTTGTTTTAATTAACGGTGTAGCTACTGAAGTTGTTATAACTACTGATGGTGAAGTTGCAGAGCTTATAGAAAAGAAAGCTGATTTTATGACAGAATTCGTAGATAGTAAAAATGAGAATAGTACTTCCGTAGTTATTAATGCATTTACTATTCCGACTGAGATTCTAAGTTTTGATGATAAGATAGATAAGAAAAATTTAGATCAAAATTTTCTCCCAAAAATAAATGATCCTTCTGGAAAAATTGTAATAGAACAGAAAGAGGAAGAATGATTTCCATATTTAGAACTTAAACCTTACATACAATAAGCAGATTAATGTTATCATTTATCTGCTTATTTTTTTGCCCACTACCAATGAACTAATACATATTATTATGGCTCTTTTACATAAAAAAAAGCCAGTTCAATGTATTGAACTGACTTAGCTTATCTTTTAATTTGTATAACTCATTAATCTTCTCCTGGGTAGCAAACTTTAAACATAAATGCTGCGGCTGCTCCACCTAATAAGCAAGTGATAGCTACAATTGCAAGATTAGTCCAAGGTGCCATTCCAGCTACGTTAGCTCCGAGGCCAACTGCGGGATTAAATGCACCTCCAGATATACCTCCTAAGCCATAAGCCATCGCGGTTACTGTAAATCCTATCGCTAATCCGTAGAAAGAATTACCCTCATTAGACTTAGTTGTCGCTGTCATAAGTACAACCCAAGCCAATGCAAAAGTACCTAAGAACTCAGCCACTCCTGCTGCAACTGCACCGACTCCATTGGCATCTGTAAATCCTGGTGCTACCTCATGTGCTATCCCTAATACTTGCGTACCGATAAGTGCTGCAACCGCTCCTCCTGCTAATTGTGCAATTATGTAAGGAACAAAATCGGCTGCGGGCATAGCTCCTCTAATAAGAACTGCCGTAGATACAGCGGGATTAAAATGACCACCTGAGATATGACCACCTGCGTAGATCATCACCATAAGGGATGCTCCGATAGCAACCGGTGCCATAACGCCACCCTTGGCTACTGCAACAACCACAGTAAGGACAAGGAAGAATGTCCCAATAAATTCAACAATATATTTTCCCATTTTTTTAAGGTTTGTTTTGTTTTGAAATTGAATAATTAAATTAACAGATTGATTTTGTAATTGGTCTTTAGCAGCAAATTAATGTCGATGAAATATAAGATTTAGACGTTAATATATTAATAAAGCCACATAGTTTATCTATTTATTTGGGTAAAGTTTAAAATGGAGAAAGGTGGTTGTATACCTAAAAGATTGAATTACAATTCTTTACGTAATAATATTTAACGTTTTATGATGTTTTGATTTTATCAAGTTAATGTGGGTAATTCTACGGATGAAGGTGGTTTCTTTTTACTTTTGCGTCACATGACGGCTGCGTAGTTCAACTGGATAGAATATCAGATTTCGACTCTGAGGGTTGCAGGTTCGAATCCTGCCGCGGTCACGAGAGTATCAAAAGTCTTTGCGAAAAGCAAGGACTTTTTTTTATAGACTTCTGTCAAATGACACATTTGTAATGAAGTGTATAAAAAGAGTGAAAGGCGAAGCCTTAGACTTTTGATATTGACCTTGGAACGTCATAGGATCAACATTAGTTAATCCTGCCGCGGTCACGAGAGTATCAAAAGTCTTTGCGAAAAGCAAGGACTTTTTTTTATAGACTTCTGTCAAATGACACATTTGTAATGAAGTGTATAAAAAGAGTGAAAGGCGAAGCCTTAGACTTTTGATATTGACCTTGGAACGTCATAGGATCAACATTAGTTAATCCTGCCGCGGTCACGAGACTATCAAAAGGCTATGCAATTGCAAGGACTTTTTTTATAGACTTCTGTCAAATGGCACATTTGTAAAGAAGTGGTTAAGAATAGTCAAAGGCGGAGCCTTAGACTATTGATATTCACCTTGGAAAATGGTGGGATCGATTTTTATAATCCTGCCTACCACTCCATAACCACCTTTCCGATAGACTTTCTGGATTCCAAAAATTCATGTGCCTCAGCGATCTTGTCTGCAGGATATGTAGCGGCAAGCTTAGGTTGGATAATTCCTTGTGAGGCATAGTTCATGACACCTTCCAGAATCTTCTGAAATAAGGATGCTTTATGATCGGCAATTCTGAGCATATTCACTGCAATAAGAGACTTACTGCTGAGTAGTAGTTGGATAGGGGAGAATACACCGAAACCCAATAGAACACCTACAGCTTTCAGCTTGTTACTTCCGATCTGAGCAGCTGCGCCATAGTAGACCATTGTACCTCCGGGCTTAAGTAACTTATAGCCTTTCTTAAATGACTTCCCACCGATACTATCAAATGCAAAATCAAGATGATTACCATCTAATTGTTGATGTACTTCTTTCTGAAAGTCCTTACGTGTATAGTCGATAGGGTAGTCGACTCCGATAGACTTAAGGTAATCTTGCTTGCCAGAGGATGCTGTTCCGAATACGGTACATCCATGATGCTTAGCAATCTGTACAAGTATAGAGCCTACACCTCCAGCAGCAGCTTGGATAAGGACATTATCACTGGGATACATGGTGACACTATGAGCTCCACAGAAGTATGCTGTGCAAGCTTGGGTCGCAAGAGCTGTAGCGATTCCCATTTCAATATTATCTGGAATCTTAGCCACACCTTCCACCATAGTCGCAACATATTCTGCATATCCACCGAATCTAGTAAGAGCAGTCACCCGATCTCCTGCTTTGAATTCAGTAACCTCTGCCCCTACAGATTCTACAGTACCAGATACATCATAACCCAGTACTCCGGGATTCTTAGGCGCATCAGGATACAAGCCACGACGGGCCACGACATCTGCAAAGTTAAGCCCAAAGTATTGCACCTTAATCAATACCTGCCGAGATTCAGGCTGAGGAATATCTATATCACGTATATTAAAAGCCTTATGACTATCCCCATATCTAACTAAATGAACCGCTCGCATATTAAAATATTTATAAAAAAAATTATTTCCTGAACTCCTAATTCTGAACTCCTAACTCCTAACTCCTAACTCCTAACTCTTAACTCCTAATCCCTAATTCTTAACTCCGAACTCCGAACTAATAACTAATAACTCATAACTCATAACTCATAACTAATAATTCTTAATTCCTAAATCACTTAGCAAACATCATCCCGATATCCCGAAACGCTTTAAACTCCAAAGCATTGCCACAAGGGTCTAGGAAAAACATAGTCGCTTGCTCACCAGGCAATCCCTCGAATCTCACGTAAGGTTCTATCAAGAAAGTAATATTGTGTGATTTCAGTTTCTCAGCTAATGCCTCCCAGTCATTCCATTCTAATACAACACCATAATGAGGAATGGGAACGTTATGTCCATCCACAACATTAGTATGGTTCTCTTCTGTAGACTTAGGTTTGTGGTGGATGACTAACTGATGACCATATAAGTCAAAGTCTACCCAGTGTTCCGCGGATCTGCCCTCTGGACAATTAAGAACATCACGGTAGAAAGCTCTCGCTAATGCGACATCATGTACTGGAATGGCTACATGGAAAGGAGTTATTTTCGACATTGTTTTATTATTAATCTTTTATAGAATTATCAGGTCGACTAAATTCTGAACTGCTGTTCCATTGCGGCCAGTCACGACTATTAGCAATATCATAACCGATGTTATAATATATCTGTGCATCCTGTACGGCGCCATCCATCTGCCATGTCGCTGCATCAAACTCATCAGAAGGGGCATGATAATTTTGTGTTGTAAATGAATCACGGAAAGCCTGAGCATACTCCTTGCCTTTGGTAGCATGATCATATCCACCATCACCGTAGAGCGCTGGGACGCCTGACTTCGCAAAATTAAAATGATCAGATCGAAAGAAATATCCCTTCTCTGGTTCTTGTCCTGCCATAACATATCGGTCCTGGAGCTTGGCATGTTTTTCTGCATAATCATCCATGGTGGAATGTCCTTTTCCTGTAATTGTAAAGTCTTTCATTAGACCTGCGGGATTGACACCATCGAGATTAAGATTGCAGACCATCTTATCTAACGGTACGGTAGGAGACTTTACATAATATTCTGATCCTAGTAATCCTTGCTCCTCTGCTGTGACAAATAAAAACATAGCAGATCTCTCATTATCAGATGTAGCATATGCTTCTGCGATAGCTAATAATGCAGCTGTTCCACTCGCATTATCTAATGCGCCATTATAGATAGAGTCTCCTTCTACGACTTTTCCTATTCCGATGTGATCCCAGTGGGCGGTGTATACAATGTACTCATCAGGATACTTCGTACCTACGTCTATTGCAATAACGTTCTTAGAAGTACATTCTTTGTAAGTATTGTCTAAGGAAGCGGTAACGGTAGAATTAAGCGGTAATGGTTTGAATCCTGGTTTTCTTGCTTTTTTTATTTCTTCAGTGAAATTATATCCTGATTTCTCAAATAACTGCTGAGCCTTTTGGAGAGAAATCCAACCCTTTACACCGCAATCATTAGATCTATCTAATCCAGAAAGACCTTGCTGAGGTCCTTGCCATGAGCTCTGCACAACGAACCAAGGGTATCCTGCCGAACTGGTTTCGTGTATGATAAGAAGACCTGCAGCGCCTTGTCGATCCGCTTCCTCATACTTATAAGTCCATCTACCGTAATAGGTCATGATGTCACCTTTGTAGAAGTCGGGGTCATCGCCTCCATAGCCTGGATCATTAACGAGAACGACTGCTGTCTTGCCTTTCATATCTATGCCTGCATAGTCATTCCATCCTGATTTTTCGTCTACTATTCCATACCCGCAGAATACAAGTTCTGAGTTTTCTATACCGATGGCATCCGCTTTCCTTTGCGTATGTATGACAAAGTCCTGACCTTTGTTCCACATAAGTTGACCATCAGGTGTATTGACTTTCATGTGCTTAGATATCTCTCCGTCTATAGTTAATAAGGGTACGTCTTGCGTATAACTACTGCCATTACCGGGTTGTAGTTTAAGTGCTTTGAGAGCAGAAGTTAGATAATCTACGGTGAGTGTCTCGCCTTCTGTACAAGGCATCCTTCCTGTATATTTATCAGAGGATAATTCTGCTAAGTGCTTCTGTATTGTCTCTCCACTAATGGATGTATTTTCTAAGTGGTTGATTTCTTTAGTTGGAGCAGGGTTACATGCTGTGATATATATTAGCAATAGCGCTAAGTATATATAACTTATTGTCTTGTAGGTATTAGTCATTCCTTTTTTTTAATGCCATACATTTTAAAATGTCGTATAAATATTCTTAATTAAATTTGTTAAGATCAAAGCAAAAAACACACTCATAGCCGTAGCTATGGCGAGTATTTTCAACGCTGAGATTAGCTAATTTCAACTGAATATATGCGACATTCTAATGTGTAAATGGTATACATGATAGATTGTCTATGTATTGTAAATTATAGATTGTCTATGGACGAAAACATAGAACCACCTAAAAATAAAAAAAGCCGCAGTCTAAATATAGACATGCGGCTAATTATAATTCTTTAAGAGGTAGTTACAACTTAATCAGTTTCTGACTGACTGTGTAATCATCTGATTGTATGGTCATTATGTAATGCCCTTGCTCTAATTCAGACATATCCATTGATGTCTTTGTATTTCTTGATTCTGTTTGCTTAACTAACTGATTCAGCTTATTGTATATCATAATACTTATCTTTCCATCATTACCTTCCAGAGTAATAATGTTCTCTGTCGGGTTAGGGTAGACATTAAGACCGACACTTGCAAGGGTCTCTGTAGAAGACATGATAGGATTATATGTAATGACATATTCTTGGATGTCAGTTCTGCATTCTTCTATTACTATTTCCATATTCCAATTATAAAAGTAATGATAGAAATTCCTTCCAAAACTCGATCTGCTAATGGTTCCGACATCTCCTATGTTATATGGATACTTAAGATCTCCTGTTAGTATCCCAAATCCAGGGTTTTTCTGATCGTGTTCTTCTAAATTAAAGTCTTGATCTATTCTAATCTCATAAGAACCTGGTGACATAACAATGTCAAGTTCTACAGTTTCTACTCCTATGCCTACATTAATCGTTTTTTCGTGTACAACTTGACTTGCATTTACAACATCATGGATGGTGAACTTTCGTAATCCCTCATAATCAGAATTCACATCAAATGATCTAAGTATAGAACTATCACGGACGACAAAAAATAATGATCCGACGACAGTTGGGAAAGAGAAATCTGGATCATCTATAGATGTTTGTACATCTGGACCTCCGACATAAATTGGCGCTTTTTGATTGACGGTATAGTCGAAATAAAAACTAGTATCTGATTCTAATGGACCTGTCTGAAAATTATCTCCAGTGAATATCTGATCAGTTCCATCAGCATCACTATACCATACGATTTCGTTTTCTCCGACAACCAATTGAAGGTCTGTGTCTTTATCTTCGAATTCTACTCCGTACTCAGTTGTAATATTCTGCGGATCTACGAATTCTACATTGATAGTGCTAGAAGGAATTGTATCGCAATTATTTTGATTGACAGCAAAGTAATTACCAGTCTCTTCTATAGTTATGCTCAGTGCTTCTTCTCCATTAGACCAGTCGATAAGGTCATCCTCATTTAGTCCTCTGACTGATAGTTCTACTTCATTGTTGTTACATAATAATATATCATCAGCAATATTAATCTTAGGTGTTTCTAATACTTCAGGACCTCTGACGATGATCGCTTGTCCAAAATTACTGCAGAGTGATGCTCCGTCTATCTCTACATAATATATACCTGGCTGATCTATGATTGTAGTCGGACCAGTGGTTCCGTTGCTCCAGTTCCCTGATGAGCCATCTGCAGTAGATAATGTAACTTGTCCTGTATTGCAATCTAATCTTGTTGCAGTGGTTGTTACTTTAGCCAATTCCTCTATACAATCACCTTCGTGTACAATATAGTGCTTGTTAGAGCTTACATTGTCATAGATTGTTTCTGTTCCACTTGGCCATGTGACGACCATAGATTCTATATCTGTAGCTTCATCTAAGCCAAATCTTGCTGTCAATGAATTCGTCACTCCATATCCTTCACCAGCTTTGATAATTCTTGTCTGCACACCCCATTCTCCATAGATTCGGACTATAGCACCGACACCTGATCTGTTAGATTCTTCTCCGACAAGTGAGAAGGCTACGTAGTTATTGCCATTAGGCATAGAAGTCCATAATCTATCTCTGTCTCCATTGAGACCAGATCCTAATGATCTGTAAGAAGAGAATACATCTATGAATCCATCCTCATTAGCATCACCTAATGCAAAAGAAAAAGTTTGGTTGCCACCTATAGGAGAGGACACTTCTTTAAATGACTTATTCTGATCATTCAATAATAATCTATCTCCACCGCCTACGATTAATATATCCAGAAAACCATCATTATTAAAATCTGCCATCGCTGACTGATAGCCTTCGGTCATGATTTCTCGACCGTCATTAAGTAATGGAATTTCAGTAAAAGTTTGATTATCTATATTCTCAAAAAGTTGAGATCTAAATTCGTGATTGATTAGAAAAACATCTTGGTCACCGTCGTTGTCGATATCTCCAAAGTTAGCCGTCCACGATTGTGCACCGATTGCTAAATTGTACTCAGCCGCCGCTTCTCTATAAGTTCCATTGTCATTAATGAATAGGGTATTGATTCTACGTGGGTCTGTATCTTCTTCTACACCTAATCGACACTTCGCAATGTATAGATCCAAGTCATTGTCTCCATCGATATCTGTCCATTCTGATCCGTAGTTACCTGAGTTGTCAGAAGGGATAGCCGACACCATATTGATATATGATGTATCATGCACGAATCCTCCATTCTGATCATTAAGAAATATCTCACTGACACCATCATCATCACATATAAACATGTCTAACCAACCATCATTATCAATATCTACGAAGTTAGAGCCCTGAGCAAAAAACTGAATATCCGACTCATACATTTTCTCGTAAGTGTTTGGGTCTTGACCAGTCTCATATATTCTGAGGCCATTATAATTACCCGCAGACATGATATCTGAGAAACCATTATTGTCGACATCAGCAACTGCTATCGTCCATGAGTCACCTTCCAGTGTATCTATCACAAATGATTGGAAGAATTCGCCTTCATTAGATTGTATGTCTACGACTACCTTAGTGGCATTAGCAATTCTTATAATGTCATCTCTAAAGTCTCCGTTAATATCAGTAAAGCCTTTGCAGATCGGACCTCCAAATTCATTTTCAGTTATGATTTCAGAGCTATTTTGGAAAACAGCAAAGTCTTGAGCCTGAATAAGTTGTACGCTCGAAATTAATAATACGAGTAAGAGTAAATGTTTCATCAATATTCTCATTATTTGGTAAAAACGATATAAATTTCTAATTCTTGTTCTGATCTATTCATCAGATTAGTGGTCTGATATAAAAGTGTATATCAGAGTTTGTTAAACACATTCTAAGGAGGAAAAGATCTTGTGGGTAAGGTATTTTAAATAAAGTTATCAAAAATTTGACCGAAAAACACGTTTAAATGCCGCTCAGCTTCTATTTGAACGTATGAGTTGGATGATATGTCTGCTTCGTGATTGTAAATCGTACAGTAAGTATTTGTATTCCAAGCTTTTTGAATTTAGGCAAAGTATCCACCGAAATACTCAGATTAAGAATTGACGATAGCACAATCCTAAAAGCACCTTGTAAATAAATATGTAGCTTCCAAATCAAGAATATATTACGTTTTATTTATATGTAAATAATTATTGGACATGTTGCCGATAAAGAAGATGATATTTTGATACTTTTTATGAAACTGAGAAAATATCCTGTAATTTTAAATTATTAGTAAATAAAATCGTTTAGTATGAAACTTCTCTTTTCTTCTCTTTTCTTCTCTTTTCTTCTCTTTAGTTCTCTTAAGTAACTCGATAGCTCAATCAGAAGTGAATCTTAAGATATGGCTTTTGTATGATTCTAATTATTTAGGACCGAATCAATGTCAAATTGATAATGAGTTTAGTGAAATTACAGAAGCTTTTGCTTTGCAAGGAATAACAATTAACATATGCTCTGAGGTTTATATAGATGATGCTCTTTCTCAGAATCCGCGAGCTTATATTAATATGTCTTCACCAAGAGATCCTAATCGATTTGATCTCCTTTTGCATACTGAAGATGTAATCGGAGGTGGAGGCCAAGCGTGTGGGGTACCATTTGCTGGAGATGATTGCGCAGTTGCAGCATTGGGGTCAGCTGTTCATGAGATTGGTCATATGTTTAGCTTGTGGCATACATTTGCGGATGGTGTAAGCTTTGGATGCGTATCAGAGATTCCCGGGGGTCAAAATTGGCAGGTAGGTGATCCTTACTCATTTGATAATACTGGAGATAGAGTTGCAGATACACCTGTGCATTCTGATCCAAGGGCTTACGGATATTATCCTTGGCCGACAAGTCCAAGTGATTGTATTATTGATTGGAGTTCGTTAGAGGACCCATGTACAGGTAATGCTATATACCCAGAAAATTACAGTAGCTCTGCGTCTGGTTATCATCCAATATTGGAAAGTAACCCAATGTCTTATCTATATAGTAACGAAAATGTATGTGGGGGAAAAGTATTCACAGTAGGTCAAGGAGATAGGATGAAAGATTTTCTTAGTAATAACTATCCTGAAAATCAAGGATCTGCTCCATCTTGTCCTGTGACTACAACATTAGATAATTCTATTAATAGTGCCAGTGGTCCTATTAGCGGTGTATTATCTATTACGACCGATATAGAAATCACATCAGATGTTGTAATAAATAATGCAATCATAAATGTTACTAATAACTCCTACATCACTATATCTCCTGGTGCATCTCTTACATGTAACAATGTGAGATTTATGGCAAGTTGTCAGGATAAATGGGGAGGAATTGTTGCTAAAGATGGTTCAACTCTTAATCTAAATGAGGTTGTCATAGATGATGCGAGAATAGGGATCGACTTAATGTCATTATCAGCAGACCTTTCTAATGTCATTTTTGTAAGATGTAATACTGGTCTAAAAGCTTCTGGACAAACCTCTAAGAGCATTATTCATGCTTATGATCTTAGTTTTATTGTCAGCCCTATTGTAATAGAGAATTTTCAAGTTAGATTTTATGGTGCAAGACTTAACAGAAGTGAAGTTACTATTAATGGTGGTTCTGCTCGCTTTGGTTATGAAGGAGCATCTCAAAGGGCATCATTTTTTGATAGCTCAATTAACCATGATGGAGATTTTCTAGGATTTGATCATTGTCATTTGGATAGTGACTCTGAAATTAATTTTATTAATGGTGGGCTTCTACAAGTTTGCTGGAGTTATTTGGAAAATGGTGATGGTGAGGCTAAAATTAATATGCAAAATGTAGGAAAACACTATGAAATTTATGGAAATATATTTACTGGTGGAGGTAATTATATTCATAAAAATTCAGGAGGGTCTAATCTTAGCATTGTGAATAACAATATTTTTGATACTGGTGATAATGATTTCGTTTCCATGGCGGATGTAGCAGTGGAGACTTCTTGTAACTTTCATGAGAACACATTGTTATCGTATACTACCCCAGATGGTTTTTTTGCGCAAGGTTCTGATCGACATCCAGCTGGTAATATCTTTGAAACAAAAGTGTTTAAGGATATTGATCCAGAATCTCCATTTGATTACTATTATAATGATGCCAATAGTGATTTAGAAAAACCCAAACTTGAAAACATTGATGATTTATTTTTATTTCCAATCCCAGTAAATCGTAATGGTAGTTGTAAAACGAAAGAGGAGATAATTGATGCTGGGGATTGGGATACATATTTTCAAGTTATTTGCTGGAACGGCAGGTTAGTAAATGTTACCTCACTGAATTATTCGACATCTGAGATTTGTGGTTGTCCACCTCCACCTCCACCTCCTCCTTTGATTCCGATTTCAATAGAATGTGTAGGATGTCCTGTAGATGATGGAGGTAAACCTGTTGGGCGAGCAACAAGTCATAATAGTATTGCTGACTCTCAACAACATCATTCAGCTTATAAGAAGGACTCTGAGGTTTTAGAGATTAGATCGTTAGGTCAGAAAATAGAGATCAACAATAATTACAGGTCTAATCTTTTGCTTAATCTTTATACAGTAGCAGGCCAGCAGGTAATCTCTGAGACAATCATGGAAAATTTAAATAAAATTCAAATTGATCATTTAGGGTCTGGCATTTACATAGCTGTAATTACTGACTTGAATGGTGCCCTAATTAAAAAACAAACTATACTTAATATTAAATGAAGAAATTAATAATTTTCGTAGTCTCCTTAGTTTGTGCAGGTTCGTTGTTTTCTCAGGAAACCTTTAATAAATTATATACACATTATTATCAGGTAATTGCTGATAAGATGCTAGAACATGATGGTTTGATATATTTTTCTGGTCAATCTTTAGATACACTAAATCCAGCTTCTGAAAATAATCTTCATGTTTCTGTAATAGATCTGCAAGGAAATCTGAATAACCATACACAGTATGATGATGAAGAATTAGATGATGAATTTTCTACACCTAAATGGTCTGATATTCTTGTATATAAGGATCATTTCTTACTTCCATGTACTCAGTCAGATTACGATCGTACGGTATCATTTAATAAAAATTTGGATCTCTTAGAAATATTTGATTATTCCCCATCGGTAGGACCACCGATGGGAAATGGATCATTCACAGGAGCAACGATATTTCCTGATGATCATGAATTCAATTTTATTATTTATTCAGATCAGCGTTTTGTAATTTCAGATAGAGATCTGGTAAGCAATACATATAGTCTGTATGATTATACTAAGGATGGTTATGAGTATGTAGTTAGCGGAACACATCTACTGTCTGATACAGAACTATTAGTCTCTGGTACTTATTTATATAAAGATGGGTCTGGGATTAGGGAGAATCATGTTTTTGGTCATTTCTCTATGATCATTGACGACAATTATAGCCTGGTATCAGAACAGTATTATCCTCAAGATATTAGTGGTATTTACTTAGATACACATAGTATAGTTGATCATGATGGGAATCTTATTTTGGCAGTGATGCGAATAGATAGGGAAGTATATAATAATCAAGGTCAATTTAGCTTGTTACCAATCATCCAGAAGATTGACTTACTGACAGGTGAGGTGCTTTGGGAAAGTGTGCATGGAGAAGAAATTTATCGAAGAGATGCTGATTGGGCATCAGCATTAGTTAAGTGTCATGATAACGATGGATTTGTAATTGTAGGTAATATATATAATGATAACAACAGACGAGTCCTTGGAGGGAGCTATTCTAAGTATGATTCTAATGGGGAGTTGCAATGGAACCATACCATTAACGATGATCATCCCATGACTTCATATAGGCTTAGTGATGTGCTTGCCAGTTCTGATGGATATTATGTTGCATCTGGTTTAAGAAGTGATTTCGATCCTGATGATGGATATGATACAAGACTACAAGCCTGGATTATAAAGTTCGACGAAAATGGGGAATTAGCTATACTCAGTAATACAGAAGATCAGTTAGAAAAAGCGGCCATAGACGTATATCCTAATCCGGTAGATGATATCCTACAGATCACATTAGAGAAAAGACTATCTGTAAGGGTAGTGATCACTAATAGTGCTGGACAGGAGGTACTTAGACAATCGTCTCATGAGAACGATATAGAAGTGGATATGAGTACGTTAGCTGCGGGGATTTATTATGTATTGCTTGTAGGAGAGGATGATGCATTATTGTATCAGGAGCAGGTGGTTAGGAAGTAGATATATGTCTATGTTAGATATAAGTAGACAATTTCAAAATCACATTTCAAATAAGCCAAACAAATAGTTGACATATATGTCAACTTAAATTATATTTGTATAGTGAAGAAAAATTCTGACAAATATCGGTTTAACGTTGAATTCTTAAGGGAAGCTTTGGATTTCTTAACAAACTTAGATACTAAAACCAAGAAAAAAGTATTAGAAAATATAAGGATTTCGAGATTCAGAAATGATCCAAAACTATTAAAGAAAATCGATAAGGAAATTTGGGAATTCAGAACTAATTACAATTCAAAGCAAATTAGACTTCTTGCGTTTTGGGATAAAAAAGAAAAATCACTAATTATCGGTACTCATGGATTTATGAAGAAGACCCAAAAGCTACCATCCAAGGAACTCAAAAGAGCAAAAAATATTAGAGCCGTTTACTTTAATTCAAAAAAGAAGAAATGAAAACTTACAAACTTAAAGACGTAGAAGATAAGCTAATTGGTAAAATAGGAACTGCTAATAGAGATGATTATGAATTAAGAATTAAACTTATGCAGTTTGGTCAACTAATAAAAGAAGTAAGAAAGGAAAAAGGATTAACTCAAGACCAGCTTGGCGATTCTATTGGTGTAACAAAGTCTCAAATCTCAAAGCTTGAAAATGGAACATCAAATATGACTATTGGGACAATATTTAAAATATTTGACGCAATGAAATCAGAAGTTTTATTTGAGGTAAAAGGGATGGCAGTAGTATAAGCGAACACCTACATCTAACACTGTATGAAACTGAATATTCCCTAAGGTCTCTACTTATAATTATAAGTAATGCATTCATATGACTATTGGTAATTATTTAGTCCATACGATTAGACAGTCTATGTTCTTTATAGTCGTTATGGTACCAATTAAAGCAATTGTTGTATGTCAACTACTGCATTGAAAAATAAACTAAAAGAAAAAATCGAAGGACTAAACGAGGATTACCTTTTAGAGCACTTAATAATATGTACGCATAGTTTTGTGAAGAAAACCCAAAAAACTCCTAAGGCTCAAATAGACAAGGCAATCAATTACAGAACTAAATATCTAAAGAAATAGAAAATGAAAATGACAACAATAGACGAACTAACAGATGAGATTGTTGGCAAAAAGGGAACTCCAGATCGTGATATATTCGAATACGATTTACGAATGGATATTATTGGTATTATGATAAGAGATGCTAGATTTAAGCGAAGCATGACTCAAGAAGATTTAGGTGATTTACTTGGTGTACAGAAATCGCAAATTTCCAAATTAGAGAATAATACTAAAGATTTTAGAATTGGAACAATACTTACAGCACTTAAAGCACTTGGTGCAAAAGTGAAATTAAGCGTTGAATTGGAGAAAGAAAAACTAATAGTAGTTTAAAAGTGTCGAAAAGATAATACTATATTTTTACAAAAAAAGTATCGATATAGATTTGCTCAAGTACAGGATGGTAATACTTATACCACTTATAGAGTAATACATCGAGTCAGGAAGATCAGAGACAAATAATTTGGAGTTATGAAGCTATAGAGTAACTGTCTCGATAACACTACAAAAAATCCACATCCACAGAAAGCGGATTGCTAATCAGCTGACGCATCGCAGACTCTACAGGCGTCTCGTTATAGATGATATTATAGAGCATAGAAGTTAGGGGAGCTTCCAGTTCCGCGGCTTCTATGATCTTATTAGCAAATCTGACGCTTCTATATCCTTCCGCTACTTCAGACATTTTTTCTTTGATCTGAGCGACATTGAGGCCTTGCGATAGATAATTACCGAATGTATAATTTCGGCTCTTATCGCTCGTCGCCGTAGCAATTAGATCTCCTACACCTGCCGTACCGAGGAATGGTCTAACTTCTGACCCTACCGCTTTTGCCATCAGGATCATTTCTCTTAGTCCTCTCGTAATTAGAAGAGCTTCCATATTCTTCCCGAAGCCAAACCCATTCATAATACCCGAAGCAATGGCTATGACATTCTTAAGTGCTCCCGCGAGTTCGACACCCTTAAGATTATAAGAGCCATATACGATGAACCTAACGGAAGCCAGAACCTCACGACCCGCAGCGATCACCTCATCAAATTCCGATGCTATTACGGTGGCTGCTGGTTGTCCTTCCAGAATTTCTCTTGCAAGATTAGGACCTGCCAGACAACCAGCTCTGATGACACTGGTTTCTTGTCTGATGACTTCACTCATGGTGAAAACTGATTTCTTAATCTCTCCTATGGTCGTGGCAGGATCATATTTGTCTGAGACATCCAGGCCTTTTGTGCCATGTATGAGTATATGACCTGGTCCGACACTCGGAGCAATTTTCTGTATAGCATCTCGGAAAAACTCAGAAGGTAATATCGGAAATATCAATCGACATTTTTCTCCGACTTCCTCTATTGAATTGGTGGCAATGATTCTCGGATTGAGCTTATATCCATTAATGGTGTGTTCTTGATTGATCTGGTCAGCAACTTCTTTTCTTCTGCAATACCACAGGACTTCTGTATTGATAGACAATACCTTAGCGATTGCCGTACCAAATGAACCAGAACCTAAGACGCCTACAAGTGCCAAATTTTTAGTTTAATGTGTGAGTAGACGAATATCCACTATTTTATTGATAGTACAAAGGTGTGGGGGTTTTTCACGGTATTAAGGTGTTGTGGTTTCACGGTTTCACGGTTATCGGAGTAAGGGAGTAAGGGAATAAGGGTATGAGGGAGTAAGGGAGTAAGGGTATGAGGGGGTAAGGGATCAAAGGTCTAAAGGAGCAAGGGTGTAAAGGAGCAAGGGTGTAAAGGAGCAAGGGTGTAAAGGGGTAAGGGTTTAAAGTATTCAGGGACGGACAACTGGGATAGTTCATTTAACTGTGTCTAAGGTTAGTTAATAATATCCTACATCTTGCTTTCAAGATGTAAACCTCATCTCGTAAGGAGGCCGTAGGCCGACTGGAGAGATGAGGTTTTAGCTCTTTATTT
>Ga0209185_1000241_pt1 | contig 77345 bp, 72 predicted proteins | sample SidtaG_2_FD_187425 | JGI IMG/M metagenome (GOLD analysis project Ga0209185, IMG submission 187425) | Marine algal microbial communities from Sidmouth, United Kingdom - Sidmouth_Asex2 metaG (SPAdes) (version 2) | ecosystem: Host-associated > Algae > Red algae > Unclassified | place: Sidmouth... | reverse complement strand
CGACGGCCCGTTCCTGCCCCACGACGCGCGCGCCCAATACGCTTTCCATAGAGAGTAATTTCTCGCGCTCGCCTTCCAGCATTTTTTCAACCGGCACACCCGTCCATCGAGAGACCACTGTTGCAATCGTTTCCGACGTGACGGTTTCACTGGCGAGGCTCGGCTCATCCGATTGCGTTTCCAGCTCAGCGGCTTTGGCTTCCAGCGCGGGAATATCCTCATGTTGAAGCCGCCCGGCCGTTTCATAATCACCGCGCCGCACAGCATCTTGCAACTCGAACCGCGCATGGTCCAGCTCTTCAACGATGTCTGTTGCGCTGGCGAGCTTGGCTTTTTCGGCCTGCCAGCTCGCCGTCATCTCATCGGATTGAGCTTGCAACTCATCAATCTCGGCCGAGCGCTTTTCCAAACGAGTTTTCGACGCCGCGTCTTTTTCTTTCTTGAGGGCTTCAACCTCAATCCGGAGCTGAACAATGCGGCGGTCGATTTCGTCAAGCGCTTCGGGCTTGCTGTCGACTTGCATGCGCAGGCGGCTGGCGGCTTCGTCCATCAGGTCGATGGCTTTATCCGGTAGAAAGCGGTCTGTGATGTAACGGTTTGAGAGCTGCGCGGCAGAGACAATCGCGGCATCGGAGATCCGAATGCCGTGATGGACTTCATATTTATCTTTTAATCCGCGCAGGATGGAGATCGTGTCTTCTACTGTCGGCTCGGTTACAAAGACCGTCAGAAACCGCCGCGCGAGGGCCGCGTCTTTTTCCAAATGTTTGCGATATTCATCCAGCGTCGTCGCGCCGATACAATGCAGTTCCCCGCGCGCGAGGGCAGGCTTGAGCAGATTGGCGGCATCCATCGCGCCGTCGCCTTTGCCTGCACCGACCAACGTGTGGATTTCATCAATAAAGAGAATGATCTGGCCGTCGGCTTTCTCAATTTCTTTTAAAACAGCCTTCAGTCGTTCTTCAAATTCACCGCGATATTTCGCGCCCGCAATGAGAGAGCCCATATCCAACGCGAGCAGTCGTTTATCGCGCACGGATTCAGGGACGTCACCGGAAACGATACGGACAGCCAGGCCTTCGGCGATGGCGGTTTTTCCGACGCCGGGTTCACCAATCAAAAGCGGATTATTCTTAGAGCGCCGCGAGAGCACTTGGAGCGTCCGGCGAATCTCTTCGTCCCGCCCAATAACAGGGTCGAGCTTTCCGTCCCGTGCGGCCTGTGTCAGGTCTCGCGCATATTTTGACAGGGCTTCATATTGATCTTCGGCAGAATCCGAGGTCACGGGCTCGTACGAGCGCACAGAGGCAATGGCCTCGCCCAGGCGCTTGGCATCTAAACCGGATGTCGCCAAGGCGTCGCGCAAACCCTTGTCCGCATTCGTCACGGTCGCCAGCAAGAGGCGCTCTAGCGTAACGAAGGCATCCCCGGAGTCTTTCGCGGTTTTTTCCGCCACGGCAAAGGTCTTCGTCGCGGCTTTGGACAGGGATAAACCCGATCCGCCTTCAACTTTGGGGAGTTTATTTAGGGTTTGATTGACCGCCATGTCGACGGCGTCGGGGGATGTCCCCGCCATTTGCACGAGATTACGGGGTAAGCCGCCATCTTCATGCAGAAGGGCGCGCAGAATATGCGCCGGTGTGAGTTGTTGATGATCGCGGGTAACGGCTTCGGTTTGCGCCGCCTGTATCACGCTCCGCGCGCGCTGTGTGTAGGCTTGAATGTCCATTATAGGGCCTCGGTCAGGAATTATGGTAGGACGCCAAACGCCCCCTTTCCTGTCCGAGATAGGAATTTAGTCCCCCTTTTCAAGACAGGGAGACTTCAAGATGCGGCAGTGCCGTTATTTACAGAGTCAGCGCCGAGGTGGCCGTTATTCCGCAGCTTCGACTTCTTCTTCGGATTTGCGGGATGGCGCTTTACGGCGACGTTTAGGCGCGTCTTCCGCGTCGGTCGTTTCCGCCTTAACAGCCTTTTTGACTTTCGGGGTTTTTACCTTAGCGGCCTTGGGTTGTGGTTCGGCCACATCTAATTCTGCCGGTGCGTCAGATTTGTTTTCTGATGATTTGGTCTCGTCGCGGTCCCGGCGATTGTTATTATGGTTCCGATTATTGTTGCGGCGCGAATTGCGATTGTCGTCGCCGTCATCATCGTTATGAGTTTCCCCGCGTTCGGCGCGGCGCTCGGCGCGCTCGGCGTCGGCTTTTTCGCGGGCCTCTTGAGCGACGCGTTTCGCCGCTTCCTGCTCATTCATCAGGCGCAGATAATGTTCGGCATGCTGCAACAGATTTTCGGCATTGACCCGGCTTCCGCCCATTTTGGCATCCCGCGCGAGGGCTGTGTATTTTTCATAAATCGTGGGGGCATTGCCGCGCACTTTCACGCCCGGGCCTTGGCTGTCCATGGACCGGTTATGATTATTGTGATTGTTATTACGATTAGTATTTTTATTGCGATTACGGCCGCGTTGACGCTTCATCGGTCTTCCTCAAATGGGGTGACAGCGGGCAGGGCATCCAAACGCACGGAAAGTCGTGCAAGGCCCTCGATCTGTCAGCTATGGCAGTGGCATTCGCATGTTAGGCTTCGAACGCTTCAATCTGCAAAACTCGCCTAGCAAAGCGCGCGGCCTTTGCAAAGGAGTTTTTCATTTCAATTTCGTATCGAATTTAAAAGCGTTTTTGTGCCCAAACAGCACGGTCCAACCCGCCCAGGTCTTTAGTGACGCTGATATTGTCCCAAACCCCGTTTTGTAAAAGTGTCTTCAGCGCCCTCGCCTGGTCGAATCCAATCTCCAAACCCAACCAAGCGCCGGGTTTCAGGCCGCCAGCCGCGCCAGCCACGATGATGCGGTAAGCGTCCATGCCGTCCGGCCCGCCGCGCAGGGATATGTCCGGATCATATTCCGCGACCTCGGTTTCCAATATCTTCATCGCCGCATCAGTAATATAAGGCGGGTTGGATAATATCATGTCATATGCCGCGTTTTGCGGGACCGCGTCCCACCACGGGCCTTGTGCAAAACTCGCGCGGTCACTCAGGTCGAGCGCCAACGCATTCGCTTTAGCTATCGAAAGCGCGGCGCCTGATACATCTGTTGCGAGTAAGACAGCCTCAGGGATTTCAGCCAGCAATGTCAATCCAATCGCACCGCTGCCTGTGCCCAAATCAAGAAGGCGTGGCCGAGCTATTGTCTCCAAACGAGAAAGCGCGCCTCGGATTAAGGTCTCCGTATCCGCGCGGGGGGACAGAACATCGCCGGTAACCTGAAGCCTCCGCCCGTAAAATTCTCGCCAACCCAAAATATGATCGACGGGTTCACCAGACAAGCGGCGCGTCATGTTTGTTTGAATAGTTTCGAAAACCTCAGGCGTCAAAAATTCTGCCCCACGCAACATGAGTGCCGTTTTATCAAATCCGCTTGCGGCCAGCACGATTTCCAGCGCGTCGTCTTCCGCGAATGTCAGTCCGGCTTCTGTAAAAGCCTGCGCTAAAACCCGTTTGGCCGAGCGCGCATTTAATCCCGAATAGGGACCGGAGCGTGGACGTTGATCAAGAGGTGTGACCATGGAGAGCCAATTAGGTCAGAATGGTGATTGGCGCAAAGAAAAAGTCCGCCCCTTGAGGGGCAGACGAAACTTTAGATATTAAAGTTTAAGAGGCGCTGACGGCGTCTTTAATTTTTGCAACAATCGCAGGGGCCGCATCAGCCTTGGTGACAGTTTTGATGACTTTCTCATCATCCAGATCGACCAGCAAAAGCTGCCCGGTCTTCACTGTGCCGTCCAGATAATCACGGATGGCTTTTTCCACACCAGCCGCTTCAGCTTGAGCGTAAAAATTAGCATCATCTTTATCGGTGTAATCCAATACGACAAATTCGACGCCCGGCATTGGGCCCATGGCCTGTGCTTTTTTTACGGCGGGGTCGAGGACTTTGCAGGATCCGCACCAATCGGCATAGACGAGAACCGCTTTGGTTTTCGTGTCCATCATAGCGCTGGCTTTATCCGTCGCCGCGTTTTTGACAGATGATCCTGCTTCAGTAGCATTTCCGCAGGCCGTCAATGCGAGGGCAGCTGCGAAGGTAATAAGTAGGTGTTTCATGCGAGTCTCCATAGTAAGTTTGCCAAGATGTTAGGCGGTTTAGGTGGGCGTGGCGATTGACGTATTCGTGATATTCGCAATTGCGTCTTCAATTAAGATCAAATCGTTTTCGCGCGACAGGCTGTGATCGCCGCCTGCGATCAGCGTGTAAGTAACATCCTTTGACGTCAGCATATCAATCAACCGTTTGGAATGGGCCCATGGCACGACAGAGTCTTCATAGCCTTGTAAAATTCGAATGGGGCAGGTGAGGGGAATGGGTAAGTCCAAAATCTGCCGCGCGCGGCCATCTTCTATCAAGGCTTTGGAATAGGCGTAGGGTTCATCATATCCCGACGGCTCATATACCACGCCATCATTTTCCAACGCTTTGATTTGGTTCTCCGTCCAACCCGCAACGGTAAGTTTTTCGGTGAAATCGGGAGCAGGGTTGATAAGCACTAATCCTGCCACACGCGGCGTATTGGCGATGGCGGCCAAAAGCGCAGCCCATCCCCCCATGGAAGAGCCGATCAGAATAACGGGGCCGTCACAAAGCTCATCGCGGATGATTTTGATATCCGCGGCCCATCGAGACATCGTCCCTTTGATGAATTCGCCGCTGCTTTGCCCGTGGCCAAAATAGTCAAAGCGGATAAACGCCTGCCCACGCGCCTTGGCCCACGCGTGTAAATGGGTTGCTTTTGAACCCTCCATGTCAGACTTCAACCCGCCGCACCAAATGAGGGTCGGGCCGTCGCCATCCGATTTAGCGTAGGCGATTTTTTCATTGTCAGCTGTTGTCAGAAAGTCGGGCATTATGATTCCGATTGGGTTAAGAGGTCCGTATGAATGTGCTGCAAATTTTGCCGGACCTCAATGCCGGAGGTGTTGAACGCACCGTTTTAGAAACGGTCGAGGTTCTGGTCACGAATGGACATGGCGCGCATGTGCTCTCGAATGGCGGAAGGCTTGTCCCTGAGTTGCAAGCGCTGGGCGGGGTGCATCACACGGCGGCAATTGGATCTAAGAATATTCTCTCTGTGCCGTGGCGTATCGCAGGGGTTCGTCGCCTCATAGCTGAGCAGAAAATTGACATTGTTCATGCCCGGTCTCGCGCGCCGGCTTGGCCTTCTCTGTTTGCCGCGCGGGCAGAGCATGTGCCTTTTGTGACGACCTATCACGGCGTTTATAATGCTAAGTCTGCGTTCAAACGGGGTTATAATTCCGTCATGGCCAGGGGCGACATCGTTATCGCCAATTCAAATTTCACTTGCGAACATATCATTCGCGAGCATGGAACGGACCCGGAAAAAATCGTCGTCATCCCGCGCGGCGTAGATATGACGGTATTTGATCCCGTGCGTATCTCCAATGATAGTGCCGCGGCCCGCCGCGCGGCTTGGGGGGTGCCGGACACGGCGAGGCTCATATTACTACCCGGACGGTTGACTCGGTGGAAGGGCCAGACAGTTGCGATAGACGCGCTGTCATATTTGCCCGATGACGCCCATCTTGTGTTGCTGGGCGATCCGCAGGGCCGGGATGATTATCTGGCCGAGCTAATGCAGCAGGCGGACCGCTTGAGCCTTGCATCCCGCGTTCATATTCCCGGCCATGATTCGGATGTGGCGGCGGCTTATCTCGCCGCAGATATTGTTATCTGCCCATCTACGGATCCGGAAGCTTTTGGCCGCACCGCCGCCGAAGCCCAAGCTATGGGCCGTCCCGTCATCGCGGCGGATCACGGCGGCGCGGTCGAGGTTGTTAGCAATGGCGTCACAGGCTGGCGCACGCCGCCGGGCGATGCCAAGGCTCTAGCAGACGCGATTGCGCGGACCGGTGAATTGACAGGAGTTGAAGGCGCGCGAGCCCGAATTTCGGCGCAATATTCCAAAACAGCTCTGCAAACCTCGCTTTTGCAAGTTTATACAGATTTGATGAAACCTTAGGCTTTTCGGGCAGTTTCCCTTGTATATGCGGCATAAACCCGCCATATCGCGAGCTCAACAGACCACTCGATTGAAACAACCTCAGGAGAACACCAATCGCTAGAAGACCCCTTTCGGCCCAACCCGCCAAAAAACCCAAAGGCCCGCGCATCAACCGCGACATTACCGCCGATAATGTCCTGCTCATCTTGGCCGATGGTGAAAAACGAGGGAATGTCCCTCTCAGCGAAGCTTTAGCTGCTGCCCGTGAAGCCGGACTCGACCTCGTCGAAGTTGCCCCGGGCCTGACACCTGTTTGTAAGGTGCTGGATTACGGTAAAATGCGCTTCGAAAATCAAAAGAAAAAAGCCGCCAACCGCAAGAACCAGCGTACACAGGCGCTGAAAGAAATCAAAATGCGCCCGAATATCGATGTGCATGATTATGGTGTGAAGACCAAAGCCATGCGCAAGTTCTTTGATCGCGGCGATAAGGTGAAAGTCACCGTGCGTTTCAGAGGACGCGAAATGGCGCATATGGATCGCGGTATGGATCTTCTGGCCCGGGTAAAAGAAGACTTTGAGGAAGATTGCAAAGTCGAGTTCGAGCCGAAGACAGAAGGCCGCCTCATGACGATGGTTCTCGCGCCTAAGAATAACTAAAGTCTGAGGGCAGAATTAATATACGAAACCGGGCCATGGGTCCGGTTTTTTTATGCCAAAAAACTAAGAGAGTAAGAGCCGCTCGGTCACGGCGTTCAAGACTAGCCGTCCCTCTGCGGTGGCGGATAGAGAATCATTTTTGCGCAACAAAAGACCGTCTTGAATGAGGTGGGTTATCTCCGCCGAGGCCAAATTTGAACCGGCTAACTCTGCATACCTTTTCAGCGATATCCCGTCCTCTATACGCAGGCCCATCAGCAAATATTCCGCCGCCCAGTCCGGCCCGCTCAATGTTTCAAGGCTATCTATGCCCGACTCCGTTTGGGTGACGGTCTTCGCATAGGCCCCCGGCGCCTTATGCGCGATGGTCGCTTGGCGGATGCCATCATGCGTTATTCTGCCATGCGCACCCGGTCCGACCCCGACGTAATCCAGTCCCTGCCAATAGGCGAGGTTGTGACGGGAACAGTGACCGGGTTTTGCGAAATTGGACACTTCATAATGGTCAAAATCTGACGCGGTTAAAGTGTCTCGGACCTTATCATAAAGGTCAGCAGAAAGATCGGAGTTCACGGCCCGTATCTGGCCTCGGCTTTCCGCTTTGGCGAAAGCCGTGCCGTCTTCAATGGTCAGCTGGTAAGTTGAGATATGCGGGACGCCTGAGTCGAGGAGGGTCAACAGGTCCGCCGATAAATCCGCTTGAGTTTGCCCCGTCCATCCAAAAATTAAATCCGCAGAGACGCTCGGAAATATCTCAAGAGCGAGGTCCAAGGCCGTGCGGGCGGTTTTTCCATCATGGTCGCGTCCGAGAAATCTGAGCGCCTCATCATGAAAACTCTGTACGCCCAGTGACAAACGATTTAACCCTGCCGCGCGGTAGCCGCGCCAATCTTTTGCGTTCATTTCATGCGGATTGGCTTCGAGCGCGATCTCAATGTCGCCAAGGCCCCAAAGTGTTGTGACCTCGTCTATGACCGCGCCGACTTGCGCAGACGTCATGAGAGACGGCGTTCCGCCGCCAAAATGTATTGAGGTCACTTCGCGCGGGCCGGACATCTCTCGCCAATGGGCGAGATCCGTCAATATCGCCGGCAAAAGGGCATCATCCTCGCGGCGTTTGTAGACGTTAAAATCACAATAAGGACAGATGCGCGCGCAGTAGGGCCAGTGAATATAGACCGCGAGCTTATCCATTAGAGTCCGGGAATTGATCCGCTAAAAATTTTGCAAAAGCCTCCGCGCGATGGCTGACCGCATGTTTGGCGGCAGGGTCAATCTCGGCGAAGGTCTTCGTCTCGCCCAATTGCTGAAACATTGGATCATAGCCAAACCCCTTGTCGCCGCGTGGGGGCCAAACCATTTCGCCTTCGACTGTGCCTTCATAAACAGCAGTTTCGCCGCCCGGCCACGCCAGACAGAGCGCGCAAATAAACCGCGCGCGGCGGTTGTCGGTATCGCCTAATTGATCGTTCACATGCCACATCGCCATGTCGAAGTCGCGGCGCTGTCCGTAGGTCTGTTTTTCAATTTTTGGCAGCTCGGCCCAACGCGCCGCGTAGATGCCCGGGTCGCCGTTCAGCGCATCTACTGCCAATCCACTGTCATCAGACAAGGCGGGCAATCCTGACGCGTTGGCGGCGGCAACCGCTTTCAATTTGGCATTGCCGGAGAATGTTATTTCTGTCTCATCGGGCTCGGGCAGGTTCAACTCTGCCGCGCTGACGGTTTCCAATCCGAAGGGACGGAGCAAATCGCGAATCTCACGCACCTTGCCTTCATTATGAGAGGCAACGACGATTTTCATGCCCGAGGTAAGATTTTGGTTTGTCATTCAAGCGGCATAGTCACCCGCGCGCGTGTCCGCAATGCTTGCATGTCCCAAATTATTGTTTATCAATAATACTATGATGACGGACACTAAATTCGCGCCCCCTTCAGATGCGCCTATGGCTAAGGTTGTATCCATCCTGTTGATTATTGGACAAGTTATTATGGTGATCGGCTTTGTGCTCTTCCTCTTTACGGCGCTCATTATGGGTACGGATAATGGGATTAAAGAGGGTCTACTCGAAACGGCACCGAAAGATATGAGCCCGTCGGTTTTATTTGCGCGATGTTTGGCCGGTGCCGTCGTGGCTGTGGGTTGGTTTTTTGTATTGCGCCTGTTGCGGCGTGTCGTGACCGCTGTCATCCATGGAGACCCATTTTTGCCAGAGAATGTCTCTTATCTGCGCAATATTTGGATTATTATTGCAGCGACGGAGGTCTTTCGTACTATCGCCTTCTTTGTCTTGGGCGGAAATGATGGAATCAGCGATGGCTCACGCTTAGACATCAATATTGCGACATGGTTTTTTATCTTCATTATCGCCGCAATTTCCGAGGCGTTCCGTCAAGGCGCAGCTCTACGTGCCGATCAAGAATTGACGATTTAATGGCAATTAAAGTAAATCTTGACCGCGTCCTGCTGGACCGAAAAATGTCACTGACAGAGCTGGCGCAACGCGTGGGTATTACGTTGGCTAATTTGTCAATCTTGAAAACGGGTAAGGCGCGAGCTGTGCGTTTTTCAACGCTGGATTTGCTTTGCCGGGAGCTGGAGTGCCAGCCCGCCGATATTTTAGTTTATGAGCCGGAAGAAGAAATTAAACTTGCGGCTGAATAGCCTACTCTTCGAGGGCGTCTTTCAAAATATCGTAGGTCAGGATTTGCGGCAGAATTTCTGGGTCTGAAGCGCCTGGTTTATAAACAAGATAAAGCGGCACACCCGCCCGCCCGAAACGCTTTAATTCTGCCGCGATTAGATCATCTTTATTGGTCCAATCTGCGACAAGGAATCCGGTGTCCGTACGTTCAAATAAACGGGCAGTTTTCTTAGTATTCAAAACCCGGCCCTCATTGACTTTGCAGGTCACGCACCACGCTGCCGTAAAGTCAACAAAGACAGGGCGGCCTTCCGCGCGGGCCGAGGCAACAGCCTGAGCGGACCACGCATTGGACATGACTTTTTCCGTTCCGTCAGGCGTTTTTACCATGAGCGGTAAAATAAGCGCAATAAACAACGCGGTCCCGCCAAACACTTTGGCGATAGTTCCGCGTTTCTGAAACGCCCAAATTGCAAAACTCAGCGCCAAAGCCGCCATCAGTATTTTTGCTAAGCCTGTTGCGCCGGTTTGCTGGACCAGAACCCATATAAAAAATGCAGCGGCTCCAAACATTGGAAAGGCGAGGAATTGCTTGAAACTGTCCATCCAAGCGCCGGGTTTTGGCAAGCGCGCTAAAAGCCGTGGGAAATAGGCGACGAGCAAGAATGGCAAAGCAAACCCAAGACCAAGGGCGACCATAATGAGGATCGTGTCGATTGGGCTTCCGTATAAAAGGGCAAAGCCTATAGCCGTTCCCATAAAAGGCGCCGCGCATGGCGTTGCGACAATTACGGCCAAAACCCCGGTTAAAAAGCTCGATAAAGGCCCTGAGCCCCCGACGCGATTTGCGCCGATATTTTGAATACGTCCGCTGACTTCGAACACGCCCAGCAAGTTTAGACCTATCGCGAAAAGCAGCAATGATACCAGGGCAACGACCCATGGAGATTGTAATTGAACGCCCCAACCCACGGACGCGCCGCCCATTCGCACGGCTATAACGACGAGGGCAATTAGAACGAAACTGACTAAAACTCCGATCGTATAAGCCCACGCTGCGCGGCGAACTTCGCTCCGTTCTCCATGCGCGGTCTTGGCTATCGAGAGCGCTTTCAGGGAAATAATCGGAAAGACGCAAGGCATCAAATTTAGAATGAGGCCGCCCAGAAATGCGCCAAATATAGCGCCCAAAAGCCCCGTGGCGCCGCGTGCATTGCCTACCCCATCGCCCGCTTTTATCGCGCCGATATCAATGCGGGTGTTGGTCGCAATTGGCACGACAATAGCGCGGCCATCTTTGGCGACGAGCGTCGCGTCAAAGCTCTCCGGTGTTCCGTCATCCCAGCCATAGCCCGGGGAAGTTGTGTAGCGAATGCCGCTTTCTGCAAGGGATAAAATGACGGGTTCGCTATGCACCATGATGGGGTTTGCATGGGGGAAAAGGGCGGGCAACTCGAACCCCTCGGGCAGACCGCTGATGTTAAAGATAACTTTCCCGGCTTCTAAATTTGCTGATCCTTTGGCATTTGCTTTTTGCGGAATTTTCGCTTTCGCCGCTTTAATTTTGGCAGCGTGGTCTTCGTTGAATACTCGCGGGCCCACACCCATAGGCAGTGACAGAGCTCCGTCTTCGGGCACACATACGTCGTCGCAGACTAGAAAATAAGCCTGCGCCTTCAGCGTTATCGGGCGGGTGGGATCAAGCGTTTCATCCAAAGAAATTTCAACAGGCAACCACGCCTCCCCGCCCATCGCATAGGAGAGAATGGGACCAACGGTTTTTATATTTGGGGCGGGCCACATAATTGGCCCGGCACTAACACCTTCGGGCAGGTCCCAGACGATATTGACGGGCTCGCCGCTATCACCCGCATTGCGCCAATAGGTGTACCAGTTTCCCTCAAATTTCATGCGCAAGGCGACGGTAAAGCTCTGCCCCGGACGGACTGTGTCGTGATCGGAAATCAGCATGATTTCGGTATTGCCGGTATCCAAAGGCAAGCTCTGGCGCGCCTGGGCGAGACCGGCAGTCAACCAAAACATCAGCGCGAGAATAAGACGACGAAACATGAGGCGTATCTAATCCGCTAAATATGAAAATACGATGCACAAATATGTCATATTGAGAGATATGAATTCCCGATTAAACATGAACAGGGCTTATCTAAGATTTTGCACCGCTTGACTCACCCGCCCCGACCCCCAACATCCGCCATATGACCCGCTCACCCACATTGCCAGGACGCCCGGCGCGGACGGATGTTACCGGGCTGTCGCTTCTGCCCGGTTTTGCCCTAGAGCGCGCGGCGCTGGAAAAATCCTTGTCTATTCGGGGCAAGGGCGCCTTATCCTCTGCCCAAACAGTCAGCGCTATTCGCAGCGCTTTAGACCGCACGGGCGCGGCTTTTGCCAAAACAACAGAAGACCCGGCTTTGCAGAAAGCGGGGCTTTGGTTGATTGAAGTCATTAAATCCGGCGCAGGGGTTTTGGACCGCGCTGTGACCGCGGATATTGCCTATGTTGAAACAGGCACACCGCCTGCGGGTGTCTCAAAGCTTTTGGGTAAGCCGACTTTGTTTTACGGTGCGGCGGGATTACTCGCCGTAATAGGATTGGTACAGGGTGCAGGCCTTGTGGTTCTTTCCGCAGCGATTTTGGCGGGGCTACATAGTTTGGAGCCAAAACGCTGGAAAAAACTGATGGCTTTGCTGCCGCGCACGAAACCACCCGCCGCTCTGGAAGATCAGTCAGGACGCCAATTTACAGCGGAGGCTCGGCTGACATTGGATGCGGCGGGGCTCATCCGCCAAATCGAAGACGCGCTGAAAACGGCGGATCATATTTTATTACGTTTGGCGGAACCGCAATCCGAAACGCATTGGGCCGACACACCGCGTTTGGCCGCTATGCTACAAAACCTATTGGAAGCGGGCGGTGCAGAAGACCCGGATTTCGCGATGGACCTAATCAGCAAAGAGCTGCCCAGCCTTTTGCAATCGGGCGGGATTGGCGTTGTGGAATATTCGAAAAAGACAACGGATTATTTCGACGAGCTGCCCGGCATTGGTCAGGGTCCGAAAATTGAAATGGCGGCTCCGGCCCTGATCCGCGAAGATGGCAGCGTCCTGCGCCGAGGAACAGTTTGGGTGCGATCATGAGTTCTGCCGAAAAAACAGCCAAGAAGTCCCGTAAAAAGCCTGCCAATAAGTCAGGAAAAAAATCTGTCAGCCAGCTAGAGTTTATTGGTTTTGATCTCGGACACGGCGAAACCGCACTGGGCCGAGCTTTTGGCGCGACCGTGCGCGAGCCTGAAATTTTAGAATGGCGCGGGCGGCGCAGTTTCGTGACGGCCGTTGCGACGGATAAATCCGGCGTGAAGATTGGCGTGGAGGCGCTGAATTTGGCCGCGCTCGGTCCTAAAGCCAATGTGGCCGTAAAGTTTAAATCGCGCGAGCTTAATTTAGACTCCGTTAGCGTGCCGACTTTCATGTTCACACAAACGCTGATTGACGGCTTGGCCGAAGACGGCACGATTTTAGGGCCGAAAGACAGCCAATTTATTGTCGGCTGCCCAAGCGGTTGGAGCGCTGATGACAGAAAAGCATATCAAGATGTGTTCAATACATCAGGATTGAAAACGGTCCGCATTGTGCCGGAATCCCGGGCGGCTCTTATGACGGCGTTGGAGCAAGGGTATCTTTCGATCGAAGATACGCGGGCCTCTGTGCTGATCGTCGATATTGGGTCTTCCACAACGGACTTTACTTATTGCCGGGATTTGGACGCACAAGATGTCGGGCATAATGTTTTGGGCTCGGGCTTGCTTGACACGGAGATATTTGAGTTGAATTTGGCGCGCCAAAAAGATCGTAAAAAAATTGAACAACTCATCGCAGAATACCCGCATTATCGCCCCATCATGGAATATTGGTGCCGGGAGGCGAAAGAAGCCTATTTCACAGGCGAAGAGGTCCCGGTTGAAATTTTGAAACGACTGCCGATTGGGCGCGGTGTGGTCTTTGATATTCGCATTGATAAATCGGATGCTGACGCAATTTTGGATAAAAAACTTGAAGCTCTCAATGGCTATAGTTGGCGCACGGCTTTTGATTATGCCTTGAAAGAAACGGTAGAAAATTTGGGCGGCGTTTCGCCTGATACTGTGTTGCTAACCGGCGGCGCATCGCGTCTGCCGCTGGTTCTGCCCGCCACCAACGCAGCCTTTCCTGAAGCCCGCGTTGTGCGCGGCGCGGAACCTGAATTCGCGATAGCGCGCGGGCTGGCTTGGCTTGGGCGATTCGAATATCTGCATGCGAGCTTTAAAACGGAAGTTGATAAGCATACGCGTGCCGGCGGGGAAATTTCGGTTAAAGCCGAGAAATCGTCTCTCGATCTGGGCCGCACTTTGGCCCCCGTTTTGGTCGACGCGATTACGGAAAGCTGTATTGTCCCGACCTTTCGAGATTGGCGGGGCGGCGAGATTGCAAGTTTGGATGATGTGGAAGTCGAATTAAATACCCGCGTTGCAGATTGGCTTTCATCCGACGCGGCGCAAGCGTCATTGCGTCCCGTCATTGATGTCTGGTTCGCCGGATTGCAGCGCGATATTGAAACCGTAACAGACCCGCTCTGCCGGGATCACGGCTTGCCCGCAATGGTTTTGTCCCTCACAGATTCGCAACATGTCTCCCGTCATTTGGAAGGCCTGTCTCTGGCCATGCCGCATGTTGGATCGATGGAATCTGATACGGCCCTTGTTGGAACAACGCTTTCCGCAATCCTTATCGGGTCGCTTTTGGCCCATGCTAACCTGTTTGCGCCGCTGTTCTTGAATCCGGTGGGGTTGATTTTAGGCGGCGCGTTGGCGGGCGGGACTTATCTGTATGGCCGAAAAGCGCTATCAGGAAAGATGCGTAGCTCCAAAGTCCCTATCATTGCTCGCCAGATTTTGACGGATGGCCGTGTGCGCTCTGCGGTGAATAAGCAGCGTCCAGAGCTGATACAAGCCGTGCAAACGGCTTGGACTGATGCTGCGGCAGAGCGATTTACCGGTGAATTGAATGATATGCTGGGCAGCGCCCTGCGCGAACGCGCAGATGAACGCGCAGTTCTGTTTTTGGTCTAAACGGGGTTTGGACTAATCAAGTTGTGGCAAGGTGATATCAATTTCGTCTTCGCCGTCCATATCAATGACAATCCGGGTTTTGGGCTTACCGTCTTTGACAATCGTTTTGCGGTCCAGTGTGAGATATTTACCCAGCCCGATAATTGAAATAGAATCTTCACTGTCGCGGCTTTTTTTCTGCTGAATTTCGCCTATTTTTGCGCCGTCGAATGAAAGTGTGGTGGTATCCCCCTCCGTATCGACATCAAGGTCTTCTGCCAAATCTGCAAACATCGCGGCCAAATCGCGGAATAATCCGTCTTCTGCAAACGCGTCTTCCATGACGTCCATCATGATGTCGATCTCTTCACCGACATCCCCATTGGCTTTGGCTTGCCCTTTTTCCATCTTACGTTTTAACCGAGCGGAGGATTTCGCAATATCACCTTTATGATCCGAGAGTTTGTTCTCAAGTTTTTCGATGAGAACTTCGGCTTCAGGTTCAAGGTTTGGCGGCGAAGCAAAGGCCGAACCGGCAAGGCAAGAGGAGAGAAGGATAGAAACAGTAAGTTTAGATAGGGTTGGCATGACGGCTCCCAAAATGATGTGCTGCCACAGTAAATCCTATGGCACTCACTGCACAAGCTATGATAACAGCGGTCTGAACCTTCCCTGAATTATCTCTGGATGCCCCGGCGCACTATGCTGAAAGACCGTTATTTTTACCCTTTGGCGGCCATTATTGTAGCCGTAATTGTGAGTGTGGCTCTGTCTTTTGGCGACCGCGTGGATTTGACAGACCGCGATATTTGGAACTCAGGCTATTTGATGGAAGGCAAGGACCTCGGGCATTTGACGGCTCAGCCCGGCACGCAAGCCGTTTTCGTGCCGGCTGCGGGCGGGGACCCCGCCTATTCCCGCCTCACCAGCACCGCTGCGCGTGACAGCTTGCCAAAGGGGCCGGGTGTATTTGCGCCCTTAGGCCCCCAATATGAACAGGCCTTCGCCGGACAGGACTTGCGCATGACCGTGACAGCTCGGGCTTCGCACATAAATCCGTTGGAGACTTTCGACATTGGGTATTTTTCTGCCGGGTCTAGGGATAGCGGGTGGAAGCGGCGAGTGCTGACACCGGATTGGAAAGAGTATGTTTTGGACTTCAACCCGGGGCCTTTGATGGAAGTTCGCGGGATAGACCATGCGTCTGTTTGGCCGGGGGAGACAGCGGAGCTTCTTAATGTTGATATCAAATCGATACGGGTAGAAGTTCTCAATCCGCCAAAATGAGCTAAATGCTGAAGCCATGTGTGTTCCAAGCTAGGGTGTGCGTCTTGGCACATTGACAGGACGAGCCGAGAGGGCGACTGAGAACTATGCCTGTTGATGCGCCGTCATTCCCTATGGTCCTCGCTTTTGCCGCGCCGTTTTTCGTGTTGACCATTGTGCTGGAATGGTGGCTGGTCCGAAAAGGCAAATTGGCGGGCACTTATGAGACCAAAGATGCGCTGACCTCGATGTTGATGGGGTTTGGAAATCTTGCCTCAGATTTGGCAATGGGATTCATTAGCCTCGCCGTTCTCATGTGGGCGTGGCAATTTCGATTGATGGATTGGGGTGTGAGCCTGCCGATTATTTTTCTCGCTCTGCTTGCGCAAGATTTTCTCTATTATTGGAAGCATCGCGCGGCCCATCGCGTGCGCTGGCTTTGGACTGCGCATGTTGTCCATCACAGCAGTGAATTTTATAATCTATCCACGGCGCTGCGGCAGCCTTGGAATAATCATTTTACGGGGTTTGTTCTGCTCTCCACGCCATTGGTATTTTTAGGTGTGCATCCACTTTTGCTGGGATTTGTCGGGGCGCTGAACCTGCTTTATCAATATTGGATTCATACGGAAGCCATTGACCGCCTGCCCAATTGGTTCGAGGCCGTTTTTAATACCCCGTCCCATCACCGCGCCCATCACGGCACGAACCCTCAATATTTGGATTGCAATTACGCCGGAATCTTAATCATCTGGGACAAGATGTTTGGGACATTTGTGCCTGAAGATGCGGAAACCAAACCGAATTATGGTCTCGTGCAAAATGTCGAAACTTATAATCCAATCAAGATCGCCTTTAATGAAATGTGGGGCGCAGTCAAAGATGTTTGTACGCCCAAAATTAAATTCAGTCAGCGTCTCAAATATCTTTTCGCCCCGCCCGGATGGTCACATGACGGGTCCCGCAAAAGCTCTGCTCATATCAAGGCGGAGCATGTGGCACAAAACCCGCATTTGTCAGGCACGCCGGGTCTGCCGAAATAAATTATTTGCGCCGTCTTCTTGCCCTGTCTTCTTGGGCCTTTTATCCAAGTCCGTGGAAAAGTGCGCGCTGGGTCATGGACAGATATTTGGGAGATTTGGCCTTAATCGTGTCGCCTGATTTCCGCAGAGTGAATCCCGCCGTCTCCCTTAAAACGTAATCGCGGGACAAAACCGTATCGACATTCATCATCAACACCTTTGCTTTCTTCGCCGTTAGGGTCAGGTCAATAAATCCGCTTCGCGTCGCATTGTAATAACGCGCATCCGGATTTTCTTTCGTCAGAAGCAAATTATGTTCAGCTGTCCCGGCGCCTAAATAGGCTGTCAGGGTTTCGGAAGACACAGAGCTTGTCACCAATTCCATGCCGAATTTTTTGCCTGTTTCCGATGTGAGTTCATTGAGCCAAAACTCATGCGCATCCCCCGTCAGCACCAGCATGTCGTTTAATCCGGAGGCATCCAAAGCGGCGTAGAAAACTTCCCGCGCGACCGGATAACCGTCCCAGCTATCAGGATAGAGCGGCATATTATATTTACTAAGGGTCAAGAAATCTCGAACCTCAGGCCAGTCAACTTCTATCCGCGCTAAAGAGTCTTCGTCAATATAGGGCGAGAAATCAGGCGTTAGCAAACGCCCCATAATAACTTGGTTCGCCAATAACCGCCAAGGCACGCCGTCTTCTTTGGATTGGCGCAGCGAGTTGATTATGAAATCTTGCTGATCCGCTCCAAACATCTCGCGGTCCGGCGCATAAAGCACGTCTCTGCGGAATTTATCAGCGCCGCCCTCGGCTGAAATCTCGTCGATGTAAGACTCGATAATGAGGGGTTCTGCCCTCGCGGTGAGCCGGGTCTCGACGCAAGTTAGATTGGCGAGATTACCGAAGCGGAAGTTCCGGTAAATATCGGATCGAACACGTCCCGCCTTTGGCTCGCGTATCGGCATCCATTCATAATAAGCCCGCAGTGCGGCTTGTTTACGGGTGTCCCAATCGCCCTCAGTTTCGGGTTGGTGATTTTGCGCCCCCGTTTTCCAACTGTCATTTGTCGTCTCATGGTCGTCCCAAACGGCGATCATGGGCATCGCGGCTGTTGCGGCCTGCAAGGCGGCATCAGAGCGATATTGCGCATGGCGCTGACGGTAATCGCCTAGCTCGACGATTTCATGGGTCGGCGCATGAATACGGTCGGGCAGTCGGGGGCTCTCTAGCGCGCCATATTCATAATAATAATCCCCCAGATGGATCATGGCATCATAGGGCTGCTCCGCCGCGCGCTTCGCAATCGCGTCATAGGTATTGAAATATCCGTGTTGCCAATTTGCGCAGGAGACGATGGCAAAGCGAAGTTGGTCTGTGTCGCCAGCCGGTAAGGTGCGAGTGCGGCCAATTTCCGATACAGCTTCGCCTGCGCGGAATCGATAAAAATAAGTTTTCCCGGGCGCGAGTTTATCTGCGATAATTTTGACACAATAATCCCGCGCCGCGTTGGTTGTCAGTGTGCCTGATTGGGCAATATCGCCAAAGGCGCGATCCGTGGACATCTCCCATGCGACATCAACATCACTGTTCAGATCTGTGGTCACGCGGGTCCAAAGCACGACGCTCTCCGCGAAGGGATCGCCGGAGGACACGCCATGCGCGAAAGCGCCGGCTTTCACCGTGCCATCATTTTTTCCTGAAATAGATTTAGGCGCGCTACAGGCGGCTAATCCGGCCCCCGCAGTTAACCCCATCACGCCCCGACGGGTGAGTTTACTTTGCATATATCCTGCTTAACCGTTCCGGCATTTTTTATCTTAACGCTTCCTATCAGGAATTTGGGCGTGGTCCAGATATGCTTTCAAACTCCAGCGGTTCAGTATTGACAGGCGCGCGCCGCACGACTTTAAGCGGGTTCCATCCCATGGCGCGCAAAATATCACGTAAAGACGCTTTTCTTTTTGGCTTAGCAGGCCGGCTTTTGGGGCGCGTGAAAAACCCATGCCGCATCCCGCGAAAGGTGGGCTTGAACCGTCCCTTACGGAAAAGGCTCACGCAGAGAAAAGCCAGATTGGACAAAATATGCGGGACGGCCAACAGGACAAGCAAGGGCCCGGGCATATTATTAAAGAAAGTCCAAATCCGGTTTCGCGTGCCATGATAGACCGCAAAGTCAGATGCACGCCCGGATATGGCGGAACTGACGTGGTCGATAATCGTGTCCGCACTTTGCACGCATCTATATCCGGCAAGGCGCATACGGAACGCGATATCGACGTCTTCGTGGTAGCAAAAAAAGCTCTCATCAAATCCGCCGAGGTCCAGAAAGACATTGCGGTCGTAAAAGGCGCCCGCCCCGCAGGGCCCGAAAGCCTCGCGGTCATAAATATCTTCGATGGGTTTTCCAAATCCCGCGCGCCAAGCCACGCCAAAAGCATGATATTCATCACCCAAACCGTCAAAGCGCTCCGGCTCCAGCGCGAGATATTGGGTGCTGCCGACCATCGCTGTGTTGGGCAGGCGGCTCCGCGCGGCCAGACCTTTCTCCAGCCAATCGGGACGAGCAAAAGCGTCGGGGTTGAGCAGGGCAATCCAATCGGCTGACGCCTGCTGCGCGGCGCGGTTATTGGCGACGGCAAAGCCCAAATTTTCTCCAGCTTCAACTATCGTGAACCTCTCATCCAATTCCGGTAAAGTCTCTAAAGACCCATCAGTGCTGCCATTATCAATGAGGATACATTCGAAATTCGTCAGGGTTTGCGTGAGTAGGCTTTCGACGCAAGGCTGCAAATATTCACCCGCATTGTAATTCACAATGATGACGGAGATTTCCGGCTGTGTGGATTGAACAGACACGGCAGCGTCTCTATCAGACCCAGCGCCAAGCGATAGTCCCCGATTGCGTGTGAAATCGGAGCAAGGCCGCTGTTGAAAACATATAAGAAAACCTTTATATAGTATTGACGAGGGCTGAATGAGGGCGTAATGGGCCGTCAAATTCAGGGCAGATTTTCTGCCGAACGATCAGGACACAGCTATCATGAGCCAGCAAGATTATATCGTAAAAGACATCACTCTCGCCGAGTATGGGCGCAAAGAGTTGGACATCGCAGAAACTGAAATGCCGGGCCTGATGTCCCTGCGTGAAGAGTTTGGCAAAAGCAAACCTCTCAAAGGATCCCGCATTGTTGGCTCCTTACATATGACCATTCAAACGGCTGTATTGATTGAAACACTAACGGCTCTCGGCGCGGATGTGCGTTGGGCGTCTTGTAACATCTACTCTACCCAAGACCATGCGGCGGCTGCGATTGCGGCGGCGGGCGTGCCTGTCTTTGCGATCAAAGGTCAAACGCTGGAAGAGCACTGGGATTACCTCGACAAGTCGTTCTTGTTTGACGAAGGCCCAAATATCATTTTGGATGATGGCGGTGATGCTACACTCTACATTCTCATGGGCGCCCGCGTTGAAAACGGTGAGCCTGAGTTGATCCAAGGCGAGCCGGGTTCAGAAGAGGAAGAAGCCATCTTCGCGCAAATCAAAAAGCGTATGGAAGCGTCTCCGGGCTGGTTCACAAAAATGCGTGATCAAATCGTCGGTGTCTCCGAAGAAACAACAACGGGCGTTCACCGCTTGTATGAGTTGGTTGAAAAAGGTCAGCTTCCTTTTCCGGCAATTAACGTCAACGACTCGGTCACCAAGTCGAAATTCGACAATAAGTATGGCTGTAAAGAATCGCTTGTGGACGGCATTCGCCGCGCAACGGATACGATGATGGCCGGCAAGACCGCTGTTGTCCTAGGTTACGGCGATGTCGGTAAAGGCTCTGCGGCGTCCCTTCGCGGTGCCGGTGCACGCGTGAAGGTCACTGAAGTTGACCCGATTTGCGCGCTGCAAGCCGCTATGGACGGTTTCGAAGTCACCACTCTGGAAGACACAGTTGAAGATGCAGACATCTTTGTCACAACAACAGGCAATAAAGACGTCATTCGTCTCGAGCATATGCGCGCGATGAAAGACATGGCAATTGTCGGCAATATCGGTCATTTTGACAATGAAATTCAAGTGGCGTCTCTGCAAAACTTGAAGTGGACAAACATCAAAGACCAAGTCGATATGATTACCTTCCCGAAGGGCAATCGTATGATCCTGCTCTCTCAAGGTCGTCTTTTGAACCTCGGTAATGCCACGGGTCATCCTTCCTTTGTGATGTCAGCGTCTTTCACGAACCAAGTTCTGGCGCAAATCGAGCTTTGGGAAGACAGCAAAGCGAAGTCCCGCAAATATGATAATAAAGTCTATATGCTGCCTAAGCATTTGGACGAAAAAGTTGCACGGTTGCATCTCGAAAAAATCGGCGTGAAGCTGACTGAGATGACAAAAGAGCAAGCCGAATATATCGGTGTCGCAAAAGAAGGCCCGTATAAGCCGGAACACTACCGCTACTAATTCGAAACTCTTCTGGCGGCCCCTCTTCGGGCCGCCTTTCACCATCCAGGCCCTGATAAAAACAAAAAGCGCAGAGCCTTAAAATCCTGGAGCCAAAAATGAGCCGCCAAACTTACGAATTTACATCCGAATCTGTGTCAGAAGGCCATCCGGATAAAGTATCAGATCGTATTTCCGATGAAATCGTCGATCTCTATTTCCGTGAATCCATCGCTGATGGCATGTCCCCTTGGGATGTCCGCGTCGCAGCCGAAACGCTGACAACAACGAATAAAGTTGTCATTGCGGGCGAAACGCGCGGAACGGACAAAATCACCAAAGACATGATCGAAGAAGTGGCGCGTGCGGCCATCAAAGATATTGGCTATGAGCAGGACGGGTTCCATTGGAAAAATTCTGATGTCGATGTTCTGCTCCATGCACAATCCGTTGATATCGCTCAGGGCGTCGACTCCGGCACCGGCCTCCACGAAGAAGAAGGTGCGGGCGACCAAGGCATTATGTTTGGCTATGCGTCTCTCGACGTTCCAGGTGCGCTCATGCCTGCGCCTGTTCACTACTCGCACAAAATTCTCGAACGCCTGGCAAAGGCCCGTAAAACTGAGGGTCAAGACTGGCTCGGACCGGACAGCAAGTCTCAGGTCACTGTGCGCTATCATCACGGACGTCCGGTTGAAGCGACCGCTATTGTCCTCTCTACGCAGCATCTAGACGCCTCATTAGACAGCCGCGCGATTGCGGAGCGAGTAAAGCCTTACATCGAAGAAGTTCTGCCAAAAGGCTGGCTGACGGATAGCACAATCTATCACATTAACCCGACGGGCAAATTCGTCATTGGTGGACCCGACGGAGACGCCGGGCTGACGGGCCGTAAGATTATCGTTGATACATATGGCGGCATGGCCCCACATGGCGGCGGCGCATTCTCCGGTAAAGATCCGACGAAAGTTGATCGCTCTGCTGCTTACGCAACACGATATTTGGCGAAGAATCTCGTCGCAGCGGGCGTTGCGCCTTGGGTTGAAATCCAAGTCTCCTACGCGATTGGCGTCGCAACTCCGACATCGATTTATGTCAATGTTGATGACAACAACCCAATCAAGGGCGAACAGATTGAAAAAATTATCCGACAAGTGATGGACTTGACGCCGCGTGGCATCCGTAAGCATCTGGAACTGAACAAGCCGATTTACGCCTCCTCTGCTGCCTATGGCCACTTTGGCCGCGAGCCGGGGCCAAACGGTGAGTTCTCTTGGGAAAAGACGGACCTCGTTGACGAAATTAAAGCGCGGCTTTGAGTGTAAAGCCTGAGCCTCTGACCTGCGTTGCGATTATAGTCGGGGCGCATGGGGTTCACGGGGCCGTGAAGGTGAAATCCTTCACGCAAAATCCTGAAGACTTTTCTAATTACGGCCCTTTGCTCAACGCAGAGGGCGACGTTATTTTGACGCCGAAAAATCCGCGACCGATAAATAATGCCTTCACCATGCGCTCGCCCGAGATTAAAACGCGGGAACAAGCGATGGCGATGAAAGGCACAAAGCTCTTTGTTCCACGCAGCGCTTTTCCAGAGCCTGACGAAGATGAGTTTTATTTTACTGACTTGGTCGGATTGGACGTGAAGTCCACAGATGGCAAACGCGTTGGGATAATTATTGGGGTTGAAGACTTTGGCGCCGGAACGATGTTGGAAATTAGGCCTGTAAAGACTGCTGAAAACCAGAACAGCTTCTATCATCCCTTCACCAAAATTGCTGTCCCCAAAGTTGATCTTAACGCCGGGCGAGTTGTGATTCACATCGAAGAAGCGGTTATGGGCAAGGGTCCAAGTTCTGAACCAGAAAGCGATGAAGACTCCCTCAATTCGGAAGATTGACGCCCGATCCCAGCCAATTGCGCACAGTTTAAAACCGGTGCAGCTTCCTTAATCATTCTACATAGAATTTCACGGGCTTTGCAGCTCCGGTCCTGCTAGGGTGGCCATATGACATTGGACGCCAACATAAAGACGACTCCTCCCAAACTCATGCAGGCTATTCGTTTGGCGATGGCGGGGACCGAATCTGTTCAGGAACGGCTGGATGATTTCGTGGTCGCTATCCAGTCCTCCATGCGGGTTCGGGTGGCGTCCATTTATCTTCTACGTCCCGGCTCAGAATTAGAGCTTTCTGCAACAGAAGGGCTCAAGAAATCTGCTGTCCATAAAACGCGTCTCAAACCCGGTGAAGGTCTGGTGGGCCATGTCGCTTTGACAGCGCGCCCGTTAAACTTGGCTGACGCGCCATCTCATCCGCTGTTTTCCTACCGTCCGGAAACAGGGGAAGACCCGTTCAAGAGTTTCTTGGCTGTGCCGATCTTACGCGGCGGCCGGACACTCGGGGTTTTGGTCGTTCAAAGCGAACAGGCGCGCACATTTGTCGAAGCGGAAGTCGAAGACCTGCTAACTGTGGCGATGGTGCTCGCCGAGATTATTATTGATGATGAACGCGTTGGCGGGAAAAAAGGCAAGCTCAAAGGCATTACCTTGGCGTCGGTCAAACCTGAACGGTTTGAAGGGATGGCTTTCGCGCCGGGTCTTGTGCGTGGCTCCGCGCATCTACATCTCCCGCCCGTTGCCCCGGCCAATTTGCTGGCGAAGAATATCACCGTCGAACAAAACCGTTTGGAAGAGGGCATTACAATTTTGCGGGCGAGTGTGGACGCGATGGTCTCGGGCGAGGCGGCGACCTTGTCGCGGGCGTCGAAAGAAATTTACGAGACTTACCGCATGTTCGCTTATGATCGGAAATGGGTCAAACGTCTGCGCGAAGCGGTCTCTTCCGGCCTGACCTCAGAGGCGGCGGTTGAGCGTGTGCGCAATGAACACCGGGCCCGCTTGATGAAAGCTAATGATCCCTATTTGCGGGCGCGGCTCCATGATTTAGAAGATTTGGCGAACCGTCTTATCCGCGCGCTGGGCGGGGAACAGCTCGGCCCGGGCAACCGTAAACTTTCCGATGACGCGATATTATTTGCGCGGGAGCTCGGCCCTGCGGAACTGCTCGATTATGACCGTAAAAAGCTGCGCGGCATTGTGTTGGAGGATGGTTCCGCGACCTCTCATGCTGCTATTATTTGCCGCGCTTTGGGTATTCCGCTTGTCGGGCGCACGGACGGTATTTTGGATTTGATTGAAACAGGGGACCGGGTCTTAGTCGACGGCGAATCCGGCGTTGTCCATATTCGCCCGCTGGAATCTGTCGAAGACAGTTTCACCCTGCGCATGAATGTGAAAGGTGAGCTGGCGCGTGCCTATGACGCTTTAAAATTACAGCCCAGCGTCACCAAGGACGGACAGTCCATGTCCTTGCTTTTAAATGCAGGGCTTCTGGTTGATCTCCCGCAACTGGACCAAGTCGGCGCGGACGGCATTGGCCTCTTCAGGACCGAATTTCAATTTATGGTCAGCGATTTTATGCCAAAGCTGAAAGAGCAAACGGCGCTATACCGCGGAGCGATTGAAGCGGCAGGAACGCGGCCCGTGACCTTTCGGACGTTGGATTTGGGCGGTGATAAAATCCTGCCCTATATTGATCCCGTGCCCGAAGAAAATCCGGCCATTGGCTGGCGCGCTATTCGGATTGCTTTGGATCGTCCGGGGCTAATGCGCTATCAACTACGTGCTCTCGTGGCAGCCGGGGCCAATCGCCATCTGCGCGTTATGTTTCCCATGGTGACGACCGTTGATGAAATGATTGAAGCCCGCACCTTGTTTGACAGGGAAGTCGACCGCGCGTCGACCCTTGGTTTGGACTTGCCGAAAAAAATTGAAATCGGGGTGATGTTAGAGACCCCGTCATTGGCGTGGCAAGTGTCTTATGTTTGCGACCATGCGGATTTTGTCAGCGTCGGCGCGAATGATTTGATGCAGTTTTTCTTTGCTGCTGACCGGGACAACGCCCGGGTGTCCGACCGCTATGATCCGCTTCATCCGGCCTTCTTGTCCGTTTTGAAGTTTATTGCGGATCGTTGCGCCCTAAACAACACACCGATTTCGGTTTGCGGCGAAATCGCGGGCCGCCCGTTAGAGGCCGTCACATTGGCGGCTCTCGGCTACCGCGCTCTATCCATGCCGGTTACGGGGATCGGCCCCGTCAAAGCGGCCTTAATGAAATTGGACACTCAGGATTTGGCGCGCGTGATTCTGCCGCATATAGGCGTTGAATCACGTATGTCCTCCATGCGTGAAATCGTGCAAGATTACTGCACACGCAACGCAATCCCCGTTTAAGCGTAAGGATAGTTATGAGACGATTTATTCTATTAGGGTTTGTTTTGACCGCCTGTCAGCCCGCGCAAGAGACTGGGGAACCTCAAATTGAGGCGCCTCTGGCGAGTGTTATTCAAGAGGATGTAGTCGCTCTGCGTTTGAGCGATCCCGTGTCCGAGCCGCGCGCCTGTATTATCCCGATCCGTGTTGAGAACGGTCTGGATAATCCAACCAGCGTCACCATGATCGCGTTTGATCTGACCGGACCGGGAGAGGACGCCAAGGGCAATATGTTCGCGCCCGCCGCGCAGCCCGGTGAGGTGTCAGAAGCGCGCGTTATCGTCGAAGGTCAAAGCTGCGACGCGTTTGATACGATTAGCATTCCTGAAATTCGGTGCTCATCAGGCGATGCTACTTGTGAGGATAAAATAGAGCTGATTGACGGTGAGGCTTTGCGCTTTTCACATACAGGTTAATCTATCCGAATGTAGCGAGATGTCGTCCCGGCATAGGTGAAAGAGACCTTATCCACGCTCCAATCGGAAATCGCGTAGCAGATACGATCGTCAGTTTCTTTTGTCCAAATCTGAAAGCCGCCATATGACAGGCCCGTTTTATCATTTAGCTGTGAGTCGTCGCAGCTTTTGACGGGTTCCCATTTATCGCGGGAGACTTCCTCTTTGTCGTAAAACTCCCGATAGCTCTCTGCTTTGAATTTTAAGACATAATCCGGATCTTCTAAGGATTGCCAATCGCCCATCAACTCGGTGGCCACTAATGGCGCAGGCGCTTCTGCCCTATCCGAACATGCGGTTGAAGCGGCACTTGCCAAAAATAAAATGGCCCCCAGGCGGATCGTTTGTGCCATTTCCATCATTATATTTTCTCCGGATATATTGGGCGAATATCATAGGGAATGTCGTCCAGATTACTCAGGACGGTTTCAGCTGCATCATCAAGCGGCAGATATTTATCCAAAAAGGCTTTGGCTTTATCGTAATCGCCGTCCCCTTGAATCATAACAATTTTCCCTGTTAGATCCGAAATCGCCTGCTCCAGCTTGTCAAAATCCAAACGGAAATGTTTCTCTTCCGCTATCCATTCCGCCGCCCCGACTTCACGGAAGTAATTATATTGGAACGCCGCGCCTTTGGCATGGGCCGCGCCTGTGCCAAACCGCATAGAGCGGAATTTTCCGGTGAAATAGGTCGCAAGAAACGCTTCTCTATCGGCAATATTCAGCTCGCCGCGTTTCATCATATAAAGGATATTATAGGCGCCCATGACATCGGCTTTGCCTTCTTCCAATCCCGAAGATAGATCTTTGAGTTGTGCGTTCACCGTGGTCTCAGTGCCGTTGACCGTGATGGTGCCGGGCCCAAGCGAATGGGACAGCTCGTGGAATAGGGTGTTATTGCCCATCCATTTTTTGGCGGTCAGCTTGGCTTGATCCGGAGCCAAAACACGCTCACCGATGGGCGCGAGGATGCGGTCATATTTTGCGCCCAGCACATTATTCAAGATGACTTTCTTTGCGCCCTTGGCTTCGCGCACGCGTTCATCATTCGGCAGGTTAAAGGCGATGGTTTGAACACCGTTCTCATTATCGCCGCCGCCGTGGACTTGGTAGGTTACGGCGATCGGGCTCTCAAAGCCGCGCGCGAAATTCTTATAATTTTCCGGCACCGGAAGGTTCTTTTCCATGTCGATGAGGAAGTCTTTATATTTGGCTAGCGCAGCAGATTCTTCGGGATTTTTGACGGTCACAAAACTCTCATAGGCGGTCTTGTAGGCGAATAATCCATCATCATAAACTTCATAGGGACCAATCGCAATTTCGATAGGGCCGTCCAAATCCATCCACGCCATTTCGCTTTCGAAATACTCATCGTTTAAGAATGAGTCCGCGCGCAAGTTGAGGAATTTTTTCAAATTGGCATTTTCCGAAATGGCGGCCGCTTCGCGCATGAGGGCCGCAGCGGGCTCCAAATATTCCGCATATTCGACGTGATAGGGAATCGCTTTTAGCCCGCTATCATCCGTGCGGCGGATAACGGTGTAGCCGGATGTGAAGGCGTCCTTGTCTTCGGGATGAGCCACAATCCAATTTTCAAATTCCGCTTTGGTCATGTCGGCCGGATAAAATCCCGCGCCGACCGGGCAGGGCGTATCGCCGACAAAAACTCTATTGTCATCTTCCAATCCGTCACAAGGCCCGTAGTGCAAATCAAACATGGCGAGCTCTATTTTTGATCCCGTTTTCGCAATCTCTGCCCGCCGCGCCGGGTAGTCCGCACCGCGTTGCAGCAGGTAAATCTTAGAAATATAATCACTCGCCTCTATCAGCTTATTGACGACCTTACGTTCCGTCTCTGTCAGAAATGAAACATCCGGGTTCATCCGAACTTCGGCAAATTTTTCATATTGGCGCGTGATGTCATATCCTGAAGCGGTAGGTACCGACGCTTGCGTATCAGTTGTTTTTGGCGCAGGTTCCACGTCCGACTTCGGCGCAGTATCTCCGCAGGCGGCTAATAACGCGGCGGCTGGGATTGTTGTTAAAAAAGCTCTCATCTTACTTCTCCAATTCATTTCTGATCTGCTGCGCGAGGGCTGCCAGCTCATTCATATCCGCCATGTCTCCCCCATGCGCACCAAGCGCCTCCCCGTCATAGCGCGGGATGATATGGACATGGGTGTGAAAAACGGTCTGCCCGGCTGGCGCGCCGTTAAACTGCGTCACGACAATCCCGTCGGGTTTCAGCGCTTTATCGACGGCTTGGGCCACGCGCTGAACGGTTCCAAAAAGCCGTCCAATGTCTTTGGGCCTCACATTCAATAGATTGACCGAAGGCCCGCGCGGAATGACGAGGCAGTGCCCTTTGGATTGCGGAAAGGCATCCATAATGACGAGCGTCCCGCCGTCCTCATAAACTTTCGCGCACGGCATCTCCCCCCGCAGAATTTGGGCGAAGATGTTTTGGTCGTCATAAGGGGCGTGTAAGGTCATAGGGGCTTAAAGCATGGAATGGGGCTTATCTCCAGACTGTCATTGCAGAGCTAAGAGCGGGTCATTCGCTTTTCCGAAACGGCGTGTGCTTGGCCAAGATATCGACCTCATGCTCTACGGCGGCACGTTCGCGCACAAGATAATTTTCCACGCCTTGCATCAGCCCCGGATGGGAGAGCCAATGGGCAGAATGGGTGACAACGGGCTCATACCCGCGTGCGAGTTTATGCTCGCCTTGCGCCCCGGCTTCCACACGCGGCAGGCCGAGCTCCAGCCCTGCCTCAATCGCTTGATAGTAACACAGCTCAAAATGCAAAAACGGCTTATGGACTAACGCCCCCCAATTACGTCCATAAAGCGCATCAGACCCAATATAATTCAAAGCCGCTGCAATCGGCGCGCCGTCCATGGATGCCATCACAAGGCAAATATCATTCCGCATGGTTTGCTGCATGATGTCAAAAAATTGACGCGTCAGATAAGGCCGTCCCCATTTGCGTTCGCTCGTATCGAGATAGCAGCGGTAAAACACATCCCAATGCACATCTTTGAGATCGTCGCCTATTAGGCGCCGGATGCTGACGCCCTCTTGGGCGGCTTTACGTTCCTTGCGAATGTTCTTGCGCTTGCGCGACGACAGGTTGGCGAGGAAGGCCTCGAAATCGGCATAGCCGCGATTGATAAAATGAAATTGTCTGTCTTCGCGCGCGGCAAAGCCTAATTCACGCAGCGCTGCGCGGTCGTCATCTTGCAGGAATGTCAGATGCACACCCGACATCCCCCATTCGGCGCAGGCCTGCATCATTGCGCCTGCGACGGCTTGCTTACCCTTCGGTGTGTTGGCTAACAGGCGCGGCCCTGTGGCAGGCGTGAAAGGGACCGAACATTGCAGTTTGGGGTAATATTCCATTCCCGCCTGGGCGAGCGCATTGGCCCAGGCGTGATCAAAAACATACTCACCTTGGCTGTGGGATTTCACATAAAGCGGGGCGGCCCCGATGGAATTGCCTTCGGAGTCTTCAACCCAAATATGTCGCGGCATCCAACCTGTCTCAACTGCCGCAGACCCGCTCTCTTCCAATGCGAGTAAAAAACGGTGGGAGAGAAAGGGGTGGTTGCCGAACGGGATCAACGCATCCCAATCCGCCGCCGAGACATCGCCAATATGCGGCAGTATCGTGGCGGTGTATTGCGGAGACGTCATACGCCTAACTTACGCGCTAATCTCCACGACCGCATCAATTTCAACTGCGACATCAAGCGGCAGGCTTGGCGCGGACACAGCGAAGCGGGCGTGCCGCCCCGCGTCCCCGAAAACCTCTACCATCAAATCGGAACAGCCATTGATAACTTTTGGAATATCAGCCTGCGTGGCATCCGTGGTCGCCTGAACAAAGCCGCCCAATTTCACGATGCGTTTTACACGGGACAGATCGCCGTCACAGGCAGCCTTCATTTGCGCGATAAGATTAAGCGCAGAGAGGCGGGCAGCAGCCTGGCCTTGCTCAACACTCATGCCTTCGCCGAGACGACCCTTTACTTCCTGATCGCCGATCTTTGAAATTTGGCCGGAGATAAAAACGAGATTGCCGCTCATGACGAAAGGCACATAATTGGCCACGGGCGCGGCAGGTGTCGGCAAGGTCAGGCCAAGCGCGGCGAGTTTGGTTTCGGGCGTCATAAAATTACCTATTTAAATTATCAAAAAGGGAGATTCGAAACGCGGCGATAGCATATGGGTGCGCCAATTATAGTTCCTGATAATAATATTTCTTGCAGTATTTATCTTCACTTTGGATTTGCTTAGTCGGTTTAAATTTGATGGTCCAGACTCTATATGACTTGCCATGACAGACACGCCAAAAACTTTTCCGCTGCCGACACATCGCCCGGAGTTCATTGAATTTCTCGAGACGCGTCGTTCTAACTTAGCCAAGTCGATGACAGCCCCGGGACCGGAGGCAAAGACACGCGATCAAATACTCGAAATCGCCGCGCGTGTGCCGGATCACCGAAAGCTTGCGCCTTGGCGTTTTGTTGTGTTTGAACGCGAAGCTCGGTCCGGTTTTGGAAAGCATATCGCTACCGCTTTCATGGCGGCGAACCCCAAGGCCCCCGCCGACCGCGCAATCTTTGAGGGCGCGCGGCTGACACGCGCGCCGCTGGTGGTTGCGGTTATCTCTTCTCCTGTGGATTGCCCGCGCGGTACGCCGAAATGGGAGCAGGAACTCTCCGCCGGGGCAGTGTGTTTTAATATGTGTTTGGCGGCTCAAGCGCACGGATTTGCGGCGCAATGGCTGACCGAATGGTATGCATTTGATCCGGACATAAATGCGGCATTAGGCTTGTCGCCTTCGGAACGCATCGCGGGCTATATTTATATTGGGACCGCCATCACTGGTTCATCGCCGCGGGTGCGTCCGAATGTAGCAGATTTGACCGAATTCTATAAAATTAGTGCATAAGTTTAACTCTTTATATCATAAGTAGGGGTGACATTCAGCGATATTCAACTACAGTTAAGCTATAGGATAATTTTAAAATTATCTTATAGCTCTCGACCACCATTGCGCCCCGTGTGGTCGAGAGCTTCTAATTTCCTCTTCATTGAAACTTCAAGTAGATTTAATTGAAATCGCAATCGATTAGAGAAAATTTGCAATGAAATCAAGGATGCTGACATTCCGGTTTCTGTCTTCTGGTCGTTATTTGGTTTCGTTAAATAACTCCCGGCCAATGAGCCATCGGCGAATTTCTGATGTGCCCGCGCCGATTTCCATCAGCTTTGCATCGCGTAAATATCGCCCTGTCGGATAGTCATTTATATACCCATTTCCGCCCAGCATTTGGATGGCATCCAGAGCAACCTGCGTGGCGCGCTCGGCGGCGTAGAGAATACAGCCTGCCGCATCTTTGCGGGTCGTCTCGCCGCGATCACAGGCCGCGGCCACGGCATAGGAATATGACCGCGCAGTGGACAGCGAGACATACATATCGGCCAGCTTGCCTTGCATCAGTTGGAACTCGCCAATGGCTTTGCCAAATTGTTTGCGCTCATGAATATAGGGCAGCACAGTGTCGAGGCAGGCTTGCATGATGCCTGTGGAAACGGCGGAGAGAACCACGCGTTCATAGTCGAGGCCTGACATCAAAATCTCCACGCCTTGTCCGAGATTGCCCATGACATTCTCGTCGCTGACGAAGCAATCTTCAAACACCAGCTCACAGGTATCCGACCCGCGCATGCCGAGCTTGTCCAGCTTTTGCGCGGTCGAGAAGCCGTCCATGTCAGGCGTAATCAGAAAGGCCGTAATCCCGCGCGACCCGGCAGAGGGGTCGGTCTTAGCATAGACAATGAGCAAGTTTGCCGTCGGCGCATTGGTGATCCACATCTTATTGCCGTTGAGGAGGTAACCGCCCTGAGCGGCCTCGGCCTTGAGGCGCATGGACACAACATCTGATCCGGCGGAGGGTTCACTCATGGCAAGCGAACCAAGATGCTCGCCGGAAATAAGCTTCGGCAGATATTTCGCCTTTTGCTCAGCATTCCCCCAGCGGCGAAGTTGGTTGATGCACAGATTCGAGTGCGCGCCGTAGGATAGGCCGACGGACGCACTGGCGCGAGAGACTTCTTCAATCGCAATGGTGTGTTCCAGATAACCAAGACCCAAACCGCCGTCTTCCTCCGCAACAGTGATCCCGTGCATCCCCAACGCGCCCATCTTCTCCCAAAGATGACGGGGGAACTCATTCTTGGCGTCAACCTCTTGCGCGATGGGCATTATTTCAGATTGGCAAAATTGATAAACGGTCTCGCGGATCATCTCGGTGGTTTCGGAGTGGCCAAAGCCAAGCGTGGGGTAGGGTGTGGTGGTCATGTGTCGTACTCTCGTTTATATCCCCTTCTCCTTGGGGAGAAGGTGTCCGAAGGACGGATGAGGGGAATTAACTCGTTCCCACAAAATCAAAAAGTCGGTCCAATACTGCGATAATGTCGTCATAAATATCGGCATTGGTAAATCGGATTACCCGATAGCCATGAGTGTTCAAAATGTCTGTCCGCTCAGCATCATACTCTTTCCTATCCTCATGCAAGGAGTCATCAATCTCAACAATTAACTTCTCAGACTCACAAAGAAAGTCCACGGTAAAGCGACCAACGGAAACCTGCCGCCGAAATTTCAAATTTTTGAAACGGCGATTTCTGACTTCTTGCCAGAAAAGCGTTTCCGCATCTGTTTGGTGTTTCCGTAAATGTCTGGCGAAGGTGAGACTATCCATGTTCTCCCCTCATCCCCCCTTCGGGGACCTTCTCCCTTGGGAGAAGGGGACTTTGGCGCAAGTTTATCACTCCGCCTCCTCCAATCGCACCAATACCGTGCCGTCCGTGACGAGCTCGCCGACTGCCGCCCCGACCTCCGCCACAACGCCGTCCCTCGGCGCGGTGAGGGTTTGCTCCATCTTCATGGCTTCCATGACAACGAGCGCATCGCCTTCGGAGACAGCGTCCCCGGCCGCGCAATTCACCGCGATAATTTTCCCGGGCATGGGGGCGGTTATGGCGTCTGAGGAGGCGGCTGCGCTCTCAATATCTGGGACATACAAAGGTACAGAAATTCGGTGGGTTTGACGCGTTAGTTCGACGCGGTCTGGATAAATTGATGAGGACCATTCGTTAAAAGAACTGAGAGATTTTGGATGGGAGACTTTGCTATCTTCCAATCTGTCCATTTGAATTAAGAAGGATTTGGCATCTATTTTTGCCTTTAAATTCGTTGAATTTATTTCGACTAGGTTGACGGTAACCTGCATGCCATCTCTTAAAAAATGGAAACTATTTTTTGCAGGCTGGTTTAGACGCCAACCTGTTTCTTTTGCAAAAGGATGAGATGCAGTTTCGTCAAACTGCTCTGGAAGCAATAGGTGAGCGGCTGCCATAGCCAGAGCTTCATCCTTATCGTGCAGACTTTCTGACAGTAATTCATCCAAGTTATCTGCTATAAAGTGGGTTGAAAAATGTTCGCCTATAAATTTGTGATGCGTAAGTAGAGCGTACAAAAACTCTCTATTCGTGATTAGCGGCTCGACGCTCTCATAATATAATCGCCCTGCTAATTCAGATAGGGCCTCCCGTCTTGTGGATGCCTTGCAGATTATTTTTGCAATCATCGGATCATAATAGACTGAAATTACGCTATCTTTTTCAACACCGCTATCAACGCGAGTTTTACGTCCCGATCCGCAAAGTTCGTAGTTTTCGATACGACCAATACTCGGCAGAAAATCATTTGCAGGGTCCTCGGCATAAAGCCGCGCCTCAATGGCATGCCCATTAATTTTAATCTCACTCTGCTTCGGCAATTTCTCACCCCGAGCAACCCGTATCTGCCATTCCACCAAATCCAGCCCGGTAATCATTTCCGTCACCGGATGCTCTACCTGCAGCCTTGTATTCATTTCCATGAACCAGAAACCGTCTTTTTTGAGCTCGCCTGAGCCGTCGACAATAAACTCCACCGTGCCTGCGCCGACATAATCTACCGCCTTGGCCGCTTTAATCGCCGCGTCGGTCATGGCTTTGCGGACCGTGTCCGTCATGCCGGGGGCGGGGGCTTCTTCTATGACTTTTTGGTGGCGTCTCTGCAGCGAGCAATCGCGCTCGAACATATGCACGACATTGCCGTGGGTATCGCCGAATATCTGCACTTCAATATGGCGCGGGGATTGGATATATTTCTCAATCAGAACATCTTGATTACCAAAGCTGCTCGCGGCCTCCCGTTGACAACTTGAGAGCGCCGCGTCGAAATCCGCCTCCGCTTCGACCTTGCGCATGCCCTTACCGCCCCCGCCCGCGACGGCTTTAATAAGGACGGGATAGCCAATCATGCCGGCTTTTGCTTTCAAAAGTTTCGGGCTTTGGTCTTTGCCGTGATAGCCGGGGGTAATCGGCACGCCCGCCTCGTCCATGAGTTTCTTCGCCGCATCTTTTAAGCCCATCGCTTTCATGGCCTCGGCTGACGGGCCGATGAAAGTGATATTTGCTTTCTCGCACGCCCGTACGAAATCAGGATTTTCCGACAGAAAGCCATAGCCCGGATGGATCGCATCTGCGCCTGTCTCTTTGGCGGCTTTGATTATTTTCTCAATGACAAGATAGCTCTCCACAGCCGGGCTCGGACCGATATGAACGGCCTCATCCGCGAGGCGGACATGCAGGGCTTTACGGTCCGCGTCCGAGTAAACAGCCACCGTCGCAATACCCATCTTTCGCGCGGTCTTAATCACGCGGCAAGCAATCTCCCCGCGATTGGCGATCAGTATGTTTGTGATTTTTTTGGTCATAATAAACCTTGCTTCTCCCCGAGAGAGAAGGTGGCCGAAGGTCGGATGAGGGGCATACGGCGTGAAAGAGCTGACGGCAGAGGGTAACGCCGTATTCCCCTCACCCCTCTATCAGGACCCTCTCCCTCGGGGAGAGGGCGGACGAATTGTAGTTTTGTAAGGAGAGCCACTACATCCGGAACACGCCAAAGCGTGTCTCCTCTAGCGGCGCATTCGCGGCCATCGCCAACCCCAGCCCCAGAACCCGCCGTGTATCTCGCGGGGCGATAATCCCGTCATCCCATAATCTCGCGCTGGCAAAATATGGATGCCCCTCTTTCTCGAACCGTTCGATGATCGGTTTCTTGAAAGCTTCACGTTCTTCGTTTGACCAGTTTGCAGCATCACGATTTACTGTCGCAAGCACATCCGCTGCCTGTTCGCCGCCCATGATAGAAATTCGCGCATTGGGCCACATGAACATGAGGCGAGGAGAATAGGCCCGCCCGCACATGCCGTAATTACCCGCCCCATAAGAGCCGCCGACAATGATTGTGAATTTCGGGACTTTGGCGCAGGCCACCGCATGCACCATCTTTGCGCCATGTTTCGCGATACCGCCCGCTTCGGCTTTTGATCCGACCATAAAGCCCGTAATATTTTGCAGAAAGACAAGCGGGATTTTCCGCTGCGCGCAGAGCTCGACGAAATGCGCACCCTTCACGGCGGAGTCTGAGAACAGCACGCCATTATTGCCAAGAATACCAACGCGGTAGCCGTGTATTGTCGCAAAGCCGCAGACCAAAGTCGTGCCGAACTCTTTTTTAAACTCGGTGAATTTCGACCCGTCCGTGATGCGCGCAATGATCTCGCGGCAATCATAGGGCTGGCGCAAATCCGTTGGAACCACCCCGTCCAGCTCGTCAATATCGTAAGCGGGCGGCTCGTGGGTCTCATCCGGCGCAAAGGATAAATCCGCTTTGCCCAAAGTCTCCACCGCATCCCGCGCCATTTGCAATGCATGGGCGTCATTCGCGGCGAGGTGATCTACAACGCCTGAGGTCCGCGCATGTAGCGCACCGCCGCCCAGGCTTTCCGCGTCAATGTCCTCGCCGGTTGCCGATTTCACCAAAGGCGGCCCCGCAAGAAAAATCGTGCCTTGGTCTGCGACGATAATGCTCTCATCCGCCATGGCTGGCACATAGGCCCCGCCCGCCGTGCAGCTACCCATCACAACGGCAATTTGCGCGATGCCTTGTGCAGACATATTGGCTTGATTATAAAAGGCGCGGCCAAAATCATTTTTACCGGGGAAAATCTCGGCTTGATTGGGCAAGTTCCCGCCGCCGCTGTCGACGAGATAAATACAGGGCAGGCGGTTTTCCTGCGCGATCTCTTGCGCCCGTGCCTGTTTCTCGCAAGTCATGGGATAATAGGTGCCGCCTTTGACGGTCGCGTCATTGCAGATAATCATAACCTCACGGCCCGACACGCGGCCGATCCCCGTAATCAACCCTGCGCTCGGAACTTGGTCGTCATACATGCCGAAAGCCGCCATTTGGCTCAGCTCTAAAAACGGCGTCCCGGGATCAAGCAGACGTTCCACACGTTCCCGCGGCAGGAGTTTACCGCGCGATATATGCCGCTCGCGCGACCGCTCTGATCCGCCCAATGCGATCTTGGCAACTTTCTCACGTAGGTCCGTCACGAGCGCTTCCATTGCCTCGCGATTGGCGCGAAATTCGGCACTGTCCGGATTAATTTTTGAAGTGAGTTTCGGCAAATTCCCGACCCTGTTTTATTGGTTCCCCTGTAAACTATGGTCTCCCTGACGCAAAGTCCATGCAAGCGCGGGACAGACTTCCTAATCAGGCGCAATTCATTACTGTTTTTTTGCATTCAATGGACTATCTATCGTCCATGAGCCGTTCTTCCGTAAAAACACCTGCCGATCAATCCCTCGTCAAAGAGAGTGGATATGAGGGGCGGGGACTTGATTTTATTACGCCCGAGACTCCCGAACCGGGCAGTGTGATTGAGGTCGCACCGGGCGTTTTTTGGCTGCGCTTTCCGCTGCCGATGCGCGGTCTCAACCACATCAATCTCTGGGCGCTGCGCGACGGGGACGGCTGGGTCATTGTTGATACGGGCATCGCGGATAAGGTCAGCAAAACGATCTGGAAAACCCATTTCGAAGCGCTTTTGGGCGGGCGTCCCGTGAACCGCGTGATCTGCACCCATTTGCATCCCGATCATACGGGTCTCGCGGGTTGGTTGTGTCGGAAATTTGGTGCGCCGCTTCTTATGACACGCGGAGAATATTTTCTATGCCGACTCATGGCAGCGGATACCGGGAAAGTCGCCCCGAAAGAGGGTATCAAATTCTATCAAAAGGCCGGATTTTCTGAAGCCCAACTTGAGCTTTATAAAACACGCTTCGGCGGTTTCGGCAAAGCCATCGTGCCGCTTCCGCAAAGCTATGACCGGTTGGTTGACGGCGAGCTCGGGCTAATTGGCGGGCGCGTATGGCGGGTTGTTATTGGCTCCGGCCATTCTCCCGAACATGCGTGTCTATACTGCCCGGAATTAAACTTGGCGCTGACAGGCGATCAGCTCCTGCCCAATATCAGCTCCAATGTGTCCGTCTGGCCGACAGAACCGGAAAGCAATCCGCTGGAAGACTGGATTCAATCCTGTCACAAATTAATGCGGGAATTTCCGGAAGATATTCTCATCGGCCCGGCGCATGGCATCCCGTTTCGCGGTGCGCATAAGCGCCTGTCCAAATTGATTGAACATCATGAAAAAGCGTTGAACCGTTTGGCGGAACATTGCCGCACACCTCGGCTGGCGACAGGTGTTTATTCTGTTCTCTTTCGCCGCGAAATTACGGACGGCAATCGGATTATGGCGGTGGGGGAATCTATCGCGCATCTGAATTGTCTCAGAGCGCGGGGTGTGGTGAGCCGTCGTCTGAACGATAAGGGGCAATTTACCTATAAAACTCGCACGGGCTGGAAGGCTTAGGCGGGCTCGTGTGATTGCTATATATTCAGAATCTCAAATTGGAATGACTGTTACACTAATGGGTCGGCCGAGTGTGTTTCGACATAAAATGCCCTAAGTAAGGATATTAAAAAGGCCCGAACTTATCAGAACAATAGCAATGCCGCCTAAGAAGGCCATGCCATAATAATAAAATGAACGTTTGGTGCGGCCAATTTGCTTGAGCTCTTCAGAAGGCATCCCGGACTGTAACAGGTAGTTATCTATCAAATTAGTCATCGTCTCGGGTCCTTCAGTGTTTCAGAAAGTGGTTAGTGCTCTCAATAAACTAACGCCGCATGGCTCAAAAGGGTTCCAATATAGTTCATCTGGCGTTCAGGAAGGGGCTTTTGGGTGAAGATGTTGATCAAGCCGTTGGTCGCCAACCGCGAGCATTGCTTAGGTGGAAAAGGCCCTTTTCGTGCGTTCAACAATGCGCATTCCTTAACTGGCATTTCGCATTTTCAAGGGTTTCTTTCATCCTTGATAAAGTTTGACAAGTTTGGGGTTTCCATCCCCGTTTCGCGGGCGATGCACCGAGAGAAGTTTGACTATCTTTCAGCTCCTTATGAAAAATCTCACAAACTCCGTCCTCACCTCATCCTTTCTGACGCATATTAAGGTCGTTTTTTCAGGCATAGGACAGGTAGGAGCTCACCTCGTTCAATTGTTGGTGACAACAAATGTAAGCTATGCATTTCATCTTCGATGAATTGCATGGACCGGTTTGGAGGACGGTAGGGCTGAGCATCGTCGGGTGAGACCGAAGACCGTGCCGGGCCTTTTGCGGCGAGCGTTGACTGCCTGATCTTAAACCGGGGCCGTCACGACCGTTGGACTCAATGGGATTGGCGTAAAGCGGTAGGAAACGCTTTGCTCTGATATGGCTTCACCTTCTCACCAGAGGCTTAGCCGTTGTGGTGTGCATGACCGGAAAGTTTAACGTGCAGGACTCTGTGTATTTTTCTTACAGAAAATTGCACGAACCGTTGCAATATAAACTACCGCCGCGTGGCTTTGTACATTTGTTTTACAAGAAATGTACGGGGGCGGAATGGGCTAATGGGCCAATCCGCTTTTGCAACCGCGTAAAATAAAACTAAGACTACCCCTCGGGTGTTCTATTGGGGTTGCCGTCGCGCGGACAGTCCTAATTATAAAACTCCGGCAGTCACCGCGATAGGCTGAAAATGAACCCGATTGGCCGCAATTTTGCTAGGAATCGCGTTCGATATATCCGTCAACAATCCGGCCCAACACCGTCATTGGAACCGCGCCGCCCAAGACAATCGCGTCGTTAAAACGGCGGAAATCATATTTTTCACCCAGCTCAAATTTCGCTTTCACCCGCAGACGGTTTATCTCCGTCAGCCCGACCATATAGCCGCAAGCCTGACCCGGCCAAGCGCAATAGCGGTCAATTTCGCCGCGCACCGCATCCGGATTGGACCCGTTGTTTTTTACGAACCAGTCATTTGCCTGCTGCCGCGTCCAGCGCATGGAATGCAGACCCGTATCCACCACCAGGCGGCAAGCCCGGAAACCGAGCGATTGCAAATATCCCAAACGGCCCGCAGCGTCTTCTTCATAAACGCCCAGCTCTGCCGCGATTTGTTGCGCGTAAAGCGCCCAGCCTTCAGAATAGGCATTAAACGCCAGCATGGATCGGATGAGGGATTGCTTGAACGTATATTCGCCCTGCCAGACATGGCCCGGGATCGCTTCGTGATAGGTCAAATCGGCGAGGTCGAATTTCGTGTGCAGATCTGTGCTCCGCAAATTGATCCAGAAATGTCCGGGTTTGGTCCCGTCGACCGAGCCAGCGCCGCCATAGGCTCCGGGCGCACCGGCCTCGACGGACGGGTCAATGCGGGTGACTTCCAAAAATCCCGGAACGAGGGTTTCAAACGCATCGGGCATACGTGTGCGAATGTCGGCCACGACCTCTTCGATGAAGCTCATAATCTCCGCGCGGCCTTTATCGCCCGGCGCGAATTGATAGCGCGGATCTTCGGCAAGTTTCGCCATACGCTGTCCGACGCCGCCCTCCGTGTAGCCAAGGTCCTTGAGGATTGGGTCCATTTCGGCATGGAGCGAGGCGAGCTCGTCCAAGCCCATTTGGTGAACCTCATCGGGGCTCATATTAGTGGTTGTCGCCGCGCCCAGCGCCCAATCATAATAGGCTTCCCCATCAGGCCGCGCCCAAACGCCGGCTTCCGGTTTGGCTTTCGGCGCGAGCGCTTCCAGCACCGCAATCTGGCGGTCCATGGCGGGTCCGATTCGCTCGGTCGCGATGCGCACCGCTTCGGCATCAAATGACCCGTACTCAGCGGCGCGCGAAGTAAGAGATTTGACGATACTCCAATCTTTCGTGTCTTGCGCGCGGGCCGTTTTGAGTTGCCCGATGGTTTTTTCCATGAGGAAATCCGGCAGGATCATCCCGCGCTCGCCGTGGCGGCGGATGCGGGCCGTCTCACCGTCCAGCTGCCCCGCATAGGCGCTCATACGCGAGAGATAATCCTCTGCGGCATTGGCCGTATAGATGCTGTGCGAGGCGTCCAGAAAACTTGGGATTTCGATAAATGCGCCCGTGTTCTGCGCCGCAACATAGGGGCTATTTCGGTAGGAGAGATTGGAATTTAGCAGCGCCATATCACCATAAGGGAAATCAAAACCATCAACGCTGCGCGCGAATGTTGCCGCCACAACATCAACATCCAGTGCGAGTTCAGGCGAGATTTCATCTGTATTGATCGCATCCAATGTTCTAGAAATCGCGCGGGTCTGCTGCGCAATCGCCGCCTGTCCTTCAGGCGAACGGTCCGACAGTTTTGCGCGCAGCCCCGCATAGTCGCCCTTATCTATCCCCATAGAAGAGGCAGTTTCCGGATAGGCATTTAACATGAAATCTTTCGCACTATCCAAGACGGATTGTGCGGCTGCATTTGCGTCGCTCGCGGGGCTTGGCGCTGTGGACGTTACGCCCGGCTCCTTGCAGCCAATGAGGCCAAGCGCGCCCAGCGCGGATGCGGATTGTAAAAGCGTGCGGCGATTTAGGTGCGTTGATATCATGGTCCCGGACCTCCTTATATGAGGCGACCCTGCAATGAATTAGCCCTCAGCGCAAATCGCGCCCATGAAAAAACCCGCCCTGTGAAATTCGCTTTTCGCAAAATACACAGGGCGGGTTTTAAAATCTTTTGGGTTTTCAAAAAACCTAAGCAGAAGCTTCTGCAGTTGAACGGCGTAAGGTCATGTTGACCAAACGTTGCCAATTACCCAGGCTCACGAGATGGGCATAAGCGACGGCAAGATAGCCGTTCTTTGAGAACTCGGCGATCTTGGCATCGGGGAGGGCTTTTAGCTTGTCCTCGGACACGGCGAAATAATCCGCGATTTTCTGACGCGGCGCGGGTGTTCCGTCAGGATTATTGCCTTGGAAATTCATTTCCTTTGGTTCGAATAAATCGAGCGCTTTAAACTCATCAACCATTTTTTGAGTAGCCTGACGATCCCGCTCAAAACTCTGGAGGAATTGGAACGCCTCTTTTGTGAACTGCGATGTGTCGTCTTTGTCAAAGAACATTTGTTCCGGTTTCTTGTTTGTGACGCATTCGGCCTTCTCATCAATACAAACAACGAAACGGTCATTGGCATTATCGCCTGCGAGGACGAAAGGATAGCGGCGCGCAAAAGCCGGCATATAGAAATCGACTTCAAATTTACCGTCGGTGACGAAGAGGTTTTCGCCGGAGCGAATGCCCATGACGGCAAGGGGTGAGCGTTCTTCGCCCGCAAAAATAATTGGCATCGAGGCTGACGCTGCGCCAAATTCCGGTGCCGTTAATGGCAGAAAATGTTGGTCGGCCATGAACTGGAAAGGCTTATCAACCTGCTTTACGCCGAATTTCGCGTGGGCGTCCTTGGTCAGGGGGACAGGTTTTTCGTAAAACATTACATTTCCGGAGACAGCTGGTGCGTCGTTCTCTGGTTTCTTGGCCATGATATTCCCCAATTCTCGCGGGGCCTTTGCCCGCACGTTGAAAACTAAGCCGCGCCCATAGCGGACGGAGCCGTCTTCATCAATACCGTATTGCTGTTGCGCCCGCGCATTCCGTTCACCTATAGAGGCGGCCATGAGCACCGCACATCACCATAATCATGACCCTCTCACCACGCTGCAGCGGGTCGAGCAAGCGCGCGCGATTGTGGAGGGCGCGAATGAGCGCTTTACGCCGCTACGTGCGCATGTACTTGAATTGATTATAGATGACGGGAAGGCGGTCAAAGCCTATGATCTTCTGGACCGTCTCCGGCCCGATGTTGGCAGCCCGAAACCGCCTACAGTTTACCGCGCGCTGGAGTTTCTCTCGCGCCACGGCCTCATTCACCGCGTCGAGGCGCTGAACGCTTTTATCGCCTGCGACCATAACCATCTTCACGATCACGCTCATGATCACGGCGACGGTTCGCACCGTCACTTGGCCGAGTTTTTCGTTTGTGAAAAATGCCGCGACGTAGAAGAGCGCCACGCCCATGATCACGTTGACTGTAAACCTGAAGGCTTTGCCATCACGCGCTCCGTTGTTGAGCATTACGGCATTTGCGCCAGCTGCGCGGCATAGGTTTTGAGTAACGACCTTCTGGCTGATTTCACGCTGACATGGGCAGGCGAGTGCTCGGCGTGGGAATGTGACGAGCTGGGGCATATGAATATGCGTCACTACGTCCATAAAACGGACGAGGCGCGGCGCGGATTGATTATTCGGCTTGGCTTGCCGCGGGCGTTTCATACGGGCGTTGCCAGCACGGTTCGCTGCCGCGATTTGCACATCAAATATCAAGGCGAAGCGCGCCCCGGAAATCCATTGCGTATCGACTCAGCGATTGTGGAATTGGGCGAGTCCACGGCGCGGCTTTGCCACATTATGACGCATCGAGACGGGCGCATTGCGGCGACGATTGTTGAAACGGTCGAGCATGTTTACCTGCCGGAAGACAAAGTCTTCCCGTGGCCCAAACGTGTGCGGGAGATAGCGCCGCAGTTCAGCGCCGAATTACCAGCGCCAGCAAAGGCTAGAAATATTGACGGTTCAGCCGCTTTCAAAGGCATGAGCCTTTCGGAGTTGGAGACAGTCGGCGCGGCGGTCATCGGGACGGGCGTGTTCGGCGCATCCGAACTGGATATTACCAACCGCGTGACAATGGGGAGCCTGTTCGGCCGGACGACATCGACTATCGCGTGGTTCCGCGAAGGCTGGCCCGAATTTGAAGACCCGTCCTATCAGGCCGGCGGTATGAGCGCAGCATTACTCGAAATGCGCGCCGTTACTCACCGCTATCCCGGGCGCGGCGATGCATATTCTTATCTTCCGGCTCTGACGAGCGCCAATCCCTATACGCGGCAATTCGTTCATAATATTGTCGACCCCGTGAGCGGAAATAGTTGGTGCTCTATGCAGGCGAGTGGCTGCAAATTTGATTTAAATACGCGCAAGCTGGTCAAGGCAACAGCGGCGGAACTGGCCCTATTGGAAAAGGGCCAGCTAGACGGGGTGAGCGCTTAGGCGGCGTTCAAAATATCTATCAGGGTCTGCGCGGCGAATTCGGTTTGAATAAACGGAAAGAGATGGCCGAGCTGATTATCAAAACTCACATCAATATTGGGTTGCGCATTTTGCACAGCTTGCCGTGTGCCTTTGGTTGAGACGGGGGGTCTGCCGCCTGCATAAATAATTCTCGAATTATCCGGTAGATCACGGGCGGCTTTAAAAAGATTATGCCATTGGGCCGTAAAAATAGCTTGCTCCCATTTGGGCGCGCAGGCCAGCTCCCATGTGCTGTCATCGCGTTCGACAAGGCCGCCAGCAATGTAATCCCGCAAAACATCATCCGCCATACCCTTAAAAGCGCCGCGCCCTTGCCAGCGTGCAAATGCGGCTTCCGGGGTTTCAAATTTTGATTTGCGCCGTCCGGCATTGCGCGCAATCGGGACACGCTTTTTCATATAAGTCCTTCCACCCGGAAGAGCGGATGTCAGGCGAAACAGAAACGGCACGGAGACAGGGTCAAATCCTGCGTATCCGGAAATGCGGTCTTTGATGAAAGGCGCCGCCAAAATGCCCGATACTGCCCCGAAACTATGACCTGCCAGCACGACGGGACCGTCGGCTAAATCCGGTAAATGGCGCTCAAAAAACTCAACGCAATCCTCACGGAAAATATGCCAATTGGATAGGCTCATAGGCTGCGGCATGTCTCGGCTTTGACCGTGCCCGCGCATGTCAAAGGCAACACTATGCACACCCAGCGGCTCCAAAACAGATCGATAGGACTGCGCATTAAATCCATTCGCATGAAGAAAAACAAGCCGCACGGGCTCGGATATGTTTCCGATATGTAGCGCGGATATTGAGCCGTCGCGAAGTGGATAGGTGCGGTGTTCCATAAGGTGGCTCTATCCCATCATGCGAGTGCCGCGAAGTCTTGATATTCGCTTACCAGCTCTGCAATATTGGGAACGGTTACGCGCTCGCCCATGTCCGCGCCCGCATCGACAAAATTACGATTCCCGACTCTCCGAATATTCGCAACTGGGTATGTCCATGCCGGGAGATATCGACGCCTTGCATCAGCCGCAGTTCTATCTCTCCCCGCAGAACTTTCCGACCCCACATCATTTGCTCATGTTTCCCGCGATTGTCGCCGACGACGATGTCACGACCGTCTTCATTGCGGGGAATGGAAATGTGGTTGGGCTGAGCATCGCTACGGGCTTTAATAGATATGAAACAAGGTCAGTAGAATTGACGTGGCCGCGCTCACGGCTCAAATATGAGATATGAAAAATCTAACTCTTATCTTTGCGCTCCTACTGTCAGCTTGCGCACCCTCTGACAATCTGGCGACGTTGCAACCGTCGGATACGCGCAACGCAGCGGAGATTATGCAGTCCGCCCATATGGCGGCAGGCGGGGAAAGCGGGACCCGTCCAGTCAGCCTGTCCATGGACGGATATGCTGTTTTTTACAGGGACGAGGCCGCAAGCAAACATGAGCGCCACTCCATGTGGCGGGTTTATAACGCAGGGAAGAAAGAGGCGCACCGCGTGGACGGAAAGGTCCGCATTCAATCGGTCAAAGACGGCGTTGCTGTCTTTGATTTGGCCTATGACGGGCAAACGACGTCGACGCCAGCGGGAGCACAGCCCAAATCAGAAGCTGATAAAAGGTGGGCGTCAAATTTTGGGTTTGGCGTGATCCGCCATGCCTTGGATGAAGACTATAAGCTCAAGCGGTTGGCCGATGATTTGGTGGACGGGCAAGCCGCATATGTGTTGCGGATCACCGACCCGGCAGGCGGCAATACAGTCTTTGCCATTCGAATATCGGACGCCGCCATTGTCCGTGTCGGGTTCGACACGGAGCGCGGCTGGCACGAGCGTATCTATTCCAATTTTTTCTCAAATCCCGGCGAAGCCTGGCAACAACCGGGCCGCGTGCGGCTGTATTATGACGGCGTCAAAGCCAATGAGGTTATCTGGACATCCTACGCGGTTAATCAGGATTTGCCCGACTGTTTGTTCGTTCTGCCACAAGCTGACGGCTGCGAAGCGCCTTAAGTTTCCTGGCGAGATAAATATTGCGGCGGAACGCGGTCTGTTAGCCAGACCGCATTCTCAAAAATATAAAAATCGTAACCGCCCTTCAACATTGAAGCTGTGTCCAACGTTAGGATGACAGGCTTGCCGTGACGGCTCCCAACAATTTAGTTTGTTTCATAAGCGGGCCTTTTGGCGAAAGCCCGCCGATATGACAAGCCTACAAAGCGTGGACCTTCTCTGGGTCGAGATCATCCTCAATGGCTTGATCCAGAATTTTGAAAATCTCTTTGCGGGAGCGGAGTTTGGTCTCGCGGAAGGCCTTGGCGTTTACCTGACCAAACATTTGCCCTGCCATGGGGATCGCCATTGGCCATTGGTCTTCGGGGACAACGCGGTCAAAGAACCCGGCATGCATGGCGCCTTTGGGATCAAAGATTTCGCCGTTGATACAGCAGCGATTAAAATGAGCGTTCGTGAGGTGATAGCGCGCCATTTCGATCCCGAAATTATGCATGGTCATACCGATCAAAGTCTCATTGAGGCCAACCTTATAGCTGCCCGCTTTGATCATCGAATAATCGCAGGCCATGGCTAAAAACGCCCCCATGGCGATGGTGTGTCCCGGAGCTGCCATAATGACCGGGCGCGGATGGGCCATAATGCGGCGGGCGAATTTTGAGCCCTTGGACGTCAACTCAAGCGCATCTTGCGGCCCGTCTCCCATTTCTTTTAAATCAAACCCGCCGGACATCATGCCCTCACGGCCTGTGATAATCACAATCGCGTCGTCTTTCTCCGCCATGTCTAAGGCTTCATTTAATTCGGCCCAAGTCTGGGACCCAAGCGCATTGGCTTTGCCGTCATCCATGGCAATCACAGCCACGCCGTCATTGAATGTGTAAGTTAGCTTTTCCATCTATCTTTTCCTTATGAGATCAATTTCATCTGCGAGGTCGTCATTTCCCTTGGCGCGTAAATTCTTAACAATACGCGCCTGTGTCTCGGCATTTCTATTTTGGCTCAATTTACGGATGCCCCGCACCGTGTCCATGCGCATTTCGAAATAGAGGATATGCGGGAAGAGGCGTGAGGCGTAAGCCGCCGCGTCTTCCATCGCCCATCCATCTCCATTCTCTGGCGCTGGCTCATAACGTTCAATCAAATCCTGCATCCGGTCCACGCTCTCTTCGGGTGACAGCGCGCGAGTCGTGCCGTGAACATGCACGGCCATATAATCCCAAGTCGGCACGCTCTCCTCCGGTTTGTCGTAAAGGGTTGCCGAAATATAATCATGCGGCCCATGAAAAGCGGCGAGGAAAATCATGCTCGTCCCGATAAATCCGGCCATCGGATTACTCGCCGCGATATGCCCGTAAAGAAACTCGCCGTCACGCTCCATGGGCAAATGCGTCGCCAGCGGCCCATCCACATTGGATGAGGTTAGAAGCGGGAAGCCGTAAGTATCGATAATCCGGTTTGTGTATTTGGGATTATCGTCGATGTAGTGTGGAGGTGGGTATTGCATAGCTACACTTACCTGTCACACCGACGCGGGCAAAGCCCGCCCGGTGCCCATTCCGTGAAGACGGCTGGGAAATTGCGAAGTGGATGGGTATCGCATAGTTCAGGGAATACGCACCGGGTGACGCTGCGCGCCACGTCGGTGTGACATTGATTTAATTACAAACTCCGCGCGATGACCATTTTCATGATCTCGTTCGTGCCGCCGTAAATCTTCTGCACGCGGCTGTCACGATACATGCGGCCAATGCGATATTCATTCATGAACCCATATCCGCCGTGGAGCTGCAGGCAGCGGTCAATGACTTCGCACTCTTTATCCGTCACCCAATATTTCGCCATAGACGCCGTGACCGTATCCAGCTCTCCGCGCAGATGTTTATCGACGCAGTCATAGGTGAAAGTCTTGGCGATATGGACAATCGTCTTACATTCCGCGAGTTCAAATTGCGTGTTTTGGAAGCCAATAATCGGTTTGCCAAAGGCTTTGCGCTCTTTGACATATTCGATGGTTGTCTCTAGCGCAGCTTCCATTTGCGCCACACCTTGCACAGCGATGTTGAGGCGCTCTTGCGGTAGTTCTTGCATAAGTTGGATAAAGCCTTGGCCCGTATCCGTGCCCAGCAGTGCATCAGCCGGAACTTTCATGTCATCAAAAAACAGCTCGGCTGTGTCCTGCGCGTCCATCCCGACTTTGTCGAGAATACGCCCGCGGCGGAAACCCTCCAGATCATCTGTCTCCACAACAAAGAGAGATTTCGCAAATTTACCTTCGCCGCCCGTATCTGCCACAACGACAATCAGGTTCGCCGTTCCGCCATTTGTGATGAAAGTTTTGGAGCCATTTATAACCCAACCATTGCCATCTTTTTTGGCATTGGTTTTAACGTTCTGAAGGTCTGATCCTGTGCCCGGCTCGGACATGGCAATCGCACCGACAAGCTCGCCGCTCGCCATTTTTGGGAGCCATTTTTGCTTCTGCTCTTCCGTGCCGTAATGCAGGATATAGGGCGCGACGATGGCATTGTGGAGCGAGAGACCAAAGCCGTCGACATTGGCTTTGACAAGCTCTTCCATGATTATCATTTCATGGCGATAATCTCCGCCGCCCCCGCCATATTCTTCTGGGATGGCGCAGTTCAGCAGACCCATCTCGCCGGCCATATTCCAATATTTTCGGTCGACTTTTTTATTTTTGCGAAACTCTTCCGAATGCGGCGCCATTTCACGCGCATAGAATCCGTGAACGGCCTCGCGGAAGATGTTGATATCTTCCTCATCATACCAGTCCGGATTTTTAAAATCGATTGCAGCTTTAGACATTGGATCTCTCCCGTTATTTGTTTTTCTTTTAACGTAAATGGCGGGCGATGCCCGCCCGCCGTTCCGGCGTCAGCGAAAAAACCACTACAGCCCCTTCGCTTCGCTGCGGAGCGGATTTTTTCGCTAGAAAGCCGCCGCTTCTAATTCCATCAACGGCTTTGCGCCCGTCTTAATTTTCGCCAAGTGGGCGTCGAGCATTGGCAACATGCGAAGCATGAAATAGCGGCCTGTGATGAGCTTGTTCGGATAGAAATCTTCATTCGATCCGCCGTCAATCGCCTTCTGCGCGGTCACGGCCATCATGCTCCACATATAAGCCAGCGTCGCAAGACCCATCATATGCATATAATCGACGGAGCCCGCACCCGCATTATCTGGATTGCTCATGCCATTTTGCATCAACCACATGGTGGCCTCCGTCAGTTTCTTTTGCGCATCGCCGAGGCCGTCCATGAACTCACTCAGATTCTCATTGTCATTATTTTCGGCAAGAAATGCAGTGATATCTTGGTTTAACGACATCAAGGCGCGGCCACCATTGCGGGCAAGTTTACGTCCGACGAGATCAAGCGCTTGGATACCGTTCGCACCTTCATAAATCAGAGCAATCCGCATATCGCGCACGAACTGGCTCATGCCCCATTCTTCGATAAAACCGTGGCCGCCAAAGATTTGCTGGCAATCCAATGTCGTCAACATACCTTTATCGGTGAGGTAGCCTTTGATGACGGGGGTTAGCAGGCCGAGATAGTCATCGGCTTTCTCGCGGAATTTTTCATCCTCATGCACGTGTTCGAGATCCTCAAGAAGGGCGGCCCAATAGACCAGCGCGCGTCCGCCTTCGTTAAAGGCTTTCGTTTCCAACAACATGCGGCGCACATCCGGATGGACGATAAGGGGATCCGCCGGACCGTCTTCATTTTTCGGTCCGGTCAGCGCGCGGCCTTGCAGACGGTCTTTCGCGTAAATCGCTGCGTTCTGATAAGCGACTTCGGATTGCGCGAGACCTTGCATCCCCACATCAAGCCGGGCGCGGTTCATCATCACAAACATGACGCGCAAGCCTTTATTCTCGTCGCCGATGAGATAGCCTTCGGCTTCGTCATAGTTCATGACGCAAGTCGAATTGCCGTGAATGCCCATTTTATGTTCCAGCGCGCCGCAGGTCACCGGATTGCGCTCGCCGGGATTGCCGTCGGCGTCGAGTTTGAACTTTGGCACGATGAAAAGCGAAATGCCTTTCACGCCCTCCGGCGCGCCCTCGATACGGGCGAGGCACAGATGGATGATATTATCGGCCATATCATGCTCACCAGCGGAGATGAAAATCTTCTGCCCCGTAATTTTATAAGACCCGTCAGCATTCGGAACGGCTTTGGTTTTGAGCAGGCCCAAATCAGTCCCGCAATGCGGCTCGGTCAGGTTCATTGTCCCTGTCCATTCGCCTGAAATCATTTTCGGCAGATAAGTCTGCTTCTGCTCTTCCGACCCGCCGATCTCAATCGCTTTCGACGCGCCGTTCGTCAGGCCGGGATACATGGCAAAGGCCATATTCGCAGCGGATTGCATTTCGCCGGCGGCAATGTGCCAGACCCCGGGCATGCCCATCCCGCCATATTGCGGATCATGGGCAAGTCCCATCATGCCGTTTTCTACGACTTGCTTATAGGCTTCCTTGAATCCGGTCGGCGTTGTGACGGAGCCGTCAGTATTTCGCGTGCAACCTTCTTGGTCGCCAACGGCGTTTAGCGGCGCTAGAACTTCGCTCGTGAACTTCGCGCTTTGCTCTAAAATGGCTTCCATCGTATCTGTATCGGCTTCGGCGAATTTTTCATATTTCGTAAGCTGACCGACATTGAGGACTTCATTGAGGACGAAAAGTTGATCGCGTATTGGGGCGTTGTAAGATGGCATAAGTTAAATCCTATCGGGTAATGTTTGTGTGTTTTTGGAATCCGATTGGCCGGACATAAAATCAATTGGGTTGCCGGTGACGGCTTCATCCAAAGCGGCTTGATAGCGCGCGGCCAGATCGGCGATGGTGCCGGAGCCGGGCTCGCTGGCGAGGGCCTCTTCCGCGATGGAGATAACTTCTGTCATATCTCGATGCAAAATATCCAAGTCCCGCCGCCGCTCTGCCAGACTATCCAATATGGCCTGGAAGTTATTTTTACGGCGTAAGATTTCTGCACGATCCGTGACGATGCCATCTGTAATGTCTAAGACGGCTCTAATATCTTCCAAGGAGAAGCCGAGACGTTTTCCGCGCATGATTTTTTCAAATCGCAGGCGGTCACGGGGATTGAAAACGCGAACGCCACCTTCACGAGTAGGGCTCAACAACCCCTTATCTTCGTAAAACCGAATTGTGCGCGGCGTGACGCTGAACATTTCAGCGAAGATCTTGATGCCCCATTTCTGATTTTGTGCGTTTTGCATGCGCGCCTGTTAGCTGACGTTAACGTTCACGTCAACGTTAACGTCAATCTCTCTGGCGCGGCACTTTGACAGGCGCTTTTCCGATTTCGGAGAGGGTCTTATGCAAAAAGGTTAACGACTTAACGCGGCGTTAACTACGTTTGGGGTCTAACGGGGCAAACCACAGCTCAAATTGTGCCGATTCATATTGTCTGTTTTCGGGAGCATTTGGGCGACGCCTTTGGGGAAGACTGCGCTGATGCCGAGCAAAGCCGTGAAAACATCGACGAAGAAACCGGCTCGCAAAACCAGTAAGCCAGCGGCCAAATCTGCGCCAAAACGCGAGACAGTCGCGACGTTGGCGCAGAGTCTGAAATCTCTCGAAACGCGCCTAAAACGTGCCGACACGAAAAACCGGAACGCCCTCAAAGCGTTGGAAGGCGTTGTCGCGGACATTAAAACCGCTGCGAAGACGCGCACGAAGACGCAAAAGGCAGCCCTTTCTCGCGGATTGAACTCACTTGAAGTACGGATGGAGACCTATCTGAACCGCGCAGCCTCCGAAGCGCGCGCGGGCGTTCGGTCCGAGCTGGCAAGTGTCACAGCATCCGGGGCGAGCTTGTCGACTCTAGAACTCGCCGTGCAGGCCGCGCATGACCGTCTTGATGTTTTGGATTCGGCGCAGCGCGACTCACTCGCCCGCCTGAACCGTCATATCGCCCATCTCGCGACCTCCGTTGAACAGCGTTTAACCAGCGAAACAAGAGCGCGGAAAGCAGCTTCCGCTACCTTAGACGCGAAAATCGATACGGTACGCGACACGCTTGAATCTCGCGTCACCCAAGTCGAGCAAGATACTGTCGAGGCTTTGCAGGCGGTGAGCGCCAAGATCACCGAATTCGCAGCCGTCCTTGACGAACGCGCAAAAACCTCCGACGTGGACACGGCGGAACGTTTAGCGGATCTCGCGCAAGAAACTCAATCCGGATTCAACTCGGCGCAAACCGACGTCACCACGCGATTGGAAGCCTTGGAAATAATTGCCTCGGCTTGGTCGCCGACCGAACTATCTGCAAATCCTTACCTGCCCGCCAACGCTGACGATCCGCGTATTGATAAAATGGGTGAGATGATCGGGTCTCTTCAAGACGAACTGAGCCGGATGCAGGCGCGTATAGTAACCGTTCAAAATGCGCCTCACATGGCTATAGCTAGTAATGTTGTGCCTATGATGCCAGAGCCAAGTGCCTTGCAAGACAACCCATACGCCGCCGCTGCTCAGGCGTTGGAAATCTCTGCGTTGGAGCCCCTGCAACCCGCGACGCCGCAGGCGGTTGTCAAGACGAAGAAATCCGCGCCAAAACATGATTCTCATATTCCGGAGGAATTTGACCCAACTGCTTTCAACACGCCGTCTGATCCGACTCCGCAATTACCAACTCCGCCGGCACCCGTTCAGGCCGCGCCTCCGGTTATGCCCATTCCGCCTATTGCACCGCCGCCTGCACCGCCTATGGCGAGCCCGGGCGCTTATACCCCGCCTTCAACAAATATACCCGCCGCAGATATGCACAGCCATGAACCGCTGATGCCAGCTCCGCTGCCTGTCGCAACATATAACGACCCGGCATATGCCGAAGGATCGGCCTTTGCGGACGGGAATGACATGCGAGCCGAGCGTATTGGCGGTGAGACCAAGAAACGACCAAGTTTACCTTCGCTGCCAATTTCAAGTCGCAATCTGCGCGTGGGCGCTTTAGCCGTTGGCGTTGGGGTTGTCGGTCTTTTGGCGGTAAGAATGGTTTTAGGTGACCCCGAATCCGCCCCGACCCAAGCCCGGAATGAGGCGCCCATTACAGCCCCTGCACTCGACCCCGTTCAAACCGCAGATATCAGCAATTTGGATCAGCTTGGTGATCAACCCCTGACCCCCACGCCGCCCTTAGGTCAATATGAGGAAACGCAAGTGCCGACCGTTGCCGCTGGCGCACAGACGACGCTGGACGCCGCCGTGACGGCCGGGAACCCGATCGCGCAATTCCAAAAAGGCCTCGTCCAGCTTCAGGCCGGGCAGATGGAAGAGGGCGCACGTCTCATCCGCCTCGCGGCCAACCGCAATCAACCTGCTGCGCAATATCGTCTTGCGAAACTTTACGAATCCGGGACCGGCATTGCGAAAGACCCGATCACGGCGCGCGAGCTGATTGAACGCGCGGCGCGCGGCGGTAACCGTATTGCCATGCATGATCTCGGAAACTACCATGCGGCCGGTGATGGTGGTTTGAACTCCGACATGGGTGAAGCCCTGACATGGTTTGAGAAAGCGGCAGAGCGCGGCGTCGTCGACAGCCAGTTTAATGTCGCATTCCTACGGGAAGGCAATCAAGGCATCCCTGCAGATATAGAGACGGCTCTTTTCTGGTATTTAGTCGCCGCCCGCCAAGGTGACCAAGGCGCGCCGGAACGCATCGCTATCGTAAGCGAGCAACTCGACGAGGGAACGGTTGCAGGTATCAGAGCCCGCGCTGAACGTTTTAATCCAAAACCCGTTGATGAAGCTGCAAACGGTGTGTTTCGCAATGTGCCTTGGGCTAAAACCGCCGAAAATTCGGCGCGCAACGCATCGCCTGCGCAATCCGCGCAGATACTCAAAATTCGTGACGCCCAAACTTTGCTAAGCGCTCTGGGCTATGAAGTCGGCACGCCCGATGGAATTTCGGGCTCGAAAACTCGGGACGCAGTAAAATCTTTCGAGGCTGTCAACGGTCTGCCGGAAACGGGACAGATCACGGATGAACTTATCCAGAAATTAGAGATCGCGACAGGCGCCTAACTCTGCAGTCTTAATCTGCAGCTTAATTCTGGCGTTTAAATCTGGCGCTTAATGCGCAGCTGAGGCATATTCCAAACCATGCCTGATGTGTCGATCATACGCGTGCAAGACCCCGAAGATATTGCCTCCGTGCGCGCATTGTTTCTCGAATATCTGCATTTTGTGGAACGCTATCTCGGACAGGATTTATCATTTCAGGGCACGGATAAAGAATTTGCAGATTTTCCCGAGACTTATGATGCCTTGTTTCTGGCCACGCGCGGCGGAAAGCCTGTTGCGGCCTGCGGGTTGAAACCCTTCGAGCCCGGCATTTGCGAATTAAAGCGCCTCTATTGCCGTCCCGCGGCGCGCGGGCTTGGCCTTGGTCTCAAGCTCAGCGAAGCGGCTCTCATTGAGGCCCGCGCGCTCGGCTATCAGCACATCTATCTCGATACGGATCACGGTCTCTTCCACGCCAATGGAATTTACGAGACATTGGGATTTCGCGATATAGAGAAATATTACGACAACCCGATGGACAGCCGCTTTATGGGCTTAGCTCTATAACGCTTAGGTGGAACGCCCGCTTTACAACACTTGCCATAGCCTGCGACAGGCTTAAAGGGTAATTGAGGGCCGTGCCCGCATATGAATGTAAGACATTATCGTTCGGTTTTCCGCAGACTTTATCAGATGTTTAAATTGTAGATTTTCTCAGCGCTTGCTCTTCATACTCGTGAGAAATGCTACTGAACGGGGCTGAAGGGAAATATCGTTTAAATGTCGTCTTTCAAACGGACATTGACCGGCCTGCCGCTCCGAATTTTCGGCAGAGATCCGCAGCATCTTTGGCGGCGATACGCTTTCGCTGTGATATTCGTCGTACTGTCTTTATTCTTCTCTAACCTTGCGCCTAAGGCCAGTTTGACGGCTGTGGAGGGGAATGCCGAAATTATTCATGTGGCGGGTCGTCAAGGAGCGCTGAGCCAAAAAATATTTTACCTAACAGAATTGGTATCCGTAGAGACGACGATAAATGAGAAGACTCACGGTTATCTCAGATCCACAATTTCAGAGTTCGAAGACACGCAGAAACGATTGTCTCTGATACGACAACAACGTCTGGAAAAAAAGCCAAACGAAGAATTTTCTAAACTCAACCAAAAACTTGATAGAGATGTTGCAGCATTTATTACTTCAGCGAGGGGATTCGAAGACTCAGTTCCCGGGTTGTCAAATTCTATCAAACCCTCGAATAATTTGCGTGTCTGGCCTGACAGACTCTTCGAAGAATTGGACGCGGCTGCAAAACAGGATGAAATTTATGTCCTAGAGAAAGTTCGGCATGCGAATTTGATCGCAAATGCCGCTTTGATCCTGGCCTTGCTTATTCTTATTTTGGAAGCGCTTTTCATTTTCCTGCCGGGCCATCGTTTGATCATAAAATTCCTCGAAGATCGCGAAAAAAATGAGGCTAAAATAACGGCGCAGAATGAAGAAATGCAGCAGTTCACCTATACGGCTTCACATGATTTAAGAGGGCCTCTAAGGGCCATGGAAAATCTGACTAAATTCATGGAAGAGGATATCTTAGAAGAAAACTTTTCCGAAGTGCCTGTGCAAATGACACTCCTCCGAAGCCGTATCTCACGTATGAACAACCTATTGAGTGATATGTTGGCTTTTTCCAAAATTGGCAAAGGGCGGCTGGAGCTTTCGACCTTTGATATGGGCGAAGCCCTTCATGAGGTGGTGGGCTGGATAGATGTTCCCGACGGATTTACCATTAATCTCGATCCCGCCCTGCCGACTGTGACAGCGTCAATCTCTGCCGTTCAGCAAGTTTTCCTGAACCTGCTCAATAATGCGGTGAAACATCACGATAAGGACGTGGGTCATATTGAGGTTAAATATCGCGATGCAGGTGATAACCATATCTTTATTGTCTCCGATGACGGTCCCGGCATTCCCGAAGAATATCGCGAGTATATTTTCAAACCCTTCACCCGTCTCGAGACACGGGATAAGGTTGAGGGCAGCGGTATTGGCCTCGCTATCACGAAGAAATTTCTGGCCGCCGGCAAAGCCAAATTGACAGTGCTCGATACGGGTCAGCCGCGCGGAACGTCTTTCCAAATCACCCAGCCCAAAAAGCCTTTTGGGTAACGAATGGCCAAGCGGATTTTCCTACCGACAATCCAGTGTCCGGCTAAAGCGTTATATCCTCCGCGCCGGGTTGGCGGGCGGCGGCGCGCAAATCACAGGCGCAAGCCCTTGTGAAAAAGGACGGCCCGCAGGGTCAGCACTCGCGATGGAGTACCAAAATAATAGTTTTGTTTTACGCAAGGATGACCCTGCGGCGGTGCTTCACGGATAACGGCCGTACTTGACTGCCCTCGCTCCAGAGGGTTCAGCTCTCGCCATCCGGTCCCGATAGCCTTCGCGTTACCGAAGACCACCTAGACACACCGTCTCTCGAACCGAAAAGTCACGTATACTTGCCTGTCCCATGTTCGAAAGAACGAGTTTAATATGCGGGCAAAGGGGTGAGGTGAGGATGGAGTTTTTCAGATTTTTTATAAGCGACTGAAACGGAATAAAACTTAGGCAGGGGAGCGAGGTTTGAAAACGGGATTTAAATGGAAAAGATCATTTGGATGCGCGAAAGAGTCCGGTTTTTTATCGACTGGTCACAACACTGGCCACAATTTCGTAGAGCTTGATTTGAAATGCGGGCAATCGCGTTTGTGGACTTGGAGTCTTAATATCAGGCTGAAAAACCGAGTTTTCCCTATACCTTGATCGCGAGATCGCCCATCAATAAGGTGAATTTCAGTCACGCCGGATGACTGAAACAATATAAGGCAGGGCAACCCATGCAGATGAAAACTCTAATTTTGGCCTCGGCTCTCAGTGGCTTTATATTGTCCAGCTGTCAGGAACAGGCAGACCCAGCGCAGACGCAGACGCCCCCGGCGGCATCAGAGGACGTTGCGGCAAATGCGGCGGCGGCGAGCACGACGCCAATCATTCTGCCCGGCGCGCCCGGCCAATCCTCTAAGACTCTGGACGCTAATGAGGCCGTTAAGGTCGCCAATAATAGCTATTCGCCGGACGATGTGTCCTTCATGCAAAATATGATCCCGCATCATGCGCAGGCCGTCGAGATGGCGAACCTTGTTGAAGCGCGCACGAACCAAAAAGACGTGGTCGAATTGGCGGGCCGCATAAAAGCCTCTCAGGCCGATGAGATAAAATTCATGGAAGATTGGCTAACCGAGAGAGATGAAGACATCGCTATGGGAGGTCACGCGCACCACGGCGGGCATCATCAAATGGCCGGCATGGCGAGCCCTGCGCAGATGGAGCAATTGGCCAATTCGGAAGGTACGGATTTCGACGCGCTATTTCTAAAACTTATGATCACCCATCATGAGGGCGCGCTGACGATGGTCGAAGATCTGACGGATCAGCCCGGCTCTGCCTATGATCCCGTCCTTTATGATTTCACCAATGATATTGTGAATGATCAGATGTCCGAGATTGAGCAAATGAGCGCAATTTTGGGGTCTCTCTCGTCCGATCCGCGAGCGACGCTGAAGGCGGGATTTGCGGATGCGGGCGAGGCAATGCTGCATTTGAAACATGTGGCGACGCTTCCAAAACCGGCCGGATTTTTTGATCCGAAAAACCCATCCGGTCTGCCGCCGATAAAAGCGAAAAAAGGCGATGCGGAAAACTCAGAAGCTGATGCGGACGGGCAGAGCCTCGATGATACGGAATGGAGTGACCGCTCTCCGCTGCTCAGTTTTTCGAATACGGATATGGCGTTCCAAGATGATATTATGGTCGCGGGCAGCTATCACGGATTTAACATTTATAAGCTTCAGGAAGACGGCACGCCAAAGCTCTATAGCTCGGTCGTTTGCCCGGGCGGGCAGGGGGATGTCTCTATTGTTGGGGACCTCTTGATTATGTCGGTGGAACAAACCCGCGGCCGCGTGGATTGCGGGCTGCAAGGTATTAGCGAGGATGTGAGCGCAGAGCGCTTCCGAGGTATTCGCATATTCAATATCAGTGATTTGGCGAAACCCGTGCAAGTCGGTCAGGTGCAGACCTGCCGCGGATCGCACACTCATTCCGTTGTGACCCAGGATGCGGAAAAACTCATTGTCTATAATTCCGGGACGTCCTCTATTCGCGACGGTGAGGAGCTTGACGGCTGCGTCGCCGGGGTTCCTGGTGATCCCCGCACGGCGCTGTTTCGGATTGACGTGATTGAAATTCCATTAGCGGACCCGTCCAAGTCGCGCATCATTGATAGTCCCAAGGTCTTTGCGGATGAGGCTACGGGCCGTTTGGCCGGGCTTTGGCAAGGCGGCGACCATGGCGAGAATACGCAGGACTCGCGCCAGACCAATCATTGTCATGACATCACGGTTTTCCCCGCAGCAAAAATTGCAGCCGGCGCCTGTTCCGGCAATGGTATTATCTTTGACATATCCGATCCGCTGAAGCCTAAGCGGATTGACGAAGTTGTCTCAGATAAATTTGCCTATTGGCACTCCGCAACATTTAATAATGACGGCACGAAAGTCATCTTCACCGATGAATGGGGCGGCGGTAGTCGTCCGCGTTGCCGCGTTTATGATCCGAAAGATTGGGGCGCGAATGCCATCTATGACATCAAAGACCGTCAGCTTGAATTTAAGGGCTATTACAAAATGCCCGCCCCGCAGACCGATGCTGAAAATTGCGTCGCGCATAATGGCTCCATCGTTCCGGTTCCGGGCCGCGATATCTTTGCGCAAGCCTGGTATCAGGGCGGGCTCTCGCTCATGGATTATACGGATTCTACGAACCCCGTTGAGATCGCCTATTTCGACCGAGGCCCTATCCATGAGAGCAAGCTTGTGCTCGGCGGTTACTGGTCGACCTATTGGTATGACGGGAAAATCTACGGCACGGAAATCGCGCGCGGGCTTGATGTGTTTTCTCTTCTTCCGAGTGAATATCTGAGCGAAAATGAAATCGCTGCCGCGGCCCTCGCGGATCAGGGCGCAACCTTTAATCCGCAGCAGCAATTCCCCGTGACGTGGCCTGCGGAAGCCGTCGTTGCCAAAGCTTATATGGATCAGTTGCAGCGAACCGACAGCTTAACAGCCGAAAAAGCGGCGGCGTTAACGCAAGCCCTTGATCGAGCTGATAGCCTATTGAAAAACGGTGAGCGCGACGCGGAGCTCTCAAATAAGCTTAGCGCGATGTCCGGTAGCATTACGCATAAGGGTCTTGCCGCAACGCTTTCGGGCATCGCGTCACGGCTGCGATAAATATTCGAAAGACGCGCTAGCTCCCGCCGAGCACTGTTCTCGGCGCGGGGTCAATGACAACGAACCGTCCGTTTCGAATTTGATAGACGGCTAATCCGCGATCCGGCCTGCCATCTGCATCAAAACTGACGAGACCATCAACGCCGTAAAAGCCTTCCGGATTTTCGGCTCGGAAATAACGTTGCTTTGGATTTCCGTCCGCCACGAATGCGCCGACCATGACGGCATCATAAGCGAGGCTGGCGAGGTTTGTGGCCGTCTCGCCATAAGTCCGATCATAGGCGTCGAGGAAGGGCTGTTGCGTGTCCTTATCCGGTCCAGCGAAAATACCGCGGTTGAGCGCAGGTTCACGCACAGTATCAGGGTTCGCCCATTGGGAGGTCCCCATAAATTGCACCTTGGCCGGGTCGACTTCGTAATAGGGCAGAAGCGGCGCGAGCGAGCGCAGAGCCGTTCCGCCTTCCGGTAGAAGGATTGCTTCAAAGCTCATCGGCGTTGTGCCGTTATTGGTTCTCGCAATCGCTTCGCCTTGCGCATAATAGGCCGCGAGTTTTTGGGCAGGCGCTTGCATGACACTGATGTCATTGCCTTGATAGGACTCTGAGGCTGTGACCTCGCCGAAATTTGAGCGGACCTCTTTTTCATAAGCGGATTTCACGCGGCGGCCATAGGCGCTGTCGGGGCCAAGAAAGGCAAAGCGCGTTGCGCCCGTGCCGGAGGCGTAATCGACAATACGGTCAACTTCCGCTTCAGGTGGGAAAGACAGCAAATAAGTGCCGTTTCCGGCCACGGTCTGATCGGTTGAAAACGCGATGAGCGGCGTTCCCGTGCGCCGGGCCTCGCGGGAGGAGGCTTTCACATTATTGGCGAGGATCGGGCCAAGGATGACATCCGCGCCCGCTTTGACAGCGGCTTTTGTCGCAGAGGTCGCGCCGGCTTCCGTGCCTTTGGTGTCCAGCGCGATGAGAAGGACATCCGTGCCTTCACGGTCAAAGACGGCCATTTCTGCGGCGCGGTACATGGACTGGGCTTCCTGCGCGAGGCGGGAAGAGGAGGTTGAGAACGGGAGCAGAAGCGCCAGACGTTTCGTATCGCGTCCTGACATATGCGGCGGAGTCAGCCCGTCGCGATTATTGAAATACAGGCCAGGCTCAGCCGTTTGAACCGGGTCCGGGTCTTTTGTGTCAGATGTCTCCGAGTCTCTCTCTTTCGGGTCTTTGGCCTCAACGTCTTTCGTCTCTTTGGGGTCTTTTGTGTCGGGCGTATCCGCCGGCGTTGTTTGAACGGGGTCGACAGGGCGCTGCACGATAGGGGCAGACGGTTGTTGGGTTGTGTTTGTTGTTGTACAGGCCGCCATCGCCGCAGCGCAGCCGCCGAGCAGGAGAATTTTTAAAGCGTGGCCAAACGGGCTAGGGTTGGGCATATGGGTATAACCTTTTCACTCTTGCCATTCTGGGCAAAATTCTTCGGATAAGTATCGTGTCAGTTTCAAACTCTAAGGCGGCTCAGCGCGGCCCGCAACACCTAAGCGGGGAATCGGGGGCACCACTTACACCTGGCTTATATGTCGTGGCGACGCCCATCGGCAACTTACGCGACATCACATTGCGGGCGCTGGATGTGTTGAGCGGGGCGGATCGCGTCTTGGCCGAAGACACGCGGCAGACCGGAAAATTATGTGAGGCATATGACATATCGGCAAAGCTAACAGCCTATCATGACCATAATGCGGCAGCGCGCATCCCGCAGGTTATGGGATGGTTGGAGGACGGGCAGGCGGTGGCCTTGGTGTCGGACGCGGGCACGCCGCTGGTGTCCGACCCCGGGTTTAAACTCGTGCGCGCAGCTGTGGCGGCGGGTCATGAGGTCTTTCCATTGCCCGGCGCGTCCGCTGTGCTGGCAGGATTAGTGAAATCAAGCCTGCCCAGCGACAAATTCCTCTTCGCCGGATTTCTACCTGCCAAATCCGCCGCGCGGAAGCGGGAGCTTGAGAGCTTGAAATCCATTCCCTCGACGTTGATTTTTTTCGAAACGGGCCCGCGCATCAAAGCGTGTTTGGGCGATATGGCCGATGTGTTTGGCGCGCGGGATGTGGTGCTGACGCGGGAGCTAACCAAACGTTATGAAGAAGCGCGGCACGGCGGCTTCGCGGTGTTGATAGAGTCCGTTTCGAATGACGCCCCGCGCGGAGAGCTGGTCTTGCTGGTCGGTCCGCCAGCTGAAGACGCGAGTTGGGATGAAGCCCGCGTGACATCTGCGCTGGAGCAGATCATCCCCGAAGACGGGGTTAAACGCGCCAGCGCCCAAGTCGCGGAGATGTCCGGTTGGGCGAAACGCGATGTCTATGCTTTGGCGCTCAGTCTCAAATGATGGATAGGCGCGAAAGAGAAATTGCAGGCCGCAAAGCCGAAAACCATGTTGCGCGCTGGCTGAAATTGCGGGGCTGGAAGATCCTCGCCGAGCGGTTCAAGGTGCCGGAAGGTGAAGTTGATCTCATCGCGCGCCGCAAAAATATTATTGCTTTCGTCGAGGTGAAACAGCGCGAAAAACTATCTGTAACGGAGGATGTCCTGACGCAAACAAATATCAGCCGCGTTATGGAGGCCGCGGAAATTTGGGTTGGGCGGAATTTCGAGACACTTGGGCCGGATTTCGAAATTCGGTTCGACCTCGCGATGATCGAAGGACGGGTTCACCCGCTCGCGAAAGTCAAATATATCGAAAATGCCTTTTCCGGATTTTAGAATTTGTAATGTAAGACGGGGCAAATTTTGAAAAGCAGGTAACTTTCCGTTCACCCTGTTCCTTTACGCTTCGCGTATGAAAAATCTTATCCAACCCGCTCTTATCCTCATTTTAGCCGCGAGTGTTTCCGGCTGCGCTGTGGCCACCGCCGGTGTGAAGAAGGGCGATGAGCGGAATTTGGCCCGCTCTGTTCAAGACGGAAATGCCAGCCGCGTTATTCGCGCGCGTATGACACGGGCTTATGATTACGACTTCAAAGGCGTAGATGTCGAAGTGGCGCAGAGCATTGTTCTGCTATCCGGCAACGTCCCCACCCAAAAAGATAAAATCGAAGCGGCCCGTATTGCGTGGTCAGCAAACGGCATTGAGCAAGTCGGCAATGAAATCCTTGTCGATGACGGACAATCCCTTGGGCGCAATATAAAAGACGGTATTCTGGAAAAATCCGTCCGGGCGCGGCTCACCGTGGACAAATATGTTAAGGCTCGCAACTTCAACATCGAAACCAATGAGGGTATCGTCTATGTATTGGGCGTGGCCCGCACCGAAGCGGAGCTGAAGCGCGCGGCGCAAATTGCAGCCACGACAAAAGGCGCGAAGCAAGTGGTGTCCTATGCCCGCATCGCGAATATGCCAAACACGATGCCATCTGCGCCAAGCGGGTATCTGCCGCCGTCTTCGTCCTATGAGGCGCAAGCGCCGGCCCCGATCACAAACGCCCCAATGAGCCAGCCTATTCCTTTCGCCGCGCCAACAGCGCCGCGTGAAATTGATATGGGGGATCGTCTGGGGAAAGAGCTGCCAACGGATGAAGAGCTGGGCGCATACCGCACGGGTCAAGCCGGGGAAGCGGTTTCAATCATTGAGAGCGCGCCTTATTATGTTGATCCGGATACCGGGAAAGAGATTCCAATCCGCTTTGACGCGAACGGAAATATCGTCCCGCTAATTATTCGCTAATACCGTATTCCGCCTGGACTGATTTCGTCCAGCCAACGGTGAAATTGCCGCCATGCTCGATCACGGGACGTTTCATAAGCGTTGAGTTTTCCGCGAGGAGGGCCAGAGCACTCTCCCGCGAAATTTCTGCTTTTTGCGAGTCGGACAATCCGCGCCAAGTCGTGCTCTTCTTATTGACCAATGCCTCATAGCCCAGTGCCGCTTCCAGCGTTTCAATCGTCGCTTTGTGCAAACCATCCGCGCGCACGTCATGCAATTCCGGCTCATGTCCGGCAGCGCGCAAGGCTTTGATGGCTTTTCTGCAAGTGTCACAGGTTTTCAGGTGGTAGATTTTCATGATGTTTGTTTCAAAATAAAGTCAGTCATCAGGGCGTAAATTTGCGCCCGGGGTCTATCATTATGCATTTCATGCTGGCTGGTTTCAAAGGCATGAAATTCGACCTGCTGTGCGGCGTCGGCAAAATCGGCGGACCGTTGAAACGACGTCAATTGATCTGCTTTGGAGTGCATCAACAGTAGCGGTCGATCCCAATTCGATGCGGCGCTCTGCAATTGTTCTCCCGTGGAGACCATTCCTTCGGCGAGGCGAAATCCCAATTTTCCATGGTTCAGCGGGTCTTCAACATAGAGGGTTTGCTCCTGCGGCAGATTGGATATTTTTGCTCCGTCAATCGGTTGCCCGATGCCGCCATTGGCCCATATCTTTCCCAGAAATTTAACGAGGCCGCGTAAGGCTCTCGGAATAGGATCGGTCAGGGCGATGAGCGGGGCGCTGGCAATGATGGGCAGTGCATCCAATTTGCGCGCCCCGTGATCCAAAACAATACCGCCGCCCATGGAATGTCCATAAAGCACCAAAGGCGCATCCGGATAGAGGCCGCGTGTTTGGGTCAGCAAAGCGTCCAAATCCGCACGGAAATCATCATAGGATTTGACGATACCGCGTTTGCCTCCGCTCTTGCCGTGGCCGCGAAAATCCAGCGCAACTACGGCGATGCCCTGCGCATTTAAATGCGCAGCCATATGATCATAGCGTCCACAATGTTCGCCAAAACCATGAGCAATCGCCATAACCGCTTTCGGGGTGTCCGCCGGCCAGTGCCGTCCATACAGCTCCGTCCCGTCCGCAGAGGATAATGAGACCTCGATCATATCACCGCGGTTCCGTAAGCAAGTAATTCGGCCCCGCCGCCAATATTCGCACCTTTGGCAGATGCGCCGACCCGAGAAAATTCAAATCGGACATTATGGACCTCGCGGGACCCGGCGGCTTCGGCTTCTTCTAACATTCTGAGTAAGGCTTCGCGGCGGGCACGGTCCAGCATATCTTCATACATGGTAATCCGTCCGCCGACGAGCATGACAAAACCCGCAATGAAACGCCGGAAATAATCAAAGGCGATCACGACGGAACCCGTGACCAAAACCGGCGGCTGGCTGAGCGTCGGCAAGGTTTTTAGAGTGGTGACAACCATATGCGCCATGGCAGCCTCGCGGGCCTTTATATTCGCTATATGTTTCTTCTGCGCCCGCGTGCCGAATAAAACGCCGATCAGCAGAAGGAGGGCTGTGATTCCAATTTCAATCATTGTCCAAGCACCACGCCCGTGCCGTAGACGTAAAGTTCGGACGCGCCCTGCGTGATGGAGCTGGTCGAGAACCGCACATTGACGATGGCATTTGCCCCTTTGGTTTGGGCCTGCGCGATCATGCGATCTGTAGCTTCCTTGCGGGCGTCTTCCAAAAGTTCCGTATAGCCTTTGAGCTCGCCGCCGACGATGTTTTTCAAGCCTGCCATGAGGTCACGCCCAACATGTTTGGCGCGAACCGTATTGCCCTGCACCAAACCAATATGGTGGGTAATGGTGTAGCCGGGAATGGCTTCAGTGTTGGATAGGATCATAATGGATCTCTCAATGTTTCCCCCATCGTCTCGCACAAAAAAGCCCTACCGCGCAAGCGCGGCAGAGCTAAACATCTAAGTCAATAGGTGTGGTTTATTGCGGCATCAGGACCGCGTTGATAATGTGGACGACGCCATTTGATTGCAAAACGTCAGCGGCTGTCACAGTCGCCATGGCGTTATTCTCGTCAATGACTTTTACTTTCCCGTCAATTACGCGAAACGTCAAATCCGTGCCGGAAACGGTTTCTGCAGAATAAGTGCCGCCATTCGCAGAGATCATGGCCATTAGATCAGAGGCCGTAATTTTGCCCGGCAAAACGTGATATGTTAGAATGTTCTGTAACATTGGGCGGTTTTTATCTTCCATCAATTGATTCTTGACCGCGTCCGAGACAACCGCAAAAGCATCATCTGTCGGAGCGAAGACTGTGAATGGACCCGGGCCGGATAATGTGTCTACAAGCTCGGCTTGCTTTACCAAGGCCACGAGCGTCGTCAGATTATCGGCGGCGCTGGCATTTTCGACGATTGTCTTGCTCGGATACATCATCGCTCCGCCAAACATAACGCCTTCGGATTTCATCATATCGCTTTCATCCGTCATTGGCGCTTTGTCCATAGGTGAGGTGGCGCAGGCTGTCAGGGCTAGAGCAACCACAGATGCGGATGCGAGTTTCAAAAAGTTAGTCATGTTCGAGTCTCCATAAGGGGTATGGTAAGCAAACGGGCTCGCCCCGCTATTTGTTCCAAGGCAGACTCGGTCAGAATGACGCAGGACACGATATTGCGCTTTGAAAATTGCGCGGTTGTGTGCGCGTCGCATCCGCCCGATTTTCGCCTCTTAGCTAGATAAGACTGAGCTATGACATCCTTAAAAAAAATCGGCAAACTAACCCGTCGCCCTTAGAATAGATCCGATGGAGTCGGTGAATATCGACGGGGAAGACGACATTCGCCCTCACTGTAGAAACGCATTCCCGCCATAGGTCGCGTCCGACATGTTTCGCTTTTTCTCAATTCACTGAGGTCCTCGCACAAAAAAGCCCCACCGCGAAAATCGCGCGGCGAGGCAAACGTTTTAAATCAATGGGGTCTTAGTATGTGCGGCCCAAGACGCCATCAATACCGTGGACGTAGCCATTGGCAAATTCCATGTCGGCACTGTCGATATTATAGGTGTAACCATTTTCATCGGCGACTTTGATGTTTTCACCGTCGCGGTAAAAGCGAATATTTTGTCCACCTTCTGTGCGGACCGTGTAATCGCGGCCATTGTTCAGCTGCATGTTCAAGTCACTGGATGAAATGCGTCCTTTAATGACATGACCGGCCAAGAGCGATTTTTGATCCGCTGCCGAAACACCATTAAGGTCCATACCTGCAAATGAGTTATTGTTTGGCGCAAAGACCGTATATTCTTTCGTCTCATCATCCAGCATTGTATTTAACCCGTTGGCCGCAATAGCGCTGCGAACAGTCGAGTAATCTGTTGCATTCATTGTACCAGTGTAGATTGTCGCATCAGACTTTGAGGACATCACTTGTGTTGATGAAGTTGTGGAAAATCTATCATCGTCATCCATACCAAATGTCTGAGAATCAGATAGTTCAACGTTGGAATTATCGGCTGTAGAAGGATACTCATCATTGTCGTCCACGCCGACTGAGTATTTATCATCTGTCGTGGCGCAGGCTGTTAGGGCCAATGCGAGTGCGGATGCTGTTGCGAGTTTTAAAAAGTTTGTCATACTGAAATCTCCATGTTGTTGTGATTATGCTAACCTAACGGACTCACCTCTCTAATTGTTCCGAAACAGTGGCAGGCTAAGTGGCGCAGGCCCGCTTTTCGCGCTTTTGAAATTGCGCGGTTGAGTTCACGCCGCATCCGCCCCATTTACAAATCTTAGCTAAATGAGACTGACCTATGACAGCCCCCAAAAAAACATCTGACCGCAAGCGCGTTGCCTTTCAAATGGACCCGATGGAGACCGTCGACATCAATGGGGACACGACCTTTGCGCTGGCGGAAACCGCCCAAGCGCGGGGTTGGACGATGTGGGAATATGGGCCGGAACATCTGACCTATGACCGCGACAAGATTCTCGCCCGCGCGCGCCCGATGACCGTGCAGCGCGACCCAAGCCAGCCCGCGATCTTCGGTGAGCGGGAGTTGATTGATCTCGCGGAAGATATGGACGTGGTCTGGATGCGCCAGGACCCGCCTTTTGATATGTCTTATATTACGGCGACCCATTTACTCGAACGGCTGGAGGGCAAGACCCTCGTCGTCAATGATCCGAAATGGGTGCGGGCCTGTCCCGAGAAAATCCTGCCGCTGGATTATCCGGAGCTCATGCCCGCCACGCTCATCTCGCGCGACCGGCAGGCGATTGATGCCTTCCGCGCGGAATATAAGGACATCATCCTCAAGCCGCTTTACGGCAATGGCGGCGCGGGAATTTTCCGCGTGAAAGAGAATGATCCGAATTACAGCTCTATTTTTGAGATGTTCATGGAAAGCTCGCGCGAGCCCGTCATCGCGCAGGCGTTTCTCCCCGATGTCTCGAAAGGGGATAAGCGAATTTTGATTATCGACGGCGAGCCAGTAGGCGCCATCAACCGCATCCCGCAAAAAGGCGAAACGCGAAGCAATATGCATGTCGGCGGCAAAGCCGTGAAGACAGAGCTAACAGAAGATGACCTCCGCATCTGCCGCGCGATTGGGCCAATGCTAAAAGAGAGAGGTCAGATCTTGGTCGGGATTGATGTGATTGGCGACAAGATGACGGAGATCAATATTACAAGCCCGACGGGCGTTCAGGAGTTGAAACGGTTTAGCGGGATTGACGCGGTGGCGAGCTGTTGGGACGCCATCGCGACAAGGCTCAATCCGGGGGATTGAGCCTTGTCGCGATGGCGCTTAAGCGGGGAGAGTGGACTTCATATATTTTGAAAAAATCGCAATTTTCTTTACATAACGCAATAAAGTGCAAAAAAAAACCTGTTTTCTTTACATGTTGTCTGGACATGTAAAGAAAAATACCGTTCTTTGAATTATGAACTCTGCACCTTTGAAGCCAACCTATGTGATCCCTCAGTTGCCGCCGCAAGGTCTGGAGACGGTTCCAATCTTAAAGGCATTAGCGCCCGCTCATCGGTATCTTGCAGAGCTAAAAGGTGCCGCTCAGTCAATACCTAACCAAGGCATATTGATTGATACGCTGGCCCTTCAAGAAGCTAAAGCTAGTTCTGAGATTGAGAACATCGTCACGACGCAAGATGAGCTTTTTCGCGCAACATTGTTTCCAGATGGGCCTGCCTCTCCAGATGCAAAAGAAGTCGCTCGCTATTGCAAAGCGTTAAAGGCGGGCTTTGATTTCATGCAAAGCACAGGGGGGTTACTTACCAATCGTGCACTGATTGATATGTTCAGACAATTAGAGCAGCGAGATGATGGATTTCGACGAACCCCCGGCACAGCATTGAAAAACGAACAGACGGGTGAAATTGTTTATGTTCCGCCACAGGAGCCAGATAAAATAGTTAAGTATATGGCGTCTCTGGAGTGTTTTATAAATGATGATGATTTATCCGACTTAGACCCACTTATAAAGATGGCTCTGATTCATCATCAATTCGAAAGTATTCATCCTTTTCCTGACGGAAATGGACGAATTGGAAGAATTATAAATGTTCTCTATCTGACGCGATCAAAGCTACTGTCGATTCCAATTCTCTATTTGAGTAGACACATCACTCAAAATAAAGGCGATTATTACCGTTTGTTACAGGCAGTTCGCGATAGTGATGGTGAGCAAGCGGACTGGGAGGCTTGGATAGTCTATGTGCTCACAGCAGTAACAGAAACTGCCAAGCTATCACTCAGTATTGTGAATGATCTTAAAGTGCTAATGCAAGAAACCAAAATTCGCGTGAGAACGGAGCTGTCTAAAATGTATAGTCAGGATTTGATCAACAATTTATTCCGTCACCCGTACACCCGTATTGAATATATTATCACGGACTTAGGTGTGAGCCGTCCGACAGCAACAAAATACTTAGAACAGCTGGTTGATGCTGGAATACTTAACAAGCAGGTTGCGGGAAGAAATAACTACTACATCAACACTCCGCTCGTACAACTATTCTTACGAGTTTCCGGGGGTGAGTAATTACACTTTATGCGGTTCCAACTGTATCTGAATCACCCCTTGCCAACCCGCCAAACTTCCCCTATGTCCCCCTCAATAAAAACAATACCCACCGCGCAGGATGCGGATCGGGCGGCCCTCGGGTCGCTTTTTTTATTGCCTTGAATTAGGCGAAAGGTGCCTTCGTCTTATGAAGACAAAGACCAATATTGATGAGCGGATTCTCGCGCTGGCCGAGCCGATTGCGGCGGATATGGGCCTGCGAATCGTGCGCGTGCGCGTCATGGCGGGCAAGCGGCGGACCGTGCAGATTATGGCCGAGCGTATTAGCGACGGTCAAATCCACGTCGATGAATGCGCCAATCTCTCGCGCGAGCTCTCCGCAATTATGGAAGTCGAAGATCCGATTTCTGAGGCTTATATGCTCGAAGTCGGATCGCCGGGTCTCGACCGTCCGCTGACGCATATTGAAGATTTCACAACATATGAAGGCTATCTCGCCCGTCTCGAGCTCGACCGCTTGGTGGAGGGGCGCAAACGCTTTCGCGGGATTTTGGCCGGGGTCGAAGACGGTCATGTCGATATTAATCTTGAAGGAGAGACGGACTCAACCGCGTCCATCCCGTTTGATTGGATTGCCGAAGCCAAACTGCTGATTACCGACGAGCTGATTAAAAAAGGTCAAGAGGCCAAAGAGGCTGCCGAGAAAGCTGCCGCCCAAAATGATACAACTGCCGAAGAAGGAGACACATAATGTCCACCGCAGGAATTTCCGCCAATAAGCTGGAGCTTATCCAGATCGCCAAGGCTGTCGCCAGTGAGAAATCCATTGACGAAGGCATCGTCTTGGAAGCCATTGAAGAAGCCATCCAAAAGGCCGCGCGTCTGCGTTACGGCGCAGAGCTGGACATTCGCGCCAAGATCAACCCATCAACAGGCGAGCAAACTTTGCGCCGCGTTATCTCCGTTGTTGCGGATGAAGAGGTTGAGAACGAGACCACGCAAGTCGGCATCTCCACAGCCAAGATGAATAATAAGCTTGCCGAAATTGGCGACGAGATTTCCACGACCCTGCCGCCGCTCGAATTTGGCCGTGTCCAAGCGCAAATGGCGAAACAAGTCATTATGGGTAAAGTCCGCGACGCCGAACGCGCCCGTCAATTCCTGGAATTCAAAGACCGCATCGGCGAGATCATCAACGGTATCGTCAAGCGCGTCGAATATGGCCACATCATTGTCGACCTTGGCCGCGCCGAAGGCGTTATCCGCCGCGACCAAGCGTTGCCGCGTGAAAACGTCAAGGGCGGCGACCGCATTCGCGCCTATATTATGGATGTCCGTGAAGAACCGCGCGGCAGTCAAATCTTCCTCTCCCGCGCCCATCCGCAATTCATGGCGCAGCTTTTCGCGCAGGAAGTGCCGGAAGTTTATGAAGGCGTGATTCAAATTGTCGGCGTTGCGCGCGACCCAGGTTCCCGGGCTAAAATCGCTGTCTATTCCAATGACAGCTCCATCGATCCGGTCGGCGCTTGCGTCGGGATGCGCGGCTCCCGCGTGCAGGCCGTTGTCAATGAACTCCAAGGCGAACGCATCGACATCATTCCTTACACAGAAGACATGGGCACATTCATTGTCAACGCATTGCAGCCTGCAACCGTGACGAAAGTTGTCATCGACGAAGCGAACGGCAAAATCGAAGTTGTGGTTCCGGAAGAGCAGCTCTCCCTCGCCATTGGCCGCCGCGGCCAAAATGTGCGTCTGGCCTCGCAGCTCTCCGGTTGGGCGCTGGATATCCTGACGGAAGAGCAAGAGTCCGAGCGTCGTCAGAAAGAATTCCAAGAGCGTTCCGAGCTGTTTATGACAGGCCTCGACGTCGACGAAATGGTTGCGCAGCTTCTTGTTTCCGAAGGCTTCGAGACAATGGAAGAAGTCGGCTATGTCGCGCTTGAGGACCTGACCTCTATCGAAGGCTTTGACGATGAAACTGCCGAAGAGCTTCAAGCCCGCGCCCGTGAATATCTGGACAAGCTGGCCGCAGAGCAAGATGCGAAACGTATTGAGCTGGGCGTCGAAGACGGCGTGCTCGAAATCGAAGGCGTCACCCTGCCGATGTCAATTCGCTTTGGCGAGAACGAAGTCAAAACCGTCGAAGATGTTGCGGGCCTCGTTCCGGATGATCTTAACGGGTATTCCGAATATAAAAACGGCGAACGCATCCACGAAGAGGGCATGATCGAAGACTTCAAACTCTCCGACGAAGATGCCACCCGCCTCATCATGATGGCCCGCGTTGCTGCAGGTTGGATTGATGCCAGCGCTCTGGAGCCGGACGTGGAAGAGGGCGAGGAAGAAGCAGCCGACGGTGAAGACGCTGTCGCTGCAGAACCAACCGCAGAGACGCTGTTTAACTAGCGCGCCAAACACCCGTTCAGAAATGGACGTGATTAAAGTTTGAGAGCCGCTGCCCGAGAGGGTGGCGGCTTTTATTTCTGAACCTAATATGAACACAAGCTGATTTTAATATTCATGTTGTGTTCATCATAAGAAGACGATGCACACCCTCCGAGTCACGAGGTGAGTGATGCTTGTAGTCTTATATGTCGTGGTCGTGGTGCTTGGCTGGATGATTTTTCGCGTGCGCGTTGACGCGCTTGACGAGCCGGATTCTGACTTTGACTCTGGCGATAGAGATTTTGAGGATTGAGGTAAAGATGTCTCCATCGGAAACTAGGGTTCCGGACGCGTTTCCTTCGCCACCCAATGTTTCCTACACAGGGTAACATAGCGATCATTGCCGCCAATCTCGACCTGCGCGCCGCGCGTGACGGCTGCGCCTGATTTGCTGACACGAAGAGTCATAGTGGCTTTTCGACCGCACCAGCACAGTGTTTTTATTTCTTTGATACTATCCGCAATCGCGAGCAAGGCCGCGCTGCCCGGGAACAGCTTGCCGCGAAAATCCGTACGCAGGCCATAGCACATAATCGGAATGCGCGAGGCGTCTGCAACGCGGGCGAGCTGCCAAACTTGATCTTCCGAAAGGAATTGCGCTTCATCGACCAGCACGCAATCAATATGCGCCTCCTCATTGGCCGCGAGGATATGAGCCTCAAGATCATCTTTGGGCGTGATAAGATCCGCGCGTGCGGTCAGCCCGATGCGAGATGTAATCTCATCAGCCACATCAGCGCGCGTATCAATGGCGGGCTTGAGCAAAAGCGTGCGCATGCCGCGCTCATGATAATTATAGGACGACTGCAAGAGGATCGTTGTTTTGCCAGCATTCATGGCGGAATAATTAAAATAGAGTTTAGCCATAATTCCAGAGATCCCGATTCGCGGGCAACTATGCAAATTCAAAAATGTCGAATCCAGTTGAAAGCCTGCGGAAAGATGTGAGCACTTGATAAAATCAGGCTCTTCCCCCATATCCCGCCTCTTGAACGAGCAACCTGATATCATCATTCCGGCAGAGCTGGATAAGCGCGGACATAAATCGCGCGAGCGCCGGTGCGTGTCCCGCAATGAAGTGCGCGACCCGGCCGAGATGATCCGTTTCGTGGTGGGTCCGGAGAACAAAGTTTTCCCTGACATCCTCGGCAAATTGCCGGGCAGAGGCGCATGGGTCAGCTCTACCCGCGAAGATTTGGATCTGGCGATAAATAAAGGCGGGTTTAAACGCGGTTTTAAGGGCAATGTAAAAGTCCCCGGGGATTTGACCGAGCAAGTCGAATCCGGGCTTCGCAAACACACGCTATCGCTCATCGGCATGGCCAAGAAATCCGGCAAGCTCTTTGTAGGCTTTGACCAGGTGATGACGGCAGCGAAAGTTGATGCGTTGGGCTGGCGGATTGAAGCCAGTGACGGCGCTGAAGGCTCGCGTGGGAAAATCCGCGCTTTGTCAAAAGCCGTCGCCCGCGAAGTTGAGCTGAAACTCCCCCGCGTTATCGGATGTTTCGACAGTTCGGAACTTGGCGCGATTGTTGGCCGCGACTCTCTTATTCATTGTGCTGTCCCACATGGGCGGATTGCAAAATCGCTGGGCCTCTCTGCCCGGCGTCTCAGCGGCTTTGTCCCGCTAGTACCAGAGGGCTGGGCTGACGCTCAGCACGAAGCTTTCTAATGGCCCTATAGGTCCCGCGACCGAGACGGTTATTCTCGGAAATACGCACATTCCGCGCACGGCGATTCTATGTTGCCAAATGCGCTAATCCCGTTAAGTTGCGCGAACTCTCCGCGCGAGCAAGGAACATGAGACGCAAAACGGCCAGTCGGCGTTATGACCCGGCCCCGCTTTGCAGGATAATGATATGACAGACAGCAATAACAACAAACCCGGCGCCAAACCCGGTGCAAGGCGTCCTCTGACGCTTGGCCCTAATCGTGGTGGTCCTCGCCGGTCCAGCAACCCGTCCGCCGTGGTTGTCGAGAAGAAGAAAAAAGTGATCATGCGTCCGGGCAAAGCCAAGCCCGGCGCGGCATCCGCCAAATCGACGATTTCTCCGCCCAAGACAAATATGGCGCCGACGAAACCAAAGCCGGCTGCCAAGCCAAAGCTCGCGCCGAAACCGGCCGCCAATGTTGACGCCGCGGCCGAGGCCGCGCGCAAGCTCGGTCTGTCGAAAGCTGAATATCTCAAGCGCCAAGCCGCGCTGAGCTCTGCGCAAAAGCAACAAGAAGAACGCGCCGAACAGCGCAAAGCCGAAGAGGGCGCGCGTCTGGCCCGTGTTGAGGAAGAGCGCAAATTGCTCGAGCTGAAACGCCAAGAGGCCGAAGCCGAAGAAATGCAGCGCTTGGAAGCTGAAGAAGCGGAGAAGAAAAAAGCTGAGGCCGAGGAGGCTGCCAAGCTCCAGAAAAAAGCCGTTGGCGCGCCCAAGCCAAAAGCGCCGCCAAAAGATGCCATGTCCGAGCTGGAAAAAGCCGGGGGCCGCGTCAAGAAAAAGCGCAACACGCCGCCGCCAACGCGGTCCAAAGGCGAGACCAAGCGCCGCCGAGGTAAGCTAACCATCGTCTCCGCCCTGTCCGGCAATGACGAACGTCAACGCTCGCTCGCGTCAATGAAACGCGCCCGCGAACGTGAAAAGCAACAACGCAAAAGCGGCGGCGGACGCGGCGGCGACAAAGTCCAGCGCGAGGTCACAATTCCCGAAGCGCTTACGATTGCCGATTTGGCGAACCGTATGTCCGAACGCGCCGCAGCCGTCGTAAAATACCTCATGCAGCAAGGTGAAATGCACACGGTCAATGACGTCATTGACGCGGATTTAGCGCAGCTGATTGTCGAAGATTTTGGCCACACAGTGAAGCGGGTCTCTGCAGCTGATGTGGAAGATGACTTCTTGATTGACGATACACCGTCTGATGAAAAAGACCGCAAGCCGCGCGCCCCTGTTGTCGCGATTATGGGCCATGTTGACCATGGTAAGACATCTTTGCTCGATGCTCTGCGCACAACGGATGTCGCGTCCGGCGAAGCGGGCGGTATTACCCAACATATCGGCGCTTATCAGATAGAGCTGAAATCCGGCGATAAGATTACTGTGCTCGACACGCCGGGCCATGCGGCTTTTTCCGAAATGCGGACACGCGGCGCGGAAGCCGTTGATATTGTCGTGCTGGTTGTCGCCGCCGATGACGGGGTTATGCCGCAAACGATTGAGTCGATTAAATATGCGCAGGCAGCGGAGACGCCAATCATCGTCGCTATCAACAAAATGGACGCCTATGAGGCGAACCCGCAAAAAGTTGAAACCGATCTTTTGCAGCATAATATTATCACTGAGAGCATGTCCGGTGAAACCCAGGCCATTCAGGTTTCCGCAAAGGAAAAGACCGGCTTGCAGGACCTTGCTGAAGCGATCGTCAACCAAGCGGAGCTGATGGAATTGAAAGCCAACCCGACCCGTAACCCGGACGGGCTGGTGATTGAATCCAAGATCGAAAAAGGGCGCGGCGCGGTCGCGACCTTACTGGTCAAACGCGGCACGCTGAAACGCGGCGACGTTGTTGTTGCGGGCGAATATTGGGGCAAAGTCAAAGCCATGATGGATGAGAAAGGTAAGCAGATGAAAGCTGCCGGACCGTCCACAGCGATTGAGCTTATGGGCCTCGACGGTGCGCCAATGCCGGGCGAGCCTTTCGCTGTCGTCAATGACGAGCAAAAAGCCCGCGAGATCATCGAATATCGGGTTCAAAAACGCAAGGATTCCGACGTGGCTTCGCCGTCTGCCATGGCGTCTATGGAGCAGATGATGGCCAAGCTGCAAAATAAGGAAACGTCGGAGCTTAACCTCTTGGTCAAAGCCGATGTCGAAGGGTCTGCACAGGCCATTAAGTCGTCACTTGAAGGGTTGGGTAATGACGAGGTTAAAGCCAGGGTCGTTTATTCGGCTGCCGGCGGTATTTCTGAGAGTGATGTAAGTCAGGCCGCAACGTCCGGCTCACCGATTATTGCTTTTAACGTCCGTGCCAATCGCCAAGCCAAGGAATTGGCCGAACGAGAAGGCGTGGAAATACGCTATTACTCCATCATCTATGAACTGCTGGACGAGATAAAAGGCGCGTTGGAAGGCATGTTGTCTCCCGAACGCCGCGAAACCTTTATCGGCTATGCGGAAGTTCTGGAAGTCTTTGACATTACCAAACTTGGTAAGGTTGCGGGTTCAAAAGTTACCGAAGGCCGTGTCGAACGCGGCGCAGGTGTGCGCTTGCTTCGTGACGACGTTGTTATTCACGAAGGCGAGCTTTCAACGCTCAAGCGGTTTAAAGATGAAGTGCCGAAGGTTCAGGCCGGTATGGAATGTGGTATGGGATTCAAAGATTATCACGATCTACGCAAAGGCGATCAGATCGAATGCTTTACTGTCGAGATGCTGGACCGCACGCTCGACTAAGGGGCGTGAATGACCCCACATATTGAGCCATAAAAAAGCCGCCTCCTGCAAACTGTGCGAGGCGGTTTTTTTATGGCTCTAAATTATTCAGGCATCGAATTTGTCGATGTTTTTAAAATAAACTTTGCAAGCTAACTATTCCGAAGGTTAAGCCGATTCGGACGCGGCTAAATGCGCCTCGACGCCCTCAAAAAACCGACTGGGCGGTACGTCGAAAACTTTGCAGAATCCCCAAAGGCGGCTGGCACCGATACGATTTGTGCCGCGCTCATATTTTTGAATTTGTTGAAAGGTGACGCCGACCTGATTGGCTAGCTCTGTTTGGCTGTAACCTACTGATTTCCTTAGGGATTTTAGTTGAGCGCCTACAAATGCGTCAACCTCGGTAGCTGTCCTTACATCACGTTTCATTCTATGGCCTTATTGGGGTCTCGTCGTCCTGATTACGGATGATTTAACACTCGTTAAGTGTTTAATTTCCAAACTTCAATAATGATATGAGTATGTCATGTCCAGCGACCATTCACTTTACATTTTAAAGTCTGTATTTAGTTTAAATTATAAGTAAATATCTTAGTGAGGAGGCGGGTTGGAAAAACACGTTACGCGGTCTAAATACGCCTATGTCGAAAAACCGTCCCCCCTCTCAACGTCAGCTGAAAGCCGGTGAACTTATTCGCCGGGCGCTTGCGGAAATTTTAAATCGCGAGAATTTGCGTGATCCGGACCTTAAAGGTGTCTCTGTCACAATTTCGGAAGTTCGCGCATCCCCCGATCTTAAACACGCGATAGTTTATGCGGCCCCGCTGGGGACGGAACATGATCCTGAAGTCGTGATTAAGGCGTTGCAACGCTGCGGGTCATTCCTGCGCGGGCGATTAGGGCGGGAGATGGAAATGAAATCGACGCCGCGCCTGCACTTTATGAAAGATGAGAGCTTCGACACCGCCGAAGAAATGACGCGCCTGCTACAGGACCCGCGTGTGCAGCAAGATCTGGGTAAATAAAAACCCCCTCCGACATCGCCAGAGAGGGTCTTTTTTGATAGCTTCAGATCGTGATGCTTCTTATCTTTTTACTAACATGATCTAAATTTTTGTCTAAATTAGCTTTTGTCTGCGGCTTCATCGGCGGCGGCTTCAGCTGCAGCTAATTCATCAGGTGTTTGCCCCCTCAGGACAACAGCTGGCTTCTCATGTTCAAAAAGCACCATCCGTGGGCAATCCCCATTGCTATCGCAATCTGCAATGATAGCAAATTGCTTATCGTTTTGAAGCGCCCCTTCTAAAGGAGTCGTTGCCAGTTCCGATAAACCAAGCGTGCCAACCGCAAGAACGCCGTAACCGAGCGAACGCAAATAAGACCCCTGACGTTTTTGCATACGAAAAGTGTATTGCGTAAGACCGTTAGCGAGTTGTGTCTCATCAATTATTTCAGATGTGGACTGAGTTTGAAGACAAAGTAATGTTGTACATTCCGCCGCTGTTTTTGTGTTCACCCCCGTTTTTTTGGCCGCAGCCACAGTGGAGCAGCCTGCAAGTGGTAGCATAAGGCTAACAGCTATAAGTGTTTTAAATTTCATGGTTTCCCCCTCGTGAATCTCGATAGATCCAAATCTATCGTTTTCGACATAATCATATGATAGAGTTTGAGTAAAGTGCAATCAGTAATACGTGCTCTAGCATAAACTAAAATGGACCGAGCGCCCTTAATCAACGGCGGTTTCAATCGGTCGTCGCAACACTTTAGTTATTTACTAAACTGGAGTGAGCAGATGAGACCACGTATATATTATTCAACTGAGCAGCGGCGAGAGATATGGGATCGGTGGAAGCGCGGTGAGTCGGCGCATGAGATAGGCCGTCTGTTTGATCGACCTCATTCTTC
>Ga0209185_1000240_pt1 | contig 77353 bp, 50 predicted proteins | sample SidtaG_2_FD_187425 | JGI IMG/M metagenome (GOLD analysis project Ga0209185, IMG submission 187425) | Marine algal microbial communities from Sidmouth, United Kingdom - Sidmouth_Asex2 metaG (SPAdes) (version 2) | ecosystem: Host-associated > Algae > Red algae > Unclassified | place: Sidmouth... | reverse complement strand
AACGGGACGACATATTATAACAATGGGTGTCAGCCCATTGCTCGGAATAAATCTACTTCGCCAGCCCTGAAAGGGCGATATAACTTGAAATTTCGCCCTTTCAGGGCTAAGTGATACCTCGAATTTTGACACCCCAAGTTAGTGAAGTTTACCCCCTTCGGGGCTATCAAACAAAATAAAATTTGTGCGAAATTCAGAACCAATCACCCCTGCCTCCAAAGGGGGAAATATATCGTGCTTTCGTTTTAAGTTTTGCCGTAAAAAACTAATAATCAATAAAATACAGTTTAAATAAAATCGTTGTTCAGTAGAATAACTATCGGGTAACTTGGTGAAAGATAAAATATATCAATTTTTTATTAAAAGAACGTAGAAAACCTTACATTTACACCGTACCCAATAGGACATTATTCTGAAATAAAATCTACTATTCAACTACTGATTTCCTTTATGAAAAAAATAATTTATATGATTACAGGAGTCGCTATATGCCTCGTTTTAGGCTGTCGACTTGATAGACTTGAAGTAGATTGCGGTGAGCATAAAACTTTTGAAAGAAAATATAATATAAGCAGCAATTTTGCGGCTTACGATATCGCAGAAACCACGGATGGAGGATATGTGATGTGCGGTGAGGTATATCATACAAACGACCTAGATATTTTCCTAATGAAAATTGACAAATCAGGTGAAATAATCTTTTTTGAAACCGAACGCAAAGAGACGACCAATGAAATCTGTCATTCAATTGTGACCACACCCGACAAAGGTTTTTTAGTATGCGGTTCGGCAGAAAATAAAGCATACTTTGCAAAATATAATTTTGAAGGAAAACGTCTTGGGGACGAGCGCGTAGAACTTTTTAACTGTAGTAGTTGCGAAAGCATCAACAAATCGGGCAACGAATATGTGTTCGCTGGAACTGCGAGCAATCCGGAAATTAAAAACTCCTATGTAGGCACACTTAATCTGCAAGGTCAGACCCCGACACTCATCACGCATTACCTCCCCAATCCAAGAAGTGATACTGAAAGAGTACAGGAAGTCATCTTGTCCCGAGGAGCTTACACCGTAGTCGGTTATTCCTACAACACGCCCGGCAATGCGGCTGGTGCTGCTATGCACTTTTATCGACTCAATGAAAATTTGCAAATCATACCCAATACCGAAAAACTCTACCATCTTGGCACACAACAAGATATAGCAAAAGGTGTGGCAGAGACGGAAGACGGAAACTACCTCATCGTTGGCAATTTACATACTGAGAATGGCGGAAGAAATATATTCGTCGTCAAAGCAAACCCCAACGGAGAAATACTCAACCAGTACGAATATGGAGGCAGCCTCAACGAAGGCGGGTACTCCATTACGCAAGCACACCAAAGTAGTCAATATATGATATTAGGCGAGCAAGAGCGTTCCGAAACAGACCGCAGCAACGATATTTATTTAGCAAAAATAAAAAGTGACGGTTCGATAATCTGGGAAAAAACATTTGGAGATGCCGGCATCAATGAGTCAGGACTGCAAGTCATCCCTACAGAATGTAACGGCTATATAGTCACAGGCTACAGCGAAAATATCGGCGGAGAAAGACAAGTCTACACCATTAAAATAGATGCAAATGGCAATGTATTCTAACTGCAACACCGAACATGCCCTTAAACTTAAACTTAAACTTAAATTTTTACTTAAACTCAAGCCGTGTTTACACTACTCATAGACTTTGGAACACCCGCCTACGATGACGCCGTCAAATTGCGAGACGACATACTACGAAAGCCCCTCGGCTTAGAATTTACCGCCGAATATCTGGCTGCCGAATACAACATGATACACCTCGTCTGCTACAATGAACGCCACGAATTACTCGGTTGCCTCAGCCTCTCTCCGCAAGGAAATAACGAAATAAAAATGCGACAAGTTGCCGTCCGCGAAGACTGCCAAGGCAAAGGAATAGGACAACTCATGGTAGCAGACAGCGAAACAATAGCACGCGAAAAAGGCTTCACAAAAATGACCTTACATGCGCGACACACCGCTATCCCCTTCTACAAAAAACTCCAATACACAAAGAAAGGACGCGCCTTCACAGAAGTAACTGTCAAGCATTATAAAATGGAAAAAAAATTGATATAATGATTAATGTATAATAGACTTTATTTAGAAAAATTTTGTATGCAGCTAACTTTGTCTTTTTCCGATACTCTTCCCCTATTTTTCGCCCCGTACCGTAGGGTATGCAGCTCAAAATGAGGCTCGATTATCGAAAAAATACAAAAGTTCCATGCATACAAAATATTCCTAAATAAAGTCTAAGTAGTAAGTCAATCTAATTATGATATGTTGCTTTGAGTGAAATTTTTTCGAGTACGAGGCGGAGGTTATTCAGCATAGCCGTAGCTACGCTGGATGTTCTCCAACAAAGTAATCGGACAAATTTCGCCAAATGAACTTATCATAATTAGTTTGACTTACTACTAAGTACACTGTTTCACAAATTTATTTACTTTTTTGAGTATTTCTTTTAAAATGACTCTTCACCAAAAAATCCTTAAATACAGTGAGTATTCGCGTCATTTTTGATTCGATTCATTTCAAAATAAACGTCAAAAAATGTAAATAAATTTATAAAACAGTGTACTTAACTTCCTTCCATGAAATTATCACAAAACAATCTGTGGCAAACCCTTTCTTCCAAAGTTGAATACGAAAACCCGTGGATAAAAATCACCGAACACCAAGTCATCAATCCGGCGGGCGGATCGGGAATTTACGGCGTAGTCGGCTTTAAAAATCTGGCGGTAGGCATACTCCCACTCGATGAAAAAATGAACACATGGCTTGTCGGACAATACCGATATGCACTCAACGAATACAGTTGGGAAATCCCCGAAGGCGGCGCACCTGCGGGTAGCTCCCCCCTCGAATCTGCCCGGCGTGAACTACAGGAAGAAACCGGCATCACCGCCCAAAAGTGGACAAAAATTCTCGACCTCAACACCTCCAACTCCGTCTGTGACGAGCGCGGCGTCGCTTATATCGCCCAAGACCTCGCCTTCGGCGAAGCCACCCCCGAAGACACCGAAGACCTCCAAGTACGCAAACTCCCTTTCCAAGAAGTATTCGATATGGCAATGCGTGGCGACATAAAAGACGGCTTATCATTAATGACCATTTTTAAAACTAAATTGATGTTGGAAAATGGAACGGTATAAAAGTATTTCAACATCAACGTAGAACGGCGCTTTCAGCCCGTGTATTCACGTTAAAACATAATACAATGTAGCACGGCACTTCCAGCCCGTGTTTTACGTTAGGTTAGGAAACATGGGCTGGAAGCACCGTGCTACGGTCGAATACCCCTTAGCAGTCCGTACTACATTTTTTTTTCGTATTTTTGTCAAAATTTAAATTAAAAAATATGTCTGGTGTCATGTAATATTTTTCGCGTAGCGAAAAACTACTCACCGCTCACCATTCACCAATCACTAAATATATGGTACAAACACAGATGACCTCCGCCGAATACATGGCAATAGAAGACAAACATGGTGCGCACAATTACCATCCGCTTGAAGTGGTGCTTGCGCGTGGCGAAGGCGTACACGTATGGGACGTAGAAGGGAAGAAATATTACGATTTTCTGTCGGCGTATTCGGCAGTAAATCAAGGTCACTGCCATCCGCGTATTGTTGATGCTTTGATTGAGCAATCAAAAGTTTTGACCCTGACTTCGCGTGCATTTTATAATAATGTACTCGGTCCTTACGAAAAATTCATCACAGAATATTTCGGTTACGACAAAGTACTGCCCATGAATACAGGCGTAGAAGGCGGCGAAACTGCCGTCAAACTCTGTCGTAAATGGGGCTACGAAGTCAAAGGCATCTCAAATAACGAAGCCAAAATAATCTTCGTAACGGGCAATTTTTGGGGACGTACTTTAGCAGCGATTTCTTCGTCTTCCGACCCAAGTAGTACCAAAGGTTTCGGACCGTATATGCCGGGTTATGACTTGATTCCGTATAATGATTTACCAGCATTGGAGGAGGCTTTGAAAGACCCAAATGTAGCAGGTTTTATGGTGGAACCGATACAGGGCGAGGCAGGTGTAGTAGTGCCGGACGAGGGCTACCTCAAGGGTGCTTATGACCTTTGCCAAAAGAATAATGTCCTCTTTATCGCCGACGAAGTACAGACGGGCATCGCGCGTACAGGTAAGTTAATTTGCTGCGACCATCATGGCTTCAAACCGGATATTTTGATATTGGGTAAGGCACTTTCGGGTGGTGTATTTCCGGTATCGGCGGTATTGGCGCGCGATGAAATTATGCTCACCATCAAGCCTGGCGAACATGGCTCTACCTTCGGTGGCAACCCATTGGGATGTGCCGTAGCGATGGCTGCATTAAAAGTCGTACAGGACGAAAAACTCTCGGAAAATGCAGAAAAACTGGGTGTTATTTTCCGCCGACGTATGCAAAATATGATAGAAAAGAGCGACCTCGTAAAGCTCGTTCGCGGCATGGGTTTACTCAATGCCATCATGATAAACGACGACGAAGAAAGCGAAACAGCATGGAATATTTGCCTGAAACTCCGCGATAATGGCTTGCTTGCCAAGCCCACACACGGCAATATCATCCGCTTCGCACCACCCCTCATGATGACGGAAGAGCAACTACACGAATGTTGTGATATTATAGAAAAAACGATTCTGAATTTTTGAGAAAAAAGTCTATAGTCGATGGTCGATAGTCCATAGGTAGGGGCGAGAACCTCACCCAGCTTATCCTACAAGGAGAGGAAGTTATTTTGCGAAGCCAAATACACTTGACTCTGGGACTACGGACTATTGACTCTGGATTATGGACTATCAACTACCCATGGTTTACGAATTTCAAGGCTTCAAGCCTATTGTGCATGAGTCGGCATACGTACATCCGCTGGCGGCGGTGACGGGCAATGTTATTATCGGAAAAGATGTATATATCGGACCGAGCGCAGCGATACGCGGCGACTGGGGCGGCATTGTCATCGAAGACGGTTGTAATGTGCAGGAAAACTGCACGGTACACATGTTTCCGGGCGTGACGGTGCGGCTACACGAAGGCGCACACATAGGGCATGGCGCGATTATTCACGGCGCAGAAATCGGGCGAAATTGTCTGGTCGGAATGAACGCTGTTGTGATGGATAATGTCGTCATTGAGGAGGAATGTATCATCGGTGCGCTGTGTTTTGTGAAAGCTGATACTCGGATTCCACGCCGCAGTTTGGTCGTTGGCAACCCCGGCAAAATCATCCGCCAAATCAGCGATGAAATGATGGCGTGGAAAACGAAAGGCACGGCACTTTATCAAGCCCTCCCAAAGATGTGCTACGAAACCCTCCGCGAATGCGAACCTCTCCGCAAAGTTCCCGAAAATCGCCCAACGCAGATGAGGGTTTTGGAGGCTTGGGATGAGATTAAGAAAGACTAAAAACCTACAGACGTAGAGAAAATTCATGAATTTTCTCTACGTTTATCAACTACGAATTGCCCAAGCCCTCAATCTTCTCCTCCAACCACTTCTTATCACTGACAAATTCTAATTTTTCCAATTTTCGTTGGATTTTTTCGGGTGTCATCTTACCCGCGCCATGTCGGGTATTATACACATTGATGAGTATGCGGACGAAGTTTTTGTAGGCTTTTTTGTCTCTCGTAATCAAGCCTTTATGACTTTGAATAAATCGCTCGGAGAGTAAGAAAGTGCGGATGGTGCGCTCGTCGTATTCGTGGTCGAGTTCGTAATGGGATTTGAGGAGCATGATGCGGCAGTTGATGTCGTAAGCGAGGTTGACTTTTTCTACGCGGATGAAGTGGGATAGGGCGGTTTTGAAGTCGTTTTGATAGAAGGCTACTGCACCCATATTGAAGTGATAGACGCTGTTGGCATGGTCTTTTTCGAGGTTGGGGCGGTATTTTTCTATGGTTTCTTTTGCCCAGTTGAATTCGCCGACTTTGCAGGATACGGTGATGATGTTTTTGAGTTTGCCAACGGGCATGTAATTCCCTTCTGTTAGCAAATTTTTATCGTCCATAATACGATATAAATCAAATACTTCTCGATAAAACTCACTATGCCCTTCTTTAATTTTTTTGCTGCAAAAATTGACGACAATTTTGTAGAAATTATTCAGATTATTGAGCGAAATATGCGATTGGTGTGTATTGAGTAATTCAATTAATTTTTCATACAACTCAATCGTATCTTTTTCTAATAAATCTAATGCTACTCTGTGGATGTGAATAAACGGATGATTGGCATATTGAGGCAAATTAAGCAAAGGCTTGATAGCCTCCATAGGGCTTAAATCATAAGTTTTTTTTGCGGAAAACTGCATCAATGAAACGCAAGTACCGTGTAATTCCAATTTGTTGAGCAAGTAATAAATATCTAAATTTTCAATTAACGCAGGGAGATTATCTTCCGTAATAATAAGCCCTTTTTGATGCAGGTAATTGAGTATAGCAGATTGCATTTTGAATTGATGAGCATACTCCTCAATGCCTTTTTCTGTTTGTGCACTTAATGCTTTTGTATCTTTTGTAATATGTCGATTGAACAACCAAAATTGTCTTCTTTCTAAGAGTTGATTATATAATAATTCGGATTTACACACCGTACTTTTCTCCAAGGCTTCGTAGGTCAAAAAAGCCTCTACCAAGCGTAAGAGAATGGTCATCTTTGCCAAAAGCAAGCCTTTTTGTTGTTGGTTTAAGGTGTCTTTAGGGGTAGTTTTTTCGGGAAATGTAGCGCGATAAACAATAGATTGAGCCGCGCCGTCAAAGTCTTTTTTGTGAACCACTTCCTTTCGTAGTACATTCAATAAAGCCGTTGCATGAGTGTCTGTATTATGATAATTGCAAGACACAAAATCTGCCAAATCTGCTAATTCGCGCTTAGAAAAGCTATTTAAAAGTTCGACTACTAAAAATGGACGCGCCTTTTTATTTCGATTATTAGACATTTTATTAATTGATAGTCAGTGTTTTAATTGAAAAAATAAAAAAATAATTTTGTATTGTATTCGATTTTACGTGAATAAATGTACACAAAAAATACTATACTTTTGCAACAGTCAAAATTATTATTTAATTTGTGTTGTGGATAACTCAAACTACTTGAAACCCTACACCCACCGAGATTACCCGCAATTCAATAGTCATTAAAAAAATTATTATGAATACCTCTACTATTTGTAGAGCATTAGCTATTTTGCTATGCTGCCTTACATGTGCGTACACCTACGCGCAAGACCGCCCCGAATATGTACGTGGGCAAGTCCTCATTAAAATGAAAGCGGATAAAACCGCCGCACAAAAAAGCACCCTAAAAACACAAATCCGTGTCACCAAACAACGGTCACTCAAAAACGACATCGAAGTCTGGAACATTGACGAATCCAACGGTGAAGTGGACATCAAACAACTCGTTGAGCAATATCGAAACCACGAGGATGTGGAGTTTGCTGTGCCCAATCATTACTATTTTCTTGCTGATGCAAAGTGCAATATGGCGCATACTGCCAAAGCCCAAGACTTAGTACCCAACGACCCAAATTACGGGCTGCAATGGGGTATGAGTGCTATCAATGCACCTGCGGCTTGGGATATTGCTAGTGGTAGCCCTTATGTAAAAGTAGCCATACTTGATACAGGTATGTATTGGAAGCATGAAGACCTCATTGAAAATATGTGGCACAACCTCTGCGAAGATGCCGACGGTGACGGTAAAGTTATCGAAAAGGTAGGTTGTTGTACATGGCAATTTGATGAAGGTGACATCGACGGCATAGATGGTGACGGCAACGGTTATGTGGATGATTTCATCGGTTGGGATTTTGTAAATGGCGATAATAATCCGGATGATACCAGCGATAGCGGACACGGCACACACGTAGCAGGCATACTCGGCGCAACTGCCGACAATGGTGTGGGCGTAGCCGGAGTAACTTCAAATGTACAACTCATCTCTATAAAAGTCTTTGAAAATGAAGATAGAGCGACCACTGCTGACATGATTGATGCCATCAATTATGCCGTAAGCATAGGCGCACAAATCAGCAATAATAGCTGGGGCGGCGGACAGTACAATGAAGCCTTGGAGCTAACCATACAGAGCGCAGCTAATGCCGGACACCTTTTTGTGGCGGCTGCAGGAAATGCTCAATACGGAAATGGCGATGATATTGGTATCTACAAGTTTTATCCGGCTTCTTATAATTCTGATAATATCCTTGTAGTAGCGGCTACGAATAGCCTAGGTGAGTTGGCGGATTTCTCTAATTACGGAGCTACTGCCGTAGATATAGCTGCACCGGGCGATAGCATATACAGTTGTATGCCTGTCAATAGCTATGGTTACTTGGAAGGTACTTCTATGGCTACGCCTCATATAGCAGGTGCTTGTGCCTTGCTGTGGGGCTTGCAACATGAAAAAAGCTATTCCGATATAATAACTGCGATCACTCAATCTGCTACACAAACTCCCGAACTCAACAACAAAACCGTCAGCGATGGACAACTCAATTTATATGATGCCTTGACCTACTTCACGCCTGTACCTGCACCGCAGACGCCGCCCACCGAGCCTTGTCCTTCGCTTTGTCGGATGAATGATTCTTTGGCTTTGGTAGCACTGTATAATGCCAATCCGGGAGATTTATCTTATTGGGACTTAAATGACCCTATTGATGATTTTTATGGGGTGATTTTAAGTGAAAAAGGTTGTGTAATTGGATTAAGTATAGATTTTCCTATTGACGTCTTACCACCTGAAATAGGTGACATGACCAACTTAGAGTCTATAAGTATAGAAGAAGGAGGAATAAGTGTCATTCCGGAGGAAATTGGAAATTTAACTAAATTAAAGTTATTAAAGATACAAAGACATGCAATAACAAGTATTCCGCCGGAGATTGGAAATTTATCTAACTTGGAGAGGTTAGATTTGGAATCTAATATTATTACTACTCTTCCTCCCGAAATTGGTAACTTACAGAATTTGACAAAACTACAATTAGGTGGTAACGAACTAACTAATTTCCCCATTGAAATAACTGACTTAACTAATTTGCGAATTCTGTCTCTTTGGAGTAACCAAATAACAAGTATCCCACCAGAAATACAAAACTTAAATGAATTAGAAACCCTAAATTTAAATAGTAATCAAATAACAACTCTTTCTCCACAAATTGGCGAACCAAACAAGCTGGAATTTTTGTATCTGTCTAGCAACCAAATAACAACTCTTCCACAGGAAATAGGTGATTTACGTAATCTAAAAGAGTTATATCTTCAAGCTAACCAAATAACAAGTATCCCATTGGAAATAGGTAGCCTAACTAATTTGGAAATACTATACCTTAGTAGCAATGACATAACAAATATTCCTATCACGATAGGTTCCCTAAGTAGTTTAAGAGTATTACGTCTGAATAGTAATTTGATAACAGGTGGATTACCAAAAGAAATAGGTGACTTACAAAATCTGACATATTTTGCAATTCAATATAATTATATGTCAGGATGCCATCCTCCCGAACTAATAAACCTTTGTGATATGTCAACTTCTGTTACTATTGACTATGGCAATAATAACTTCGATGCCACATGGTCAGATTTCTGTGATACAGGTGCGGGAGTCTGTAGTATTGCCCCATGTCGTCAAAGTGATTCTCTAAATTTAGTAGCTCTGTATAATGCCACAAATGGAGCATCTTGGCTAAATAGATGGTATCTTCATCAGCCAGTTACAACATGGCACGGCGTAACTACAAATGCTTTAGGTTGTGTAATAGAATTAGATTTATCCAATAACGACTTAATCGGTACAATACCACTGGAAATAGGTGATTTAAATTTGTTGAATTTAGATTTGAGTAACAACTTCCTATCTGGTACTATTCCTATATCAATGGAAAATATGAGCCGCTTGGTGACTTTAGATTTATCTGATAATCAACTAAGTGATAATATTCCACCGGAACTAGGCAATCTTACTCAGTTGACGGTACTCAACTTATCCGATAATTTCTTAGACGGAAATATCCCGCTGGAATTAGGCGAGTTAACCAAACTGACTACGCTTGATTTATCTGATAATTCATTGACAGGTACTATTCCGTTTGAATTAGGTACATTACTAAATCTAAATAACCTTTATTTATTTGATAATGAATTAAGCGGGAATATTCCATATACATTTGATGATTTGTATTATTTAGACAGGATGTGGTTATCCGGCAATCAATTAAGTGGATGTTTTCCTAATAATTTATCGGTACTTTGTAACCGTATTGATGCGACATTTAATACTAACTATTATATTACAGACGGTAATAGCTTTGGGGTGGCATGGGAAGACTTTTGTGCAGGTTTGTACAGTAGTAGCAGTTCGTGTGAAGCAGTTTGGCCCGGAGATTTAAACAATGATGGTACAGCGAATGAAGAAGATGTGCTCGCATGGGGCTTGGCTTCCGGTTCTACAGGACCTGAGCGTAATTGGCTACGGCAGGGAACTCCTACGGTGTGGTCGCAAGGCACGCCCACCACAGACTGGTTTGCTCAACCCGCCACCCAATGGGCGCAAAGCGTAGATGGTGTAAACAGTATGCACCAAGACGGCGATGGCAACGGCGTAGTAGATGGCGATGACCTGCAAGTTATTTATCTAAATTTCAATAGAATACACAGCTTTGGCGCACCGCAAAGTATATCGGCAGACTTTGTATATCGCTTAGAAAGAAGGACGACTAGTGGCGGAGATCCAGTGTACGACCTTCATGTGGAAGATATGGACGGCAATCCGATATCTGCACACGGTTTGGCGTTTGAGTTTGATTTTGAGTTGCTCAATGTTTCAGAGGTGATGATGGATATATCTGCTTCTTCTCTCCAACCAAGCAGTACATTCGAGTTGTTGGATGAGGTGGAAAATAAATTTTACGGAGCCATCACCCGTACAAACGGAACAGATATACTATGTAACGGTCCGGTTGCTTCTTTTATCATTATCACAAATGATATTCCTACGGGCGACCCCTTTGAAATGCGTGTAAGAGGTGGCAAAAAGATAGAATCTGACGGTCAGTTAGATGACATCTTAGGCATCAGTAATTTTGATGTTTATCCGGACGATGATATTGTTTCCGGTCAGTTGCTTGCCAATGTTTCTGTATTACATGCTCAATGTTTGAGTTATGGTTATGCGGCGGTCAATGCCGTAGGTGGTACACCTCCTTATTCCTACCAATGGAACACAGGAGAAACCACCGAACGGATTAATGACCTTACCTCAGGTATCTACCAAGTCACGATTTCGGATGCTGTTGGAGCATCGGAGTCATTCACCATCACCGTAGAAGGACAATACCTCCCCATCTACGACGACAACGGCAACCTCATCGACTGCATCGACGGCACCTGCCCCACACTGCTTACACCCGGAGGTACGATACCTGAAGGTCTATACCAAGCCGACAGAACCATCAACTCAGACGGCACACTCACAGGCGACACCGACTACAAAGCCGGAGAAACCATCATCTTCGGCAATGGCTTTGAAATACCACCGGGAACAGAATTTTCCGGCACGATAGAAGATTGTGATGATAACTAGATTAAAATTTAGCATGAAAAATATACTAATATTCATCTTACTCGCATTTGCGCTACAATGTCAAGCCCAAATTATCCGTGTCAACGAAGCGGATAAGAATAAGGTATTGCTGGTGTGGGTAGGAGGAGGTGGTGAGCGATATGCACCCTCAATATGGGAAGTTCCTGCATATGCGAGTAAGTTCACAAAAGACTTCACCATATATACAGTAAGTTATCCACTCAATCAAAATACGGATGGCTATCAACATTCTGGCAACGACTTCCCAAAAAATATAATCGAATCAAAACGCGCTGTAAAGATGGCGAGGTCACTACATCCTAACGCGAAAATATATGGTATCGGACATAGTTTTGGAGCTACTCTGTTGGCATTGACGGTGTATTGTAACCAGCCTATGTTTCAACCCAATACTTACACTGATGTAAGTGATAAACTGGACGGAATTGTATTGATGAGTGGCGTGTATGACTTCGCTTTATTAGATTACCGAGCAATGTCGCGTGTAGGCGAAAAAGGTGAAGACAACTGGATGATCAAATATAACGGGGCTAATTACCCTGATGCCATTATAAGCCCTGTTACATGGGTCAGTGATAATAAAACACCTGTCATGCTCATTGTAGGCGAACACGCACAAGATGACTTTTTACAGTTTGCAGCAATGGAAAAGGCTATTGAGGAGAAAAGTATTAAAACCGAAATATTAATTGTACCAAATTCGCGACATTGGGGAGGAAACTTATTTTCTAAAAGAACGCAAAAAGCGATTATCAGTTTTTTAGAGCTATGAACTCTTTAATGATTTTAGATAAGCAATTTTGACTAAAGGAGCATCTCTAATTTCGGAGATGTCTCCTTTTATTTCTACAAAATGAAATTCGATACACGCACAAAAATATTCCTATTCGGGCTACTGGTCATCACACCTGTTTTTCAATCGTGGGCGGTGATGGATATTGCTTTAGTGCCGCGTTTTATTTGTTGGTCGATGGTGCTGGTTGGAGGAGTGATTTTGTTAGCAAAAGACTTTCCAAAAGAAAAATATCTGAATTGGATAGATGCTTCTTTGGTGGTTTGGTTGCTGGTATCTGCTGCTTCGGTGCTTTGGGCTTGGAATACGGCAGAAGCTGTTTTTTCGACTCAAAAAGTTGCGGCTACTATGCTGACTTATTGGTTATTACGTTTTCTATTGCTCAAAAGTGAAGGCAAGTTGATACCTGTTTTACTTTGGTGCAATATAGCGGCTACGTTGCTTGTACTTGCAGCGACCTTCTGGCAGATGAGTCATTCACCCACCCTTTTCCGCTTGGCTTATCATAGCTTTCGGGATTTGACAGGACTTTCCGCGCAAAAAAATCTGTTATGTTCCTTTTTGTATTTGACGCTCATTTTTAATGTATTTGCTGTTTTTTATTTTCGGAAAAAAACAAAACGTATTGCATTAGGCGGTTTGGCAGTGGTACAAATTTTTATGCTGATAATGTTGCAAACTCGCGGCGTGTATGTCGGTTTATTGGTTTCGGGCTTATTCTTTGTTGTTGGTTTACAATGGATTAGTGCTTATTTTAATTTCAAAAAAATACTTATCGCGGCTGTTGTTTTATTAATGGTAATTGGCGGATTGTGGGCAAGACTCAATTTTGTAGATGACGATTTCAACATTTATCTCCAAAAAATAAACGTTACAAAATACCTCAATTCCAATACAGCAAGTGAGCGTTTTCGATTGTGGAATAATACAATTGACCTAATCCAAGAAAAACCCCTACAAGGCGTAGGCGCAGGCAATTGGGCGCTATTTTTCCCAAGTCAAGGCGTAGAAAATACCGCCGCCGCCAACCAAAACACCTTCTTCCAACGCCCCCACAACGACTTCCTATGGGTATTCTCCGAACTCGGTATATTAAGTTTTTTAGCGTATGTCGGTGTATTTGTATTGACATTTTGGTTGGCTTGGAAGGCAATGAGGGCAAGTACTTCTACCAATGAAAAACTTCAAATTTGGGTACTTCTTAGTGGATTGGTCGGTTACGTGGTTATTGCAAATTTCAGTTTCCCTAAAGAACGCATCGAACATCAGATATGGTGGGCGATGCTACTCGCAATGTTGGCGTATCATGCGCGAGGTGAATTGAAAAATGTACGTCTTTTCACCCTTAAAATAAATAATCAAGTATTGGTTGCCTTGGCTTTGTTGGTTTTGGGCTTCAATTTGACGATCGGTTACTACCGCTATAAAGGCGAGGCAGCGATGAAACCAGTTTACCTCGAAGCTACGAAGCAAGCGCATAAAAAAGTATTACTGCAAAAAGCAAAATCATCCTTTTACAATCTTGATTACGTTGGATTTCCGATGGATTGGTACGCAGGTATCATCGCCAGCAATGAAGGGCAAGCACAACAAGCCTTCAACTATTTCAAAGAAGCCTATGCCGCCAATCCCTATAATTTCAGAGTATTGACCGACCTCGCCGTAGCGCACGACAATTTAAAACAGCGCAATGAAGCCATAAAATATTTCACCAAAGCTCACCAAATCAACCCTCAAAGCGAAGACACGATGTTCAACCTCTCGATTTTAAATTACAAATTAAAAAAGCATAAAATCGCCTTAGAATGGGCAAGCAAATTACCCGAAAATTATCCGCGAAAAAACGAATTAATCAGAGAGTTGAAAAGCAAACTATAACAGGAAAAACTTACCGCATCACAAAAGCGCAGGGTTTAAACCCTGCGCTTTTGTGATGAAGCAGATTTTTCAAGCCCCTCAATCTTCTCCTCCAACCACTTTTTATCACTCACAAATTCCAATTTCTCCAACTTTCGTTGAACTTTTTCAGGCGTCATCTTACCCGCCCCATGCCGCGTATTATAGATATTGATGAGAATGCGGACGAAGTTTTTGTAGGCTTTTTTGTCTCTCGTAATCAAGCCTTTATGACTTTGAATAAATCGTTCGGAAAGTAGGAAAGTGCGGATGGTGCGCTCGTCGTATTCATGGTCGAGTTCGTAGTGAGATTTGAGGAGCATGATGCGGCAGTTGATGTCGTAGGCGAGGTTGACCTTTTCTACACGGATGAAGTGGGAGAGGGCAGTTTTGAAGTCGTTTTTATAGAAAGCGACTAAGCCCATATTGAAGTGATAGACGCTATTGGCGTGTGCTTTTTTGAGATTGGGGCGGTATTTTTCTATGCTTTCTTTTGCCCAGTCAAATTCATTCAAACGACAAGCCAAGGTAATGATATTTTTGAGTTTATTAATGGGCATAAAATTTCCTTCCGTCAACAGATTTTTACTATCCATAATACGATAAATATCAAGGGCATGTTGATAAAATTCACTATGTCCCTCTTTGATTTTTTTACTACAAAAATTGACTGCAATTTTGTATAAATCATTCAAGTCATTATTAGAGATAAATTTTTCGTTGGTATTCAATAATTGAATCAGTTCTTCGTAAAGCCTTAAAGTGTTCTTTCGTAATAAATTTAATGCAACCTTATGGATATGAATCAGAGGATGTTCGGCATATTGTGGCAAATTCAACAAAGATGTAGTTGCTTCAATAGGCTGCATATCGTAAGACTTTTTTGCAGAAATCCGTGCCAATGCCACACAAGAAATATACGCTTTCAACTTATTAACCAAATAGTAAACATCAAGACTTGCAATCAATTCTGGCATATTATCCTCTGTTCTGAGCAATTCTTTGTGGTGCAGATAAAGCAGGTGTTCCGACTCCATTCTGAATTTTTGAGCATAATCCCTCACACCCTTTGCGGTTTTGCCATTTAGGGCTTTATCATCTTTAGTCATATTCCGGTGGAATAGAGCAAATTGCTTCCGCTTCAATAATTGTGGATACAACAACTCTGTTTTACAAGCTACATTTTCCTTCAATTCTTCGTGCATCAAAAGGGTTTCCACCAAACGCAACAAAATCGTCATCTTTGCCAAAAGCGAACCTTTTTGTTGAGCGTTCAGCGATTTTTTCGGGATAGTTTTTTCTGGAAAAGTGGCGCGGTACACCGCACATTGAGCTGCATCGTCAAACTCATTTTGGTGAATTACGTCCTTCCTCAATCCATCTAACAGATTCACAATTTGCACGTCCGTATTATGGTAATCACAAGCCACAAAATTCCCCAAATCCACCAATTCGGACTTCGATAAACTATTCAATAAGTCCACCACCAAAAACCGGCCACCTCGTTTATTTGATTTTTTAGACATTTTATTTAATTGATAATCAGTTTTTTATATAAAAAAAGAAAATTGCGTTATCGTATTTTTTGCTGAATTAAGTGTATAAAATTACGAATAAAAGAACATACTTTTGTGTTAGTCAAATTTTTATCTAATCTGAATGGACTCCGTACCGACGACTTTAGCCGTCGCGGAGAAAATACCTGACGGCTAAAGTCGTCAGTGCGGGGCATTCAATCATCAAGAAAGTCATTATGAACACTTTCATAAACTTCAAAGCATGGACATTATTCCTCTGCTTACTTCTCTGTACGTGCATGTACGCGCAAACGCCCGAATACGTACCCGACCAATTTATCATCAAAATGAAACCCCATAAATCTACTGTGGACAAACTCTTTCTCAAAAACCAAATGCAGGCAACCACTCATAAAATATTGCCGATAAACGGAATAGAAGTCTGGCAAATCGCCGATACCGATACTGGTCGTAATATCGAACAGGTCATCAGCGAATACCGCGACCACCCCAATATTGAGTATATCGAACCTAATTACTACCTCTACCTCGCCACCGAAGCCGATGACGGGCAGGGCCTCACGCCTTCCGACCCACATTTGAACCAACAATGGGGACTGCACAATACCGGACAAAATGGTGGTACGCCCGATGCTGACATCAATGCCCCCGAAGCATGGAACATCGCCACAGGCAGCCCCTCTGTAAAGGTCGCAGTAATTGATACGGGCGTGGACTGGAAACACCCCGAACTCATTGATAATATTTGGCAGAATCTTGGTGAAGACCTTGACGGTGATGGACGTGTACTCGAGCAAAATGCAAGTGGCGTATGGGTTTTTGACCCCGACGACATCAACGACATCGACGACGACGGCAACGGCTACCCTGACGACTTCATCGGCTGGAATTTTGCTGAAGGGAATAATAATCCCATTGATACATATGGGCATGGGACACACGTAGCGGGTACGATAGGTGCAGTGGGCAACAATGGCATCGGAGTGTCTGGCGTGACTTGGGATGTGCAGATAGTTTCTCTTGAAATATTTTTTGGAGGGAAAACGGTATCCAGCGTATTGATAGAAGCATTGGCTTATGTAGTTGCTATGGATATTCCTATTAGCAATAATAGCTATCAAAATCTTACATCCTCGTTTGCAATCATAGAAGCACTACAACTTGCCGAAGACAATGGACATCTTTACATAGCGGCAGCTGGAAATTTCAGCACTGATATTGATGTCGATACTAATTATCCGGCAGGGTATAACTCTAATCATATTATCCCCTACAATTTTGACCACATCATTAGTGTAGCCGCTATAAATCGGCACGATGCACTTGCGGATTTTTCCAATTACGGTGCATCAAGTGTAAGCATAGGCGCACCCGGAGACTCCATATTAAGTACGTATTTGAGTACAGGTATCGTTACTAATCCGGCGAGTGCCTATAGCTACCTCAGCGGTACTTCTATGGCAACTCCGCACGTCACAGGTGCCTGTGCCTTGTTGATGGAAACCTACCCCGATAAGTCTTATTTGGAAATCAAAGAGGCTATACTCAATACTGCCACGGTGACTCTCGCACTCACCGATAAATGTACAACGAATGGACGATTGAATTTGTATGAGGCAATGAATTACTTGGAAACGCCGCCGCCTGTGAGTTGCAGAGAACGAGATTCCTTGGCTTTGATGGCTTTGTATAGTTCAACATCGGGAGCAAACTGGAATTCTAGTGCTGTGTGGGATTTAACTCAACCTATAAGTGCCTGGCACGGAGTAATTTTAGATGCAAATGGTTGTGTCATTCAGTTAGGTTTGGATGGTATTTGGATGAATGGCAGTATTCCCCCGGAACTGGGTGACTTGAGTAACTTAGAATATTTGAATCTAAGTGAAAACAACCTCATTGGCAGTATTCCTTCCGAACTTGGCAACCTGAACAGCTTAACGTATTTGAATATAGACGATAACGAGTTCATCAACGGCGGTATTCCTGTTGAACTTGGCAATGTGCATAGCTTAGAATATTTAATTTTATCTAATAACCTACTAAGTGGCAGCATCCCGCCTGAACTGGGCAGCCTGAGTAATTTGATTACTTTGAATTTATTTGATAATGGATCAATCGTCGGAAATATTCCTCCGGAACTAGGCAACTTGAGCAATCTGACAGATTTGAATTTAGGTCAGAATGAACTTACAGGTAATATTCCCCTAGAACTTGCGAACTTGAGTAACCTGGCAAGTTTGAATTTATTTGGTAATGAGCTCACCGGAACTATCCCGCCCGAACTGAGCAATTTAAGTAATCTGACAGATTTGGATTTAGCTTTTAACGGACTTACTGGAAATATTCCCTCAGAACTTGGTAATCTAAACTTGGGATTTTTACATGTGAGTTTTAACCAACTCAGTGGTTGTTACAGTTCCAATTTATCGAACTTGTGTACTCAATTAAATACACCAACCAATACAAACGATTATATCTCAAATGGTAACAATTTTGACGCTACCTGGGAAGACTTCTGTAATATGGACGCAGGGAAGTGTAATCTATACAGCCCATGCCGTCAAATTGACTCCCTCACTCTTGTAACTCTATATGATTCCACTAGTGGTGCAGGCTGGACTAATACATGGGATTTAGATCAGCAGATAGATACGTGGTATGGGGTTACACTAAATGAATCGGGTTGTGTATCAGGCTTGAATTTGAAGAGTAACCAACTCAACGGTAGTATTCCGCCCGAAATCGGCGATTTGAGCAATTTGACGACGCTGAATTTATCCGTCAATCAGCTAAACGCTGATATTCCGCCTGAAATCGGCAATTTGAGCAATTTGACTACTTTGTTTTTATACACTAGTCAGTTAAGCGGCAGTATTCCCCCTGAAATCGGCGATTTAAGCAATTTGACTTATCTGGCTTTACAATTTAACCAACTCAACGGCAGTATTCCGCCTACAATCGGTGATTTAAGTAATTTGACTTATCTGTCTTTATCCAATAATAATCTAAGTGGCAGTATTCCATCTGAAATTGGTAATTTAAGCAATTTGAATAGTCTGAGTTTATCCTACAATCAGTTAAGTGGGGTTATTCCACCTGAAATTGGCAATTCAAACAATTTGAATAGTCTGAATTTATCCTCCAATCAATTAAGTGGGGTTATTCCACTTACAATTGGCAATTTAAGCAATCTAACGCAGTTAATTTTATCCTCCAATCAGCTAAGTGGCAGTATTCCGCCTACAATCAGCAATTTAAGCAAATTGACATATCTGGTTTTATTGGGTAATGACTTGAATAGTAGCATTCCCCCTGAAATCGGTGATTTAAGCAATTTGACTCATCTGTATTTATCCTACAATGATTTGGATGGCAGTATTCCACCTGAAATCGGTAATTTAAGTAATCTGGAGAGCCTGAAATTAGAAAGCAATGAGTTGAGTGGTAATATTCCCCCTGAAATCGGCAATTTAAGTAATTTGGAGCATCTGATTTTATTCCTTAATAATTTGAGTGGTAATATTCCCCCTGAAATCGGTAATCTAAGTAATTTGGAGCGTCTGGGTTTACAAATCAATCAGTTGAGTGGTAGTATTCCGCCTGAAATCGGCAATTTAAGTAATTTGACTCACCTGTTTTTATACAATAATCAACTGAGTGGATGTTATCCCGAAAGTTTAACAAATATGTGTGGTCAATTATCTTCAAATTATAGTACAAATACGTTCATCTCCGATGGCAACAACTTCGACGCCCCTTGGGAAGACTTCTGCAACACAGGGGTAGGCATATGTACAGACCCGGTCTGGCCCGGCGACTACAACTACGATGGTACAGTAGATGAAACCGACCCCTTATACTGGGGCTTGGCTTCCGGTTACACAGGTCCGGTACGTCCAAACGCCACTACCGCATTTGAAGGACAACAAGTCCTCGATTGGCAGGATGCAGTACAAGGCATCAACAGCAAGCATCAGGACGGTGATGGTAATGGTATCGTTGACGGGCTTGATTTGCAGGTGGTTAGTGAAAACTTTGGCAGCATCCACGCCTACAGGCAGCCTGTATATATTGCAAGCAGTATGCAATATGAACTCGTAGAAGCTGCTCCTGTAGCGGGCAGTCCCAGCTACAATTTATACGTCTATGACAGTGGAGGAAACAGCATAGACGCGCATGGACTGGCTGGTGTCTTGGAGTTTTACGATACGCCTGTCACACAAGTATTGATGCGGACAAACAACTCCTCCCTCATGCCGAGCGATACCCTCACCTTCTTTAATAGTGTGGAAAATCGCCTCCACTTTGCCCTCACCCGCAGCGATAGAGTTAATCAAATCTGTGATGGTGCAGCCGCTAATTTTGTAGTCGTCACAGAGGATATACCCTCCGGCGATTCCCTCGCAATCGCCATAGAAAACGGTACTAATATCCAAGCCAACGGCGATATGCTCACCGTAGCCGGAGTCATCTATAATGGACTATCACCCACCAATATATCTTCTGGTGAATTTGTCATGAACAGTTCAGTCGTAAATGTACAGTGCAATGTAGCAGGCTCGGCATGGGTCACGCCTATGGGCGGCACAGCACCCTACACCTACCAATGGAATACCGGAGAAAGCACCGACCGCATCACCGACCTCAGCGCAGGTATCTACCAAGTCACGGTCACAGACGCAACAGGCACATCCATACACACCATACTCACCGTAGAAGGGCAGTACATCCCCCTTTTCGATGCGGCGGGCAATCCGGTAGATTGCCTATACAGCCCATGCCAGACCTTGCTGACTCCTGACGGCGCAATCCTCCCCGGTACATACCAAGCCGACAGAACCATCAACTCAAACGGCACACTCACAGGCGATACCGACTACAAAGCAGGTGAGACGATTATCCTTGACAGCGGTTTTGAAATACCGCCAAATACCAACTTCTCCGGCATCATCGAAGATTGTGACGGAAACTAATCGTACAGGCGACTTTCAGTCGCCATGTCGCACTACACACGGCGATTGAAATCGCCTGTACAATGATAACCCATTTAGATAGTAGTTTGACTTATGGAGCATCTCTCTTTTGAGGGATGCTTCTCTCTATTCTACGGATGCTACGAAAACTATGGACTACGGACTATCGACTAAGAAGCCCCTCAACCTTCTCCAACAACCACTTCTTATCACCCACAAATTCTAATTTCTCCAATTTCTTTTTAACTTTCTCTGCCGTCATCTTACCCGCCCCATGTCGTGTATTATAGATATTAATGAGGATGCGGACAAAATTTTTGTAAGCTTTTTTGTCCTTTGATACCAAAGATTTATTCTTGTTTACAAATCGCTCTGCCATCAGAAAAGTACGCATGGTGCGCTCATCGTACTCTACATCCAATTCATAATGAGACTTCAATAATAGGAGCCGACAGTCAATATCGTAAGCTATATTTACTTTTTCTACTCGTATAAAATGCGAAAGTGCCGCTTTAAAATCACGCTGATAAAAAGCAATTACACCCATATTATAGTGATAAACACTCTTAGCATATTTCTTTTCAAGTACGGATTGATACTTTTCTATAATTTTTTTTGCCCACTCAAATTCATTCAAGCGACAACACAGCGTCACCATGTTTTTGAGCTTTGCTGCGGGCATAAAATTTCCTTCTATGAGTAGGTTTTTGCGGTCCATCGTCTGATACAACTCAAAAGCGTAGCCATAAAATGCTGTAAGACCGTCTTTGATTTTTGCACTGCAAACATTTACAGCAACTTTGTAAAAATTATTTAAATCCTTCATGGGAACTACGTCACTATACTCGTCCAATAATCTAAGAAACTCATGATAAGTATCCACATCATTAATAGCTCCCAATTCAATAGCCATACGATGTAGCCGGATAAGCGGATGCGACTTATACTGTGGCAAATCCATTAAAGCTTCAACAGCTTCCATAGGCGAGTAATCATACGTTTTACCGGCTCTGACGCGATTGAGTGCAAGACAGGCAGTATGTAGATTGAGTTTATAGAGTAAATAATAGATATCCAGATGCTCAATCACCTCCGGTAGATTGTCTTCTTTCAGTATAAGCCCTCTTCGATGCAGATAATTCAATTGTTCCAATCCCATTTTAAATTGTTGTGCATATTCATCTACCCCTTTTGCAGACTGCGCTTCAAGCATTTTTTTGTCTTTTTTCATTTCCCGATTAAACAACCAAAACTGATTGCGTTCCAGCAATTTTTCATATAATAATTCTGTCCTGCAAGCTGCATTTTCTTTTAGGGCTTCGTGGCACAAAAAATGTTTCGCCAGCCCCATTAGCAGATTCATCTTCACCAAAATAAAGTTTTTTTGTTGTACGGTCAATACTTTTTTCGGCTTGAGTTTTTCGGGAAATACCAAGCAATAAACCAACGATTGCATTTCCTTATCAAATTCCTCTTTATGAATAACTTCTTCAATTAATACAGCTAATAAAGCAATCACATATTTATCTGTATTGAAATATCTGCAAGCTACAAAATCGGAAAAATCGGATAATTCTCGTTTTGAAAAAGTATTCAATAATTCAACAATTAGAAACGGACGAGGTTTTTTGCTTTCACTTTTCATTTTGTTTTTAATTGATAATCAAGTTTTTATAAAATTATGATGTAGTAATAATTTCTTATTAAAACTCAAATGTGGTACATAAATGTATAAAAAAAATAGCATACTTTTGTATTAGTCAAAAATTATTATCAATTGAATTGCCTGTGAGCGCGTAACTCGAATAAATATTAATTCAACCCAAAATTTTCAGCGAATTGTACAACGAACAACGGATTCACGAATAACGAATCAACGAATAACGATTCAACGAATAACGACATCAGGCATTTCAAGTCATTAAAAACAGGTACTACAATAAAAATTGTGGGTAAATAAACTTATTATTTACTCGTTACTTAACCCGAAATCTGCTCGAAAATTTGTCTAAACTCGTCTGCCATTTGCAAAATGTCAGCCGTGTTTAGACAAATTTTCGAGCGAAATCAAAGCTCAATATTTTCTGATCCACAGTTTTATCGTAGTGCCAAAAAACACAACCATGAAAAGGATTACAAACTTTAAAAGATTCGCATTGATACTCTTTTGTCTTATCAGTGCATACACCTACGGACAAACCGAAAGACCCGAATACGTACCCGGACAAGTACTCGTAAAAATGAAAGCCAATAAAACAAGCGCACAAAAAAATATTCTCAGAAACGAAATGAAAGCCACCTTCCAACGAACACGTCCAAACAATCGCATAGAAGTCTGGCAGACGGATAAAAGTAATATCGAACAACTCGTCAGTCAATACCGCGACCACCCCGATATTGAGTTGATAGAACCGAATTACTACTATTACCTCGCAACAGAAAACTGCACAGAAGCAGACGGACAAGAAGACATTACGCCCGGAGATGCCCTATTTACTGACTTATGGGGCATGAATAATACCGGACAAGACGGCGGCACACCCGATGCCGATATAGACGCTTCCGAAGGCTGGGACATCGCAACGGGCAGCCCTTCTGTAGTCGTTGGTCTGATAGATACGGGGGTGGACTGGAAGCACCCCGACCTCGTCAACAATATCTGGCAAAACCTCGACGAAGATGCTGACGGTGACGGGCGCGTACTCGAATGGAACGGTACTACATGGATATTTGACCCCGGCGACATTAACGGTATTGACGATGACGGCAACGGATATATCGACGACTTTATCGGTTGGGATTTTATTGATAATGATAATGACCCTTCTGACACGAACGGGCATGGTACGCATATAGCAGGCACACTTGGCGCAGAAGGCAATAATGGCATAGGTGTAGCCGGTGTCACTTGGGATGTGCAGATAGCCCCTTTACGGATATTTCGACAACAACGCACTTCCGTGGATGCCATAGCGGAAGCTCTCGATTATGCCGTAGCAATGAATATGCCCATCAGCAACAACAGCTACGCAGAAGGGCGATATGCCAAGACAATGATAAGCTCGCTAAAAGCAGCCCAGACAAACGGACACCTCTTTGTAGCCGCCGCTGGAAATTTCGCAAATAATAATGATGCCAATCCCAATTATCCCTCTTCCTACGATTTCGATAACATCATTAGTGTAGCCGCAACAGACCCCAATGATTTACTCTGGGTGCATTCTGCTAACAGAGGCTCAAGTCGCGGCACAACAAATGTAGATATAGCAGCACCCGGAGTCGCCATAAAAAGCACGACCCCGATGAATACTTATAACTATAATACTGGTACTTCTATGGCAACATCCCACGTCACAGGTGTCTGCGCCTTATTATGGGAACAAAATCCCACCAAGTCCTACGCCGAAATAAAAACTGCCTTGCTTAGTTCGGTAGATGTCTTACCCGACTTAACCGGAACATCCGTGAGCGAAGGACGACTGAATTTGCACGCAGCTTTAACTTATTTTGATACCACACCGCCTCCTACTGGATGTAGATATAATGACTCGCTGGCTTTGGTGGCTTTGTATAATGCTACGGATGGGGCGAATTGGGACGCTGATGCTATATGGAATTTAGCAGAATCAATGGATAATTGGAATGGCGTCACTTTAGATGAAAATGGTTGTGTATTCATCATAGACTTATATAATCACGGACTTAGTGGCAGTATTCCACCCGAAATTGGAAACTTAAACAACCTGACTGATTTGAATTTGATAAGCAACGAACTCAGCGGCAGTATTCCGCCCGAAATTGGAAATTTAAATAACCTGACTTTTTTGTATTTGGGAGGTAACGAACTCAGCGGCAGCATTCCGTCCGAAATTGGAAATTTAAGTAAACTGACTGCTTTAAATTTGTACTACAATCAACTCAGCGGCAGTATTCCGCCCGAAATTGGGAATTTAAATAAACTGACACGTTTGTGGTTGAACAACAATGACTTCAGTGGCAGTATCCCGCCCGAACTTGGAAATTTAATTAACCTGATTTATTTGAAGGTTCAAGAAAACCGATTCAGTGGCACTATTCCGCCCGAACTTGGAAATCTAAATAACCTGATTTATTTGTATTTACACAGCAACGAACTCAGTGGCAATATTCCGCCCGAACTTGGAAATTTAAATAATTTACATGAGTTACATTTAAACCGTAACCAACTCAGTGGCAGTATTCCTCCCGAACTCGGGAATTTAAATAACTTAATTAGTTTATATTTGAGTACCAATGCACTAAGTGGTTGTTATGATGTAAACCTACTTAATTTATCAGCAGGCTCCAATGCTACTGTAAGCAATGGCAATACCTTTGACGCTACATGGGAAGCATTTAGGTACAATTTAAACGGAACCGGAGCATGTACTGTGCCGGTTTATGATAACTGTCACCAAAATGATTCTCTAACACTCCTTACTTTATATAATGCAAATAACGGGGCAAATTGGGCAAATACATGGAATTTGAGCCATGCTCTACGTGCTTGGGAGGGCGTAACCTTGAATGGATTCGGTTGTGTGACACGTTTGTATTTAAGTGACAGTAAGCTTAGTGGAACTATTCCTTCCGAAATTGGTAATTTGAGTAACCTGACTTCTTTAGATTTGTCTAGCAATAAGCTCAATGGCGGTATTCCGCCCGAAATCGGAAACTTAAATAGCCTGACTGCATTGCTGCTGTATAACAACGAACTTGGTGGTAGTATTCCACCCGAACTTGGAAATTTAAATAACCTGACTTATTTGTCTTTATCTTATAATCAACTTAGTGGTAGTATTCCATCCGAACTTGGAAATTCAAATAACCTGAACGAATTATATTTGGGCAACAATCAACTCAGTGGCTGTTATGATGAAAATTTAATAGGGCTTTGCAGTCAATTGACTAGTAGTACAAATGCGTACATTAGCGATGGTAACAACTTCATCGCCCCCTGGGAAGACTTTTGCAACACAGGCGCAGGCATCTGCCAATCAGTCTGGCCCGGCGACTACAACTACGACGGCACCGCCAACGAAACCGATGCCCTCTACTGGGGTTTAGCCTTTGGAAATACGGGAGCTATCCGCCCCAATGCCAGCACCGCGTGGCAGGGACAAGACGCACCCGACTGGGCAACAGACGTAAAAGGCATCAACAGCAAACACCAAGACGGCGATGGTAGTGGCACAGTCGATGGACTTGACCTACAAGTGGTCGATAATAATTTTGGAAATATCCATGCTTTTACCCAGTCGGTTTTTATTGCAAGTACCATGACTTATGAGTTGGTAGAAGCTGGTCCGGTGGGTGGCAGTCCAAGTTATGATTTATACGTGACCGATGCGAATGGCAATAATATTTCAGCACATGGCTTGGCAGGCGTGATAGATTTTGGTGATGTATCCATAGACGATATCATTCTCCGCGTCAACAACTCTTCGCTGGTGCCGAGCGATACCCTCAAGGCATTTAACGAGGTAGAAAATCGCTTCCATTTTGCCCTCACTCGCACAGATAAAACGAATCAACTCTGTGACGGGTCGGTTGCCAGTATTATCGTAGTGACGGAGAATATTCAGTCAGGCGATTTTCTTGAACTCAGCATCGAAAGCGGCAATACTATACAAGCCAATGGCGACATGGCAAGAGTTGCCGGAACGACTTTGTATTCCAATTACCCTTCCAATATTGCTTCCAACGACCTTATCGTTAGTGCATCTGTTATGCACGAACAATGTAATGTTTCCGGCTCGGTGACATTATTTGTTGAAGGCGGCACACTACCCTATACTTATGTCTGGAATACCGGAGCTACGAGTAGCAGCATCACCGGACTCACGCCCAATATTTATGAAGTCACCGTCACCGATGCTGCAAATATGAGCCAAACATTATCCGTAGAAGTGCAGGGACAATATATCACTATGCCCGATGAGTTTGGCAATCTGCCCGACTGTAACAATAGCCCTTGTCCTACACTACTTACGCCCGGCGGCAACGTTCTCACAGGCACATACAAAGCCGATACCGCCGTCAATTCGGATGGTACTGTGAATGGCAATGTAGAGTTCAAAGCCGGAGAAATGATTATCCTTCGTGAAGGTTTTGAAGTACCTGCCAATACGAATTTTTCCGGTACGATTGAGGATTGTGATGGGAATTAATGGGCAAGTACAAATTTAAGCGTCAAGTTCAAGTTCAATAATTAATTCGTTTTCAACGAATTATCAAATATAAAAGTGTCGCTTAGTTTCGTCCACCCACTTAATATAAGAATTAATAACTTCAGATAGTATTTTGACTAAAGGAGCATCTTTACTTTGAAGATGCCTCCTTTTCATCAGAGCATGTCGTCAGACGAATCCATTTGTCAATAGCATCAATGTGAATGGTCAAATAACTAATTTTTGTAAAAACCTTCGTCTGCCGACTATTCCACACTTTAATGAAGCATTACCCGTAATTAATTTTAAACTCCAATAAAATAAATCACAACCATCTCATTATCAAAATTTTAAATAAAACATAAAACCTCAAAACCTTTATTTTAACTCAATTTAAGTGATTTTTAATACCAGAAAAAGCCCGCACTTTTGTGATACAATAATTTGACAGTCGAGATTTATTTAATAGTAAATTTCAGAACCATTAAAAGATACAACATGAACACACTTTCTCACATACAAGCACTCTTTACAGCCATTTTGTTGATGTGTTTACTGATGAATATTTCGTCGGTAAATGCACAACAAAATGAAGCGCCTGTAACCGACGAACAAAAGGCAAAAGCATTTCGTCACCTATTCAGTGGTACGGTCGATGCTAAGCTCATGAAAACTAACCAGCAAAAAAGCCAATTCCAAACATGCGGTACTCAACTCGTCTATCGAAACATTGACGGACAGTGTAACAACATCAATAACGCTGCATGGGGCAGTGCCGACATCTCACTCAAACGCGAACTTCCCGCCGAGTACGGTTCAGCCGACCCACTGAACAGTATCGGTGGGGAAGGTCGCCCCAATCCGCGCGTGATTAGCAACGCGATTTTTGCACAGGATAGCCTTGTGTTTCCTTCCAATACTTTGAGTGCTTTTGTATTTAGTTGGGGGCAATTCCTCGACCACGACATCGGTATTTCGCCAGAAAGTGAGGACGATGACGAGTTGATGATTATTCCGCCCTCCGGCGAGCCGGGAGACTTGATTGTAGTGCCAATAGAGATACATCGTGCCGAAGCCCACGAAGGTACGGGCATCACCACGCCCCGTGAACAAACCAACATCGTCACTTCATGGGTAGATGGTTCGCAAGTCTATGGCTCGGATGTGATTCGCGCTACGTGGCTGAGACAAGGCACAGAGGGTAAAATGAAAACTTCGGCAGGTAATTTATTACCCTATAATACGACTACCGGTGAGGCATCTACTCAGATTGACCCCAACGCACCAGAAATGGCAAGTTTTGGCGGTTTGCATTTTGTAGCTGGCGATGTTCGGGCAAACGAGCAATCAAGCCTACTTTCGCTACACACGCTTTTTGTGCGCGAACACAATCGTATTTGCGACGAAATTATAGTGAATGACCCAACCCTCGACTCTATTTTTGACGATCAAACAATTTACGAAAGAGCCAGAAAACAGGTCGTTGCTTTATTGCAAAATATCACGTACAATGAATTTCTTCCTGCGCTCGGTGTCAATCTTGGTGCGTATAGCGGCTATGACAATTCCATTCAACCGGATATCATCAATGGTTTTTCGACGGCAGCATATCGCTTGGGGCATACAATGGTAACAAATGAGTTGTTTTTATTAGACGATGACGGCAATCCGGTTGGGCAAGGGCAAGTCTCGCTTATTCAGGCATTTTTTAATCCCAATCTTATCGCTGCGAATGGTATTGAGCCAATATTCAATGGTTTAGCGGTACAATTTCAAGAAGAGATTGACGCGAATATGGTGGAGGCACTTCGCACCTTTTTATTTACTGAAGGTCCGGGACCGGGCTTAGATTTGGCTGCGCTGAATATCCAACGCGGACGCGACCACGGCTTGGCAGATTACAACGCTTATCGCAATTATTTTACAGGCAGTACCGCAACGAACTATGCGGATATTACGAGCGACCCTGTTTTGCAAAATACACTATCGTCATTATACGGTGATATAAATGACATCGACGCATGGGTGGGTTTGTTGTCGGAAGATAAAATGCCGGGTTCGCAATTGGGCACGACGCTTACTGCGATGCTCACAGAGCAATTTGGACGACTACGCGACAGCGATTATTATTTCTACCGAAATGACCCCACACTTACGAATAATATTAGCACGATAGAAAGCACAACATTGTCAGATGTCGTTAAACGAAATACAAATATTATAACGCTTCAGAATAATGTATTTAATGCAGAATGTGATGCGCTAGTCGGCAATTGCTGCCGCTTAAATGACTCCCTAAGTCTCGTCGAATTATATGATGATACAAATGGCGTAAGTTGGACTATTCCGTGGAACTTGAATCAGCCCATGACGACATGGCAGGGCGTTACTTTGAATGGAAACGGCTGCGTACAAGTCATAAATTTACCTAATAACGGACTTTCCGGCACACTACCTGCCGCGATTGGCGATTTTGAATATCTGACCTATTTGGATTTAAGTAATAACAATCTTGCCGGTAATATTCCTACGACTATTGGTACGCCCTCCAATAGATTGGGGTATATCAATTTAGGGAATAACCAATTTACCGGAAATATTCCCAATACGTTTTACCACCTCACTATATTAACATTTTTACGACTAGAAAATAATAATTTGACGGGCAAAATTCCTCCCGAATTAGCCAATATGAGTACGCTCAAATTTTTATATGTCCATGATAATCAATTGAGTGGCTGTTACGATCCTGCGTTGCTGGCGCTTTGCGGTCAGTTGAATGCTGTCAGCAGTACGAATGCGAATATCAGCGATGGTAATAATTTCAGTGTTCCGTGGGAAGATTTTTGTGATGCCCAAGTTGGTAACTGCGATACAGGCGTGTGGCCCGGCGACATGAATAATGACGGTATCGTGGATGAAAACGAGGTATTATTCTGGGGAATTGCAGCCTTCCGCATGGGACCTCCGCGACCAAACGCGACCACCAATTGGAATCAGCAACCCGCCCAAGCATGGCAATTGGACACGGAAGCGGTCAACAACAAACACCAAGATGCAGACGGTAGTGGTACTATCGACGGTGCTGATTTACAGGTAGTTGACTTGAATTTCGGCTTGACCACTGGACCGAGTTTGGCATCTTTCGTACCCAATACGCTCAATTATCGCCTCGAACCCCTCGCCCCAGCAGGCGGAAATATGCGCTACGCACTACACGTAGAGGATTTCGATGGCAACGATATTATGGCGCACGGCGTGGCGTGTACCGTAGATTTTAATGATATGCCTTTGACCAATGTGAGTATTGATGTGACGGGTTCTTCGCTCACGCCCGACGAGGTTTTCGAGGTATTTAATACTGCACAAAATCGCCTCTCGCTCGCGCTCACTCGCACGGATGGTGTGAATACGCTTTGTGATGGCGCAGTGGCTGTCCTCACACTTACTACCAACAACGCCCCCACAGGCGAAAGCTTTAATATGGACATTAATAAAGGCAACAAAATTGAAGTCAACGGCGACTTGGATGGCATTGCGAATATGTCATTTTATGATAGCTATGTTGGCTTTAGTCCGGCGAGTAACAACTTGATTATCAACGCCTCAGTATTGCATGAGCAGTGCAGTATGTTGGGCAAAGCATCGGTAGAAGTGTATGGTGGTGTTCCGCCTTACTTCTATACGTGGAGTACAGGCGCGAATACTGCGGAGGTTGAAAATCTACCTTCGGGTACGTACACCGTCGTCGTCGGTGATGTAGCAGGAAATAACAAAAGCCTTACGGTACAAATCAACGGTCAGATACCGATTTATGACAATAATGGTAATTTGATTTGTGCGAGTCCTTGCCCACAATTTGCTAACCCAACAGGCGATATTGGTGACAGTGCTTGTCAGGCAAATGAAAGACTAACATCAGACGGTACAATTCCGACGGGTGGTAATGTGGAGTTTAAAGCAGGTGAAAATATCATACTTGAAGGCGGTTTTGAGGTACAACCTAATGCGAATTTTTCCGCAGAAATAGATGATTGTAACTAACGTAACGCGAGCTTCTAGCTCGCATTCATTCAAATAAATTTTATTCAAAACAATTACAAACATTTTAAAATAATTAATTATGAAAAATCTTATTTATATCATTTTAATAACGCTTACCCCAATATTTGCTTTTTCTCAAATTCACGTTAAAGCTCCCAATGGAGATACAGGTATTGGCACAGACGCTCCACTCGGAAAACTACATATCAATGGTGGCAACCTCCTCCTTGAAGGTGGTCGTATGGGCTTTGGTGTCACCAGTCCAGCGCGTCCATTTCACATGAGGGCGTCCAACTCCGTTTTTCGTATTGATAGAGACAGCAATTCGCCTGGTTTCCTCCTTGCAAGATTTCCCAATGGTGATTATGGTGGTGATGCGCTCGAATCATTCAGTATGATTGTCAATGGTTATGAAAATGGCGACTCAGGCTATCTTGCACTCACCAATTTTAATGGCAAAGTCGGCGGCGCATCAGAGCGTGTATTTTTGATTTCCTCTACAGGAAGTCTTATCGTTGATAATGCTACCGCCCAAGACCCCAATGCTGTGGTGGAGTCGGATTTTCGCTTGCACGTACAGGGTGCAGCCTTCAAATCAGATGGTGGCGATCTTTGGAACGTCTTGTCAGACAAGCGATTGAAACGCAATGTTAAAAAGTACGAAGGCGGACTTGATATTGTTAAAAAACTCAATCCCGTCACTTACGAATACAATGGCAAAGCAGGTACAATAGACGGACAGCAACAAATCGGCGTCATCGCACAAGAATTGCAAAAAGTAGCTCCACAGATGGTCAGCACTTTCAAATTTACGACTGCCAACGACGGCGGTATTGAGTATATTGATGGCAGATCAGACGGCAAAAAAATAACTCGTACCGAGCAAGAATACTTGACCATCAACGCATCTTCATTGAAATGGATAATGGTAGATGCCATCAAAGAGCAGCAAAATAAAATTGAAACATTGGAGCAAGAATTAGCCGAAATGAAAGAAATGATGCAAGCAGTATTAAACGGACAAAACACCAACATCAACCAACAAAACATCCAACTTGACGGGCGCAGAGCGTACTTAGAGCAAAACCAACCTAATCCGTTTAATACCAATACATTAATCAAGTATCAAGTTCCTACGGATGCTACGAATGCTTTAGTTAATATATTTGATATGAACGGACAACTCATTCATAGTGAGCGCATTGCACAAATGGGTGTAGGCGAAATTCAGCTTAAAGCAGGAACTATCGCGGCAGGTACGTACAGCTATTCATTGGTAGTCAATGGAAAAGTATTGGATACTAAACGTATGGTAATTGCAAAATAATTCATTATAGCCTCACATAAAAAACCAAAAGAGTCATCTCCTCACTGCAGGAAATGGCTCTTTTTTTGTAAATAAAAACTTCTATCCGTCAAGAATACCTATATTTGCCGTCAGAATAATGTTTGCTTAATAAGGTCGCACTGAAATATAGCCATTTTTTAATTAATTAAAATTATTTTTTAATTTATTTATTATTAAAAATGAATTATTTATAAATATTTTTTATTTTAAAATAATTTAAAAATATCCTTATTTTAGCAGAACCTTAATAACATATTTTGAAACAATAAACTAAAAATCATTTAACAATGAATACAGTAAATGTCTTTTATGCCATCCTCATCTTTACGATGACCTTATTTTTATTCGGTTGCCCACCTAAGTCAGAAACTTCCATCTATAATACGTGGGTCAACTCCATTGAAGACCAAACCGACCCGAATATACAGTGCTACCGAACTTCGGATTACGACTTCCCCATGCTTAGAGGTCCACGAAATACATATCGCATTCGCGAAAACGGTACATTTACGTACAGCTATGCCGGACCTACTGATGCACAAGAAAAAGTAGAAGGCACATGGAAAAAAATCAGCGACACCCGCTACGAAATGAACTTCGACAATCCGCCGTCAAATTTCAGAAAAACTTTTAATATTGAGGTTGTTTCACTCAAAGATGGCATCTTGAAAATCAAAAGACCCGACTTGAGTAATCCAAATCCACCCGCTGACATGACCGACCTGATTACTAAAAAATGGTGGAACGCTTACGAAGACGAAACTGACCCAAACAATGAAAAATGCTACCGACCAAGCGATTACAACTTTCCGAGTTCGAGAGGTCGCAAGGGCTTTGAATTTAGACCCAATGGCACTTTTGACTACAATTATCCCGGTCCGACCGATGCACTTACGACCGACAAAGGCACTTGGATTCGACTAAGCGATAAACGTATCAAAGTCAAATTTGACGAACCAAGACCCGGCATCGTAGAGGAATTTCTCGTAGAAATTATTTCTATCAATGATAAAATGCTGAAAATAAAACCTTTAAGGCTTATCGCTAATAACAAGAAGTAAAAATGTGTTGATGAATTGATGAATTGACGAGTTGATGGGGTCTTATTATGTTTTTTGCTTCGTAAAAAACGCTCCCAATAACCTGTCAATTCATTAACTCATCAACTCATCAATCTGTCAACCCGTCAACTCATCGTTACTTGCGCTACTTCTTTCACATCGCCTACAAAGGCACAAATTATCGCGGTTGGCAACGCCAGCCCAATGCCATCAGCGTACAGGAAACCATTGAAAATGAGGTCAATAGACTCCTCAAAACTAATACTTTCATCGTTGGTTGCGGACGTACAGACGCAGGTGTACACGCGAGTCAATTTCTCTTTCATTTAGATGTAAAAAATGACTGGCAAGGAGACCTAAAATTCAAGCTGAACAAAGCCCTACCCGACGATATCGCGGTGTACGACATCATTCGAGTGGATGACAAAGCACATGCCCAGTTTCATGCTACCGAACGTACCTACGATTACCACATTCATACCCGAAAAATACCATTTTTGAGCGAAATAAGTTCATTATACGAAGAAAAAATCGACCCCGAAAAAATGAAAATAGCAGCAGCCATTTTAACTCAATACCAAGATTTTCGCGCCTTCTGCAAAACACCCGACAAACATAATAACACCATTTGCCACATCAAATCCACCGAGCTATTTGTCGATGAATCCGGCGAAAAAATCCACTTTCAAATCACCTCAAATCGCTTCCTACGCGGCATGATTCGCATTATCGTAGATAGATTGGTCGAAGTTGGAAAAGGCAATTGGAGCATAGATAAATTTGAATACCATTTAAACTCAAAAGAACGCCCACAATTTACTAATTTTGCGCCGCCACAAGGCTTATTTCTCTCTAAAGTCGTTTATCCGTTTATTCGTTGAACCGTTATTCGTGTATTCGTTATTCGTGTATTCGTTATTTGTGTATTCGTGTATTCGTTATTCGTTATTCGTGTATTCGTGTACTCGTTATTTGTTAAAAAATTATCTATTATCCATTAAAAAAATATGCTTGATTATACTAATTGTTTCATCAATCAAATTTCTGTTCACCAAGTCGGCAATAAGACTAACGAAGAGGATTTGCACTTGTCGAAAACACCACTTGACAACTCTGATAACATCCTGAAAGAGTTGCTGTTACAATACTTTTTAAAGCCTTTTGCCGAGCCGGAATTTTTCTCGTTTACTTTTTCCAATGAAGACGTGAAAATGAATGCGGTGTATAATTATGCTTCGCAAATTTTTGATGCACCGAGTTCGTTTCACATCAATTCTATCAATGTAGCAAAGCATTTATACGAACTTTCTACGCATCCACAAATAAAATCAGGTGACTTGTTTGTCGTGCATTTTTCGGATGTAGTGATAGAGGACGAATTGGTAGAAATGATAGGTATTTTTAAATCAGAAAACAGACATCCATTCTTGAAATTGGATGTAGAATCGGGCGAGTTCACGCTCAACTACGACGACGGTATCAGCGTAGATAAATTGGACAAAGGCTGCTTGATTTTTAATAAAGAAAAAGAACTCGGTTATCGCGTATGTATCGTAGATAAAGCCAATAAATCGGAGGCACAATTTTGGAAAGAAAACTTTCTACAACTCACGCCTTGTAGCGATGACTACCATTATACAAAGGATTTTTTAAGCCTCACAAAAACCTACGTAACTAAGCAGTTGGCACAAGATTTTGAAGTGACAAAGGCGGATGAAATCGACTTGCTAAATCGTACCGTAGAGTACTTTAAAACGCATGAGCAGTTTGATAAAACTGAATTTCAGAGCGAAGTATTTCAGACGGATGAGCTGATTGAGTCTTTTCAGCAATTTGACGAAAGTTACCGTACTATCAACGAGGTCGAGGAGACAGATAATTTTGAAATTTCGACACAGGCGGTCAAAAAACAAGCGAAGGGATTTAAAAGTGTTTTGAAGTTGGATAAAAATTTTCACATATATATACATGGTGACACATCGCTGATTGAAAAAGGAGAAGAAGCAGACGGACAAAAATTTTATAAAATTTACTTTGATAAGGAAATCTAATGATTCTTATAAAATTATAACAATAACTAATAATAATTAAATTAATGTTTGCGTGACACAATAAAAACGTGTATTTTTTTGTAATTAAGCGAATTATAAATGTACCTTTGTAAAAGAAAGTTGATGTGTAGAGATGAATTAAATGGACAACTTTCTATTATCTTCAGTTAGGTACTCTAACAAAAAGATGTATTAAACTGCCTTCCGAACTTTCGGAGGCAGTTTTTTGTTTCTATTATTATAAAGCATATTTGGCGGATAGTTCGTTTTGTTTTGTATCTTTGGGATGAAAAGATAATAAATGTTACATCTTCATGCCGTTATTTTTTCTTTACACGAGCCAAATTTGACGCGAATAACGGGTTATTTAAGGAAAATTTGGTGAAGTATAAAGGAGAAAGAACAAGTCGAGAATATACATTTATTTTGTTCCTGCTACTTTGTAGCATCAGAAATATTAATTTGATTTTTTTCTTTCAAAAAGCGCAACTTTAAATAAAAATATTTATCTTTGCGTCCCGCTTCTGAAAAGAACCTTATTCAAGATGCGGAAAATTCCAAAATATCCCGATAGTTATCGGAACAAATTCTAAGTTTAAGGACTTGCAGGATTTTGGATTTTGAAAATTAGAATTTAAAGGAAAATTGGCCCTGTAGCTCAACTGGATAGAGTACCTGACTACGGATCAGGAGGTTCCAGGTTCGAACCCTGGCAGGGTCACCATTTTTATAATGTTTAACGATTAATTATGAATGATTAATTAATTTTTTTCGCGTAGCGAAAATCATTATGTACTAAAAAAATTAATCATTGATCATTATTCATTAATTATTAATGAATTATGTCTAAAGTTTGTAAACTAACCGGAAAACGTCCGGTCTCGGGTAATAACGTTTCCCACTCAAAAGCTAAAACTAAGCGTCGTTTTGTACCTAATGTACATACCAAACGCTTTTTCATCCCTGAATTGGATAAGTGGGTCACTTTGCGCCTAAGTGCAAAAGCAATGCGTAATATCAACAAAAAAGGTATTTTCGCTTATTTGACCGAATTGGAGCAGAAAGGTGTAGATACAGGCGTTAAATTAAAATAAGAAGGTACGGTGCGGAAATTTACCGCTAACCATTTACCGCTAACCATAATATCATGGCAAAGAAAAGTAAAGGTAATAGAATACAGGTTATATTGGAATGTACAGAGCATAAAGCAAGTGGCATGCGCGGTACTTCACGTTACGTTACTCAAAAAAATCGTAGAAATACTCCAGACCGTTTGGAGATTAAAAAATTTAACCCCGTTTTAAAAAAATATACTGTTCACAAAGAAATTAAATAGGGAACGAGGTATGAATAAATTAAGTTTTTTGACACCGTTATTTTTTTCTTTTCCGAGGTATGAAAACTGCGCATAGCAAAGCTAAGTAAGGATTTACATGACGAAGAAAAAGGAGAAAAGAACAAGTCAAAATCTGAATTCATTTTTGCGTTGTTCCTAAGTATTGAGTGTATGATATTTCAGCATTCAATACTCAAATTTATTAAAAATGGCAAAGAAAGTTTCGAAGAACTCAAGAGTAGGACAAAGAGCTGCAAACGCAGGTTCAGGTAAAGATTTCGTCAAAGTGGTGAAAGCTGTTAAAGACCCTGTTACAGGCAAATATACCTACAAAACTCAAATGATTCATAAAGATAGTGCAAAAGAATTTTTTGCAGATAAGAAATAATAGTACGCTATTTATATTCAAGATATATTCAGCAGGCTTCTCTTTTACAAGGGAAGCCTTTCTGTCTTTTAATGATACTTAAATGCTTAAATATTTAGGAATGAATGAATTATTTAAGCATTTCATCTTTACTAAGCATTCCAACATTGTGTTCACTCATTCACTCATTACACCTATGAGCGTATTTAGCAAATTTTTCAACAAAGAAAGAAAAGAAGACCTTGATAAGGGATTGGAAAAAACCAAGACGGGTTTTTTTGAGAATATTTCGCGTGCGGTAGCCGGCAAATCTAAAATAGATGATGAGGTACTCGACAACCTTGAAGAAGTCTTAATAGCTTCGGATGTGGGGGTGGAAACGACCATCAAAATCATTGAACGGATAGAGGCGCGTGTGTCGCGTGATAAATACGTGAATACGAGCGAGTTGAATGAAATCTTGCGCGACGAAATCGTGCTAATGTTTGCCGAAAATAATACCGAAGACCTTGAGGATTATAATTTGCCTTCCGAAAGCCGCCCTTGCGTAATACTCGTCGTAGGCGTCAACGGCGTCGGAAAAACGACAACTATCGGCAAACTCGCTAGCCAATATCATAATAAAGGATTATACGTAGTACTCGGTGCAGCAGATACTTTTCGCGCAGCAGCCGTAGACCAACTCAAAATCTGGTCGGAGCGTGTCGGTTGCGATTTTTATAGTAAGGGCATGAACACCGACCCCGCAGCCGTAGCTTACGAAGCGGTAAAATATGGCGAAAAACGCGGCGCAGGTGTCGTTATCATCGACACGGCGGGTAGGCTACATACCAAAGTCGGCTTAATGAACGAACTCTCTAAAATCAACCGTTCTATCGGCAAAGCACTTGACGGTGCACCTCATGAGGTACTGCTTGTACTCGATGCTTCCACCGGACAAAATGCCGTCGAGCAAGCCAAACATTTCACCAAAGCCACCGACGTGACAGCACTCGCATTGACCAAACTCGATGGTACAGCCAAAGGTGGTGTCGTCATCGGAATCACAGATGAGTTCAAAATTCCGATAAAATACATCGGCGTAGGCGAACAAATCAACCATTTACAGATATTCAACAAACGCGAATTTGTGGATTCTTTTTTCAAAAGATAAGGAGAAGTGCAGGAGTGAATGAATTTTGAATGTTGAGTGAAACGAAACCCCGAAGCTATTTCGGGGAATGAATCAAATTCAGCGATTTTTGATTCATTCATTGAGTTTTGATTCATTCATTGAGAATTTGCGAAGATTAAATTAGAATATCCGAGTAGAGTTTTTTAATTTTAAGCTATATTTTTATAACTGGACTTTGGATATTGGGTAATTAGGAAATTGGGAAATTGGGTAAAATGCTCATTATCAATAAATTATATCAATTTGCATTTTACTTCAAAATATTTTTATTACAATGTTTATTTCGCTGAAAAGTAACTAATTACGCCCTTTTTAACCTAATTTCCAAAGTCCATTTTATAAATTCTTATTAAGATGAAACGTATTTTTAACGAAAGTTCTATCGAAACTAATATGATATGGGGTTTGTTGCTCATTTTATTTGGTTTTATACTCGCCATTGTATTGTCATTCAAGATGCCCGGAACTTTCCTATCCCTCATTGGCGTCCTACTTCTGCTACTTGGCGCATTGATATACGGAAGGGCATTTTATAAAGTATGGAGGTGATTAGTGTCTTTGATGAATGATGAACTATGAATAATGATGTCTATTCAAAGTAGCATATACCTAAATATGCGTTGAATTTTTTCTCTCAGAAAAATAATTACTCATGAAATAACCTTCTCTAAGTGAAAGAAATTAAATAAGATGTCCCATAATACGAAGTATTTTTTTTGTCTAAGGATTTTTTGAAAGCCGCACATAGCCTTAGCTACAGCCTGTCCCGAACTCCGATTCGGGATAAGGATTTCAAAGGATTCTTAGACGGAAAAAAGACGAGTATAATGGCACATGTTATTTATTTTCTTTCACTAAGCATCAGGAACAAAATAAATGTATATTCTTGACTTGTTCTTTTTCCTTTATACTTCACCAAATTTTCCTTAAAGACAGTGAGTATTCGCGTCAAATTTGGTTCGTCTAAAGAAAAAATAACGATGTGAAGAATACATTTATTTAATTCCTGATACTAAAACATACTTCATATCTTTTCATCCTTTGGGACAGGTGAAAATGAGAACCTTCCGTTTTATTTATCTACTTTATTTACCAAAGGCTTATGTGTAATTTATTGAAAATTAGACTATTCTAATTGCCTACTCACTCAATTACGTAGTTACAAAATTTCTCTTCACATTAAATGGCTATTTGCACTTGACATTTTTTTATTAAAAAAAATGTGACATGCAACTTTATGGAAATGTGAACCATCTAATAATCGAAATTACTCGTAAATCCCTGATCAACAAATATAACAACATAAAAACAAATATTAATGTATTCCACTTATTTAAAAATTAAAACTAATGAAAGAAGTTTTAAACAATCTACTCTTGCTCTCTACCTTTGTGCTTTTTGCAAATACGTTTGCTATGGCACAAAATCCTAATTGCCCCGACAATTCGGAGGTACTCAATTTAACATCCCTCGCTACCGAAGACGGAGCCATAGCCTCGATAAATGCTGCTACACTTACTGTCGGCAGTGAATTACTGCAAGTCTTCAACACATATAATGGCGGCACAACTGCCGACGAAGAGGCGATTAATGATGACCATCTGACGGGCTGTACCGGACTCAAACTTGGTGTTCAGGACGCTACGAATGGCGCAATCACCAACATGACAACAACGTACCTGTTTTCAGGCTTAGTCGATAATGTGTGTTTTCAATTGATTGATATTGATAGAAACGACGAAATCATCATCAATGCCGGCAATAGCGTTACGACTTACTCATTTGATGCGGGCGATGCTAATTTTACGCTTCTTGACCAGTCTGGCAATAGCTGTATCGACTATATTGGCAATAATACATTTAGCTCCAGCTGTGTACCACCCGAAGTCAATCAAAATAACACAACTCGTACGGCAATGCAAATCTGTTTTACAAAGCCTGTCAACCAAATCGAATTGACATTCTACGATAAAGGCGGGACAGGCGGTGGCTCATACACGGTTTGCGATTTGAGCACTTGCATCACTGCCTTGCCTATCGAATTGGTGAGTTTTTATACACAAGAAAATAGCTGCCAAGCCGGCCTAAGCTGGCGAACAAACACAGAGTCAAATTTTTCACATTTTGACATCCAAAAAAGTACTAATGGTGTGAATTATATCACGATTGCTACGATGGATTCGGAAGGCAATAATGTCACGGGGGCAGAATACATCTTTACTGACAACCAATTGGCTGCCAACAATTACTACCGCCTCAAAATGGTCGATAATGACGGTTTATTCGCCTATTCTGACGTCAGTACTGTGACTACGGACTGCGCGAGTGGCGTCTCTATTTCGAACGTGTTTCCCAATCCTGTGGAAAATGCCAACCCAAGTATACGTTTTACCTCTTCCATCAATGAGGCGGCGGCAAAATTGATGATTATGGACGCGTTGAGCCGCACAGTTGCTCAACAAGACATAGAAATCACAGAGGGTACGAACCTTATCAACTTGGATATTGCTGGCTTAAATGGCGGTACATATTACATCTTCCTTACAGGTAATCACTGGCAAACAGGTGTCGTCAAATTTGTGAAACAATAAGCGGAGAAAGCATAAGTACCAAGCGCAAGTTTTAATAATTAATTCGCTTTCAGCGAATTGTATAACTTATTTGTAAAAAGCATCCCGAACACGAGTGTTCGAGATGCTTTTTTTGTTCAAATTTGCATGACTTCCTAAAAAACACTAAACTAACTTACCGTGACAAAATGTAAAAAATAACCATGTCAAAATTGTAAGCATATTTTTGTCCCACTACTTAAACCCTAAAAATCAATCGTTGTAGAGACGCGATTAATGTAGAGACACGGTTAATCGCGTCTCTACGTCAATTTTATTCCGTAATCACCACCGTCTCCACACTATCCCAATCCTTAAATTCATTGGTATAATACAAATAACACGAAGACGCGGGTGCGTCAAATTCACCCGGTATTTCTGCCTTCAAATCCAAGTGAATCGTATGCGTTTCCGATGGTGCCATATCGCGGAAATAGAAGACGACATTATTCCCGATAATTTCGTAAAAATCTACGATTTCTTTATCCAAAATCTCCTTCAACTGCCAGGGCTGTGCCGTCAATCCGGCAGGGATACCAACGATGCCGAGCGTCATCGCTTGCCCTTCGTTCGTCTTGTTTTTAATGGTCGTAGTCAGGCGGACGGTTTCGCCTACTTTTGCGCGATTCGTATTTAATTTGATGTCCAAATTAATCACACATTCGTCATTGGAATGGGGTAGGGTAGTGTTCCAATTCACGGCAATCGTATAAGGTAATGGATTTTTAGTGCCTTTAAATCGCACTGTCAAATCCTGTTTGCCACCTTTTACATACTCCTGTAAACCAGTAAATTGAACCTCTCCTTTATGTCCTTTTTCGTATTTTTTTGTAGCGACTTTTTTATTATTAACTAAAAATTCTATTTCGCCATTATCTTGTGTTTGCTTCGCAAATTTGGTGTACGCAATGAGCGAGCGCAAAGCCAGCACCGTACTATTTGTATTCCCAAAACCGCCGTAGCCGCCTTTTGAATTGCGAATGAAATCAGCGATTTTTTTCGTGTTTTGAACATCCGGTTTTTCTTGTTTTAATAATGCCATCAATGCTAACGAAGCCGTCTCAATCCGCAAAGCCTGCCCCTGCGAACCCGGACCTGATTTGTGTTTGTCATTATGTGTCCATGCGCCGTTTTCGTCTTGCAATTTCATTAATTTTTTTAACACTTCCGCACCGCGTTTTTTGTCTTTTTTATTCAATAAAATATTCGCTGCGAGTCCCATTACGTAAGGATTTTTAGAACTCATGGCGTGCTTATATGCTGCATCAATTTCCTTTTTCAATCCGTCATAACCTGCCTCCGATAAGCCGTAGGTGATGTAGGCACTCATCGTGGCATTGTCCGTCAGTCCGAATGAATGTAAGGCGCGAGGATTGCGTTCAAATTCGCCTTTGCCGTCGCGGCGGCTCATCAACCACTTGGCGGTGCGGTCAATCATCGCTTTGTCCACGCCATCCCAAACTTGCTGCATATCCGCAAATTCCATCAAACCATACGCCGTCAAACCTTCGTGTGCAGGGTCACCACCAAACCACTCAAAACCACCACTTTTTGATTCAAACGAAGTCAAACGCTTGTAACCTCTCTCAATTAAACCCTTTGCTCGACTGGCAATTTCAGGCTTGATTTGGTCGCTTTCGTTCATGTATTGCAGCACTAAAATATTCGGATAAGTCGCCGAAGAAGTTTGCTCAAAACAACCGTGCGGTTCGCGCAACATCGACTCCAAACCAGACATCAATTCGCCCGCCAAATCGGGGTAAGCCGTCAGCGTCACTTCGAGCGAACCATCGACGACATCATTAATATCGACATTGTATGTAGCATCCATTTCTTGATTGGAAAACGCCAAGCCTGCAGGAAATCCACGCGATACCGAACGCAGCGGTTGACGCACTGCATCCGCGAAGCCATTGCTCAAAAGTTCTACACCAAATTCGGTTTTATCACAGGCTTCTTCCACCAAAAACTCTAAATAACTCGTGCGTGTCGCCTGTGGCGCAAGTGTCAGATTTTGAGGAAGTTGCGCGAGTTTTTTAAAGCCATCGGGAATGGTAAAATTTAAATCGCCGAGTATTTCTTCGTCTGTATTATTTACAAACGTCAAAGGAATTTTCACCTTATCGCCCGTCACGACTTCTACCGGAATTTTGGCATTCATACTGAAGGGCAATTGGGCAAAAAATTTGTGCGTAGCACGCCCCACCGTACCATCTGTGCTAATCCCTTCGGCAGTGATATTGAACGAAGTAATAGCATCCGAAGTAAAAAATTTGAGGGTCGCCGTACCCGTTCTATCTACTTTTACATGACCATTCCAGTAGAGCGTACTGCGGAAATCGGTGCGCTCCGTAGTGCCGCGTTGTGCCTCATATTTGACCACGGGAAACTCGCGAGGGCGGTAGTAGAGGACGCGAGTTGGGGCTGGTTTTCTGACAGGTCTTGCCATGCGATTGTCACCTACTACGGCTTTGCCCACAGCTTTTGCGGCATCCTCCCTGTCTTTTCCTGCGTTTTTGGCAGCGATTTCTTTTTTGGCTTCTACAACTTCTTCTTTGGCTCCATGATTCCCCCAACCCAGTCGTTCTCCGACTACCATTACATCTTGGTCTTCAAATTTTATTTCTTCTTCTATCATTTCCTCCGCGACTTCTTCTACGACCATAAATATTTCATCTTCTACAACCTCTATGACTCTTGGCGGCGGCGGCGGGGGTGGTGCTGCTGCTCTTGGTGCTACCAATACCATATCATCATCCATAGCCCTTTCTGCACGTTTGTTTTTTGCTCTGTTACGCATAGCGGCAAGTGGACGGGGGTTTCTGCGTCTTGCACCTGCAACCACAACTTCATTCAGTAACATCCTGCCAGTCATCTCAACATCGAGTGAACCTTTCCCTTCAATTTTATGACTTTGGGTTGAATAGCCTATATATGATACCCTGATAGTTGGGTCTTTCACGCCTGAGGGAATGGCTAATTGGTATGTGCCGTCTAAATCTGTTATCGTACCGCTAACTGTACCTTGAATCATAATTGTTGCGCCGATGAGTGGTTCACCTGAATCATCAGTCACAATTCCCTCAATGGCAGGTCTTATATTCAAATTACTCTGATATTGTTCTACCTTAATTAGACCATTAAATTCTCTTCTATTTTCGGCAAGTAAATTAATAGGCTCATACAATTTAATATTATTTAAGGTGAATTCTCCTTTTGCATTGGTTACTTGTTGGATGTCTTTTCCTTCTACTTTTATGACTGAATTTGGAAGGGGTTTTCCGTCTATATCGACTACAATTCCGCTAATTTTATTTGATTCTGCAGGATATTTTGTTCCTGCAATATTCCCTTGAATATCATCCCAAGTAAATCGCCGCCAACCTGAAGTCATTAACAAATAATCAAGCGCGAGGTCAGCTTTTTCTTCTTTTGGGTCAAAGTAAAAATTAGGTTCTTCGACCTCTTCCGCCAAGTCCGCTTCCATGAGTAGCCATGATAAAATATTGGAAGATTTATCGTCGGCGAAGGTCAATAATTGGTCATCGGCTACGGCTACGGAAAGGTCGGCGGGCATGGGAATGCCGCGTTGGTCTGTGACGTTGATGGTCATTTCGACTTCTTCGCGGGGGCGGTATTTTTCCTTGTCTGTTTGAATGTCGATATTGAGTTGTTGGTGTTTGTTGATGAAAGTCATGCGCTCTGCACGGGCAATGCCTTTGCTGTCAAACAAGGTAATTTGAGCAACTCCGGCGGGCATTTTTTTAGTGGAAATACGGTGTAAATTTTCACCTGCTCGCGCTTGAATGGGGCGAGCATAATAGTTTTCGCCACGTATATTTACGAGGGCGTAGAGTTCTTCCGTCTCGGTGCTTTGGGTATTGATGATGATGTTGTGCTGCGTGACTTCCTGTACGCTGAGTGCATAGCCTTTTTTCAGAATTTCAGGTAGTTCAAAAGTCGTTGTAACACCTACGGGTTTGGTAATTTTTACGGTATATTTTTCGTTTGAATTTGGTGTAATGTCAAACGCGCCCATGCCTTGATGATAGGATTTTAAAGTAGCGACTTCTGCACCTGATTTATTCACAACCACACCTTCAATATCTGCCGGTAATCCAAATTCATTTAATGCCTTAAAAGCGACTTTACCTTTTAAGCCTGACACCAAATCGCCGCCTTCGGGATAGAATGCTAATTCGATGGTATTCAACACGATAGGAACGGAACGCGAGATAGATTCGGTCATTCCTTGATAATTAATTAAGACATTTAGCAAACCGTCATTTGAAGTCAAATTATCAGGCAAATTGAATTCAACTTTGGCTTCGCCATCGACGTTTGTACTGCCTTTTTCTTGTAGAATTTGTCTGCCATTTAATTGTACGGTGTAATTGAAATTGTAATTGGCGAGTGGCTGATTGTCATTTGAATTTAGGGATAAATCGGCTGCCACTGCATCGCCCGAACCGTAGGCTTTGCGCTCAAAATCAAGTTTCATTTTCAAGCGCGGTAGTACGACTTTTTGTATTTGTATTTCCTTAATAAAAAAAGCCGGATTAGGGTCGTTTTTTTGCCAGTTGGTATAACATTTCAATTTGTACATTCCGCCAACGGCGGCTTCATCAATCATAAAATCGCCCTTTGCTACGCCGTTGTCAGCGATGAGTTTGATTTGTTGGTCGATACTGCCTTTTGGGTTGAGCAATTCGGCGTGTACGATGCCCGATACTTCGGAAGGCAGCAGCTTTGCGCCTTCTCGCACATAGGTGGAAAACCAAACGGTTTCGCCGGACTTGTACATGGGCTTGTCGGTGTGTACGTATAGGCGGTCTTCGGGATGTTCTTGGTTGAAATCGCGGAGGTCAGCGAGGAGTTTTTTGATGGTATCGTTGAGGGGGGCGAGTCGGTTGGGGCTGAGTGCCATTGTGGTGAAGGCAACGGCGATTAGGGCTAAAAAGGCAAATGGTAGTCGTTTCATAACTTTATGTAGTAATTCAATTTTATGCAGACAGGAATGTCTGTGTTACGATTGGGTAGATGCAGGTGAGTTGATTTTTGGTGTGAACAGCTATCAATTTTCAAATTTTACTGAAAATATTGATAGTTTTTTGTACTTTTATTCAACTAAAACAAATTTAACTTGTTTTTTATATAATTCTCTACTAATCAGTCTATTTTAATTATGAATACAGCAAGCCGTCCGCACAAAAAAATTATTATTTGGTTTCGTCAGGATTTACGGATTCACGACAATGAAGCCTTAGATTATGCGATAGAACGTGGAGATGAAATCATCCCTGTGTTTGTGTTTGATGAGCGTGTTTTTAAGGGTAAAACGACGTATGGATTTGCAAAAACGGGTAAATATCGAGCAAAATTTACGATAGAAAGTGTGGAAGATTTGCGGACTTCTTTGCGTGGGTTGGGGTCTGACCTGATTGTACGTACGGGCAAGCCTGAAGAGGTGATTTACGAGATTGCGAAGGAGACGCAAGCGAGTTGGGTTTTTTGTAATCGCGAGCGTATGAAGGAGGAGTTGGAGGTGCAAAATGAGTTGGAGCAGAATCTTTGGAAAGGTGGTATGGAAATTCATTTTTTCAGGGGAAAAATGTTGTATTATACGCAGGATTTGCCCTTTCCTATCGCTCATGTGCCAGATATTTTTACGCAGTTTCGGAAGGAGGTGGAGCGATACATCCCCGTCCGAGAACCCCTGCCGACGCCTACACGTATACAGCCAATAAGTACGAAAATAGAACGAGGTGAACTGCCAACATTGGCGGATTTTGGGCATAAAGATTTTAAGACAGATGAACGTGCAGTCATCAAGTATAAAGGTGGCGAATCGGAGGCATTGTCGCGCTTAAATTATTATTTATGGGAAACGGATTTGATTACGAACTATAAGGAAACTCGTAATGGCATGATAGGAGGAGATTATTCCTCAAAATTTTCGGCATGGCTGGCGCAAGGTTGTATTTCTCCGAAAATGATTTATGCAGAATTGAAAAAATACGAACAGCAAAAAACGAAAAATAAATCGACCTATTGGATGTTTTTTGAATTGCTATGGCGCGATTTTTTCCGTCTGATGGGTAAAAAATACGGCAGTGCTATTTTTCAAAAAGGCGGTACGAAAGGAGAAGAAAATACTGATTTAGAAGATGATATGGCAAAATTTCGTATTTGGAAAGAAGCGCGAACGGGCGTACCTTTCATTGATGCCAACATGCGCGAGCTCAACCAAACCGGCTTTATGTCCAATCGTGGCAGACAAAATGTCGCCAGCTTTTTGGTCAACGACCTGAAAGTAAATTGGCAACTCGGTGCAGAGTATTTTGAATCCATGCTGATTGACTACGATGTGTGCAGCAATTGGGGCAATTGGAACTACTTAGCAGGTGTCGGCAGCGACCCGCGCGAAGACCGTTATTTCAATATCCTCACCCAAGCCAAACGCTATGACCCACAAGGCGATTACATTAGACTTTGGCTACCCGAACTCGCCAATATTCCCGATAAAAAGATACACGAACCAGATATATTAAGTGCTGACGAACGGGAAGATTTGTCATTAAAACTCGGCGCAGATTACCCAAAAGCAGTAATAAGTACAGAACGATGGAGGAGGTAATTTATGAAGGATAATGAGAGTAGGAGGGGCATTTTCCGCGTAGCGAAAATTAAGTACACCGTCCAGAAAGTGAAGAAACTTTTTGGACGGTGTATTAATACACTGTTTTATAAATTTATTTACATTTTTTGACGTTTATTTTGAAATGAATCGAATCAAATTTGACGCGAATACTCACTGTCTTTAAGGGAAATTTGGTGAAGTAAGTAGTGGGACAAAAATAGGCTTACAATTTTGACGTGGTTATTTTTTCGATATTTTTTCTTACAAAAACCGCACATAGCCTACGCTACGTAAGGATTTTTGTAGGGAAAAATAGCGGAAAAAGAAACCGTCAAAAAGTAAGGATATTTTTGTCTCACTACTTATAAAGGAAAAAGAACAAGTCGAAAATATACATTTATTTTGTTCCTGATACTTATCTCTCACTACTTAAACTTAATTTTTCCTTATACCGACGGATTTCGCTTCCGCATAATCCCCGAAAATCCAAAGAAACCACCACACACACCACCAAGTATATGCGCGAATTGCGATACTTGGTCAGCTTGCAAACTGTGAAGCACCTCTTTTCCGATAAAAAGCAAAACCACCAAGATAAAACTCACCGGAATTTCGCCATTTTTTACATTGGCAAAAGAAACCAAAATAATCAACATAAATACAATACCGCTCGCACCCCAAAGTCCCGTACTGAAAAAAGTAATATTGATGAGTGCCGTGATTAATGCAGTTACGAGTATCATAATCAGCATATTACGACTGCCATATTTCTCTTCCATAATCGGGCCGAGTAGCAAAATAAAAGTCAAATTGCCCAACAAATGGTCAATACTCGCATGTCCGAGTACATACGTAAACAAGGTCGGAACTTGAAAAGGATTGCTAAAATCCATGTACGGATTGAGCGACACAAAACCATCCAAGCTACTGAATGTAGATTGGTTGATGAAAAATATCGCGGTAGCAAGAATTGAGAAAGTCAGGATGATTGGTGCGTTATATCTGATACTTAATGCCATAATTAATGAATTTCAAAATCAACTTCAACTTCAACTTCAATTTTTTAATTTGCCGAAGGCAAACTTTTTGTATTGGGTTGTGGTTGAAAATTTATAATGAATCAAATATAACTGCTTTTCATTCAAAACATCTGCTTTTTTAGAGGAATATAGTTTTTTTAACGACGATGTTCAGATTTTTGCCCCAATACAGTCAAACTCAAATATCCCAAAATCAAAAACACCGACAAACTCAATGTCATTCCCACGGCACGCGGCGTTGTAATAGTGTGAATAATATCCGTCACTAAATTGACAGGCTGTGTCAGAATATTCCAACTATCCCAACGCTGATAACGCCCCAGAAAAATGCCATAACTAGCTGCAACCATTGCCATAATGACAATACTCCACGTCCACCGCTGCGACAAATGTCTTCCTAAAAACAGTTGAACCTCTCGCAAAGATAAATATCCGAGCAATAAACCCGTCCATGCAAAAGAAATCAGTGTCACAATATTGAGCCAAAGTAATCGGTTTTCGTAATTTCCAACATACTGAAAATCCGTAATCATATAAGGCGCATTGGGAAAAAATAGCAACCAAATAATCAATACCACAAATGATAAAACGCCAATTTTTTTATTGCGTTTTGTTCGTTCCAAAGTCAATGAAATTAGGTAAGGTATCCACGCCAAAAACAAATTCCAAATCATAAAGTGCATTCCCATTCGTCCATTCACGGGAATTCTGACCGCAAGCAAGGATATACAAAATAATGAAAATATAGTCAGCAACATCACAGTTACAAAACGCTGCGGATGCTCAAAACGATTTCTAAATAACCATAATGTCCATATAATCAAGATAATACCTATCATTATTGCTGCCATAAACATGAGTGCTTGATAAGGGTTTATCTTTAGGTAGTCGGCAAAACCAGTTAATAATTTATCCATTTTTAAATTAATTTTTTAAAAGTACTTTGAAATGCAAAGTAACAAAAAAAATACTATTTTTGCAAGTCACGAAAAAAATAATCATTATATAATGGAGAGTTGTTTTGGCATGAATTTAGCGAAATTACAATTAATCATTTACTTTGATTTTTGATGTGTCTGCATCTACGTAGGGATGAAAAGATAATAAGCGTTACATCTTCACGCCGTTATTTTTTCTTTACACGAGCCAAATTTGACGCGAATAACAGGTTATTTAAGGAGGATTTAGTGAAGTATAAAGGAAAAAGAACAAGTCAAGATGTAATGTTTAGTGAAAGAAATTAAATAAGATGTCCCATAATACGAGTATAATGGCACATGTTATTTAATTTCTTTCACTTATTGTTTTTTCATCCCATAAAGACGCATCGTTATTTTTAATAAAACATTTTTATGAACAACACAAAGTTAGTTTTTATGACGCTGCTATTAGCAGCACTTAGTTTTTCTACGCTTCAAGCGCAAATTGGTGTAAGAGGTGGTGTAAACCTTGCTTCTGTATTCCTTGACGGCAACGAACAAGACCTTGAAGACATTAAAAACACTACAATTTTGACTCCAACTGTTGGTGTTTATTTTCCACTCAAAATCACAGATTTCTTCGCCATTCAGCCAGAGGTTTCCTTCATCCAAAAAGGTGGTATCAGAAATTTCACCAATAAGGTAAAACTTCTTGACATAGAAGAAACCACTCGCCTCAACTTTCTTGAAATCCCCGTCATGGCAAAATTATACCTCGGCGATGAGACGAAATTTTTCGTAGAAGGCGGTCCGTTTGCTGCCCTTGCCATCAACGGAAAAAGAGATTATGCAGTATCAGGAGCCGGCACTGAGGGGATTGTTGAAAGTTCAGTGGACATGGTTTTTGATAATAAAGAAAGCGAAGATTACGCAAAAAGATTCGAATATGGTGCTAGCGTAGGGGCAGGTATGCTATTTGGAAAAATCATGGTCAACCTCCGTTATTCACTTGGTTTCAACAATCTACTGGACGACGATGTCGATAGTACCAACGACAGCAGAGTCCTTCGCACAAGAGGGCTTTCGCTTACTGCAGGCTTCGAATTTTAATAGTTCCTCTGTCATCCAACTGACATTTAATTTATTTTTTGAATGAAATTTATGCTAACAAGTAGTTGATAATGAGTTGTTTAAGTGTGAAGTTGTTTTTTTTAACAAAAAAAAATTTGCACAAACCAAAAATTAAACATTACTTTGTAGCAGAAATAATGACAAAATGAAAAATTGTACTGTACATATCTCTTGCTGCTGTTGTTGTATGAATCACTCATAAAACATCAAAATGCTTATGTACATATTCAAAATATAAACTAAACATAAAAAGCCTTTCTGATGTAAAAATCGGAAAGGCTTTTTTCGTTACTAAGTATCAGGGATTAAATAAATGTACATTCTTCGCGTCGTTATTTTTTCTTTAGACGAACCAAATTTGACGCGAATACTCACTGTCTTTAAGGAAAATTTGGTGAAGTGTAAAGGAAAAAGAACAAGTCAAGAATATACATTTATTTTGTTCCTGATACTAATATTACCGTAGAGAAAAATAAAAATGAAAATTCAATTTACAATGATGTGTTGCTCTTGTTGTTGCTGTCAAAATGACATCAAGAGGCGCAACCATGTTATGAATTAATTTTTATAAATAAAAATATTCAAAACACCTTCTTGATGTCAAAATCAAGAAGGCATTTTTTTTTGCACCAATTCCTTAGTATAAAGGAAAAGAACAAGTCGAAAAATATACATTTATTTTGTTCCTGATACTAATTGAACTTGCACTTGTCCACGATAACTATCGGGATGCACTTGAACTTTTAAATTATGATAAAAATTCCTAATAGTATTTCGCAAACCGTCCACCGCGACATCCGCGAATTAGAAGACAAAATTCAACGCTTCAAAACGGGAGAAATGCCTGAAGAAAAATTCCGTGCTTATCGGCTTACACGCGGCGTGTACGGACAACGTCAGCTCGGTGTGCAGATGCTGCGGATTAAAATTCCCTTCGGACGCATCACTGCCGACCAACTCATTCGTATGGCGGATATTGCCGAAAAATACACCAACGGCAACCTCCACGCCACCACGCGCCAAAACATACAGATGCACCACATCAAAGTCGATGACTCGCCCGCGATTTGGGTCGAACTCGAAGAAGCAGGCATCACGGCGCGCGAGGCTTGTGGCAACACCGTCCGCACCATCACCGGCTCGCCGCAGGCAGGCATCGACCCCAACGAATTATTCGATATTTCGCCCTATGCACACGCTACATCGCACTACTTTCTTCGCAATCCGATTTCGCAGGAAATGGGGCGCAAATTCAAAATGGCATTCTCTTCGAGCGACTCCGATTCGGCGTTCACTTACTTCCACGATTTGGGTTTTATTCCACGCATCCGCACCAAGGAAAACGGCGAAATCGAGCGCGGTTTCAAGGTCGTCATCGGCGGCGGATTAGGCGCACAACCCTTTTTCGCGCAGCCAATTTATGAATTTCTCGAAGCCGACAAAATTATCCCACTCACCGAGGCAGTAATCCGTGTATTTGACCGCTACGGCGAGCGCGAAAAACGCTACAAAGCCCGTATGAAATTCCTCATAAACGACAAGCGCGGATTAGGTTTGGAGAAATTTATGGAACTCGTAGAGGAAGAAAAACTGACCCTCAAAAACAAGACTTTCAAAGTCAATGACGCCCTTTTTCAAGCTATCAATCACGATGAAAAAATGCCAAATGGTTATACGCCTTCCGGAGTCATCCTTGCTGCGAGTCGTACCATCCTTCCCGATACTTCCAATCTTGATTCTATTGAAATACAAAACAAAGAAAAATACAACAAATGGCTGATTACCAATACATTTGAACAAAAACAGAAAGGCTTTTACGCCGTTCAAATCCGCCTACCGCTTGGCAATATCCTTGCGCCCAAAGCCCGTAAATTTGCCGACATCGTCAAAAAATACGCTGCGGATGATATTCGTATCACCGTCAATCAGGGGTTTCTCTTGCGTTTTGTGAGTGCGGAAGCTTTGCCGCATATTTATCAAGCCTTAGATCAGATTGACCTCGCCAATCCGGGATTTGATAGTATCTCTGACATTACCGCCTGCCCTGGCTCGGATACTTGTAATCTCGCAGTGACAGACAGCACCAATTTAACGGCAGTTTTAGAACATCTAATTGACGAAGATTATCCCGAATTGGTCGGCAATACAGACATCAAAATCAAAATCAGCGGCTGCATGAACGCCTGTGGTCAACACATGATTGGACAGATAGGATTTCACGGCAGTTCCATCAAAAAAGCCCCCTATGTGATACCCGCAATGCAAGTGGTACTCGGTGGCGGATTGGATGCGAATGGCAAGGGATTTATCGGAGAAAAAGTCATTAAAATACCCACCAAACACACGCCCGCAATGGTCGCGCATTTATTAGATAATTATTTGACTGAAAGAGAAAACGAGAACGAAACTTTCCAAGCATTTTATTGGCGATTAGGCAAAAAATATTTCTATAGCCTTCTCAAACCCTTTGCGAATGTAGATGATATTGCCGAAGATATTTATTTCGATTGGGGCAAATCGGCTCATTTTACACCTGAAATTGGAGTAGGGGAGTGTGCGGGTGTCATGGTCGATGTTATTGGTTCGATAATCACCGATGCCAATGAAAAACACGATGCCTCGAAGCAAGCCCTCAAAGCCGAACAGTGGGCAGATGCCATTTACAATTCGTATAATGCCTTTGTCGTAGGAGCTAAAGCCTTATTGCTCAGTGAGGATATAAAATGTAATACACAAATCAATATCCTCAAAGATTTCAATGAACATTTTGTCAAAACAGGTAAAACGCACTTTAATGACGATTTTGTCGCATACGTATTACGCTTGAAAAATAACGAACCTGACAAAATATTTGCCGAAAAATACTACTACGATGCCGCCGAATTTCTCGGAAATGTACAAGCCATTCGACGCTTACAAATTGCGAAAGACACCGCACAGGTAGATAAAACCGTCATTCAGGAACACTATAAAGCGTAAGCCTCCGTAGCGTAACGCCTCCGGCTTGCGCCGCGTACTACTCGCAAAACTAATGCGACGCAAGCCGGAGGCATTACGCTACGGGTGCGCTACGCTCAAAATATTGAATAATGAAATTATTAAAAATAAATACAACCTCACCTCATAAGTGCAATGCGCCCACCCCACAAGTCACCCTTGTAGGCGCAGGTCCGGGCGACCCTGACTTGTTGAGTATCAAGGCAGTAAAGGCACTACAAAGCGCAGATGTGGTCTTGTATGATGCCTTGGTCAACAAAGAAATATTAAATCACGCACCCGACCATGCACACAAAGTATTTGTCGGAAAACGTGCCAATAAACACCGTTTTCCGCAAGAAACGATTAGTCGAATGTTGGTCGAATACGCACGCACGCATGGGCATGTGGTTCGTTTAAAAGGTGGCGACCCATTCATCTTCGGACGTGGGTATGAGGAATTGGAAGTAGTACGCAAGGCAAGTATTAAGACGGCGGTTATTCCGGGTATTTCGAGCGCGACTTCGTTGACGGGCTTGCAGCAAGTTCCTTTGACGTGCAGAGGTGTAAACGACAGCTTTTGGGTCGTCACCGCAACGACTCGCATGGGCGAACTCTCAAAAGACGTAGCCCTCGCAGCACAAGCAAATACCACGGCAGTTATCCTAATGGGACGCAGAAAATTGGAGCAAATCGCGATGCTTTTTGCTGCCTACGGCAAATCAGAAACGCCTGTAATGCTCATTCAAAATGGCTCATTGCCCAATGAAAAAACCGCTATCGGACAAGTGCATAATATCGCCGAAGTTGCTGATAGTGAAGGCATTGGAACGCCTGCGATTATTGTAATTGGTGAGGTGGTGGGCTTGCATCCTGATTATGTTAGACGTAACGTGAGCTTGCAGCTCGCAGTATAAAATAATACATTATGACAGCAATAGTAAATGATACACATGCCGAGTTGGAAGCTCGCGTTACACAAAATCCTTTGTACCCGATTTTCCTAAAACTACACAAAATTGAAGTACTAATAGTTGGGGCAGGAGAAGTGGGTTTGGAAAAATTGGGCTTCATGCTCAAAAGCAGCCCCGATGCCAATGTAACCGTAGTTGCTACTTGGGCAAAAGACGAAGTCGCGGAACTCATCGCCCAACATCCAAGTGTCACTTTCGTACAAAAAGCCTACGCACCAACGGATGTAATTGGCAAAAACCTAATTATTGCCGCTACCTGCTTCGAGGAATTGAACCGCGAAGTTAGAAGTGACGGAAAAGCACTCGGCATCTTGGTCAATGTAGCCGACACGCTCGCTTTATGCGACTTCTATCTCGGAGGTATCGTCACGAAAGGTGACCTTAAAATTGCGATTTCCACCAACGGAAAATCACCCACATTTGCAAAGCGAATGAGACAATTATTTGAGGAAATACTACCCGACGACATTCCCCAAATCCTAAATAACCTCCGTACCATACGCGACGGTCTGAAAGATGATTTTGAGTATAAAGTACAGAGAATGAATGAAATAACGCGGAGTTTAGTTGATTAGTTAATTAGGTAATTAGTTAGAGCATGTTTAAATTTTGCTTCGCAAAACTACGACGAACTAAGGGAAGACGAAAAAAATAATCTACCCGTCTGAATTGTTCTTTTTCTTATATGTTTCACTAAATTTTCCTTACGTAGCCCAGCTATGCGCGTCAAATTTAGCCAAACATATAAAAAAAATAACGGCTTCATTTGGGGTAGATTATTTTCTTCCTCTTCCCTAATTAACCATTCAACTAATCGACCAATTAACTAAAAATGAATATAAAGGCATTAAACGAAGCATTTAAACCGATGTTGGCGGAGAAACGAATACGGGAATTTTACCGGATGTTTGACGCTAAAAATGTATTATTAACTTCTTCTTTTGGGACAAATTCGGTGTATCTATTGCACTTGATTAGTAAGGTAAATCGACGACAAAAAGTACATTTTATCAATACGAATTTTTTGTTTGAAGAAACGATAAAATACAAAGATGACATTGCGCGAGATTTTACATTGGAAGTCATTGAGGCACTACCCGACCCGACTTCACACGCGATTACACGAGAAGAAAAAACCTACCAAACGAACCCGAACCTCTGTTGTGGTGTTAATAAAGTAGCGACGCTCAACGCAGTTTTGGAAGACCATAACGTGTGGATAGCTGGCGTGATGAATACGCAGACCGACACGCGCAAGGATTTTGATATTTTTCAAATTGTGCACAATAAATTGAAATTTATGCCCTTGGCGGATTATAACGAATTGGAAGTACAATTTTATATTAAAAGCCTATATTTGCCGCCGCATCCTATGAAAGCGCAAGGTTATGGTTCTGTGGGCTGTACGCATTGCACGAGTTGTGGCTACGACCGCGAAGGACGTTGGGCAGGGCAGTCGAAAACCGAATGTGGTCTGCATACGGTTGGTGTTGGACAAGAAACCGTACCGACGACTTTAGCCGTCGCATAGTTGAGAATATAGGTTCAACTTCAAATTGAATATGTACTTATTTTGGTTTTCAAAGGACGTTTACTCGGCGGACATTTTTAAAATGTCAGGCGAGATGTTATACCTTAAAGTTATTTCCTTATGTAAAACTTTGTATTTGAATGAAATGTAAGAAAACTGTCGGCTGACATTTAAAAAATGTCCGCCGACTTGTATCATCTCCCAAACTTTTATTGAAAACAAATGCCAGCATTTTATAACGGATAAATAATTGTCAAATATTATTTTTATAATATATAGAAAAAGACCAAAATGTATTTGTAAGTAGTTGAATATTATTTAATTAAAAAATAAAATAAATGCCACTTGACGGCTAAAGTCGTCAGTACGGTGAGAAATATATAAAAAATGATAGAAACAGACATCATCATAGTAGGTGCAGGTCCCTGCGGATTGTTTACCGTATTTGAGGCGGGTTTGCTAAAATTGCGCTGCCACCTCATTGATTCGCTACCGCAAACCGGTGGGCAACTAACGGAAATATATCCCAAAAAACCGATATACGACATACCGGGTTTTCCGAGTATTTTGGCAGGTGAATTGGTCGAAAATCTGATGGAGCAAATCGCACCATTTAAGCCCACATTCACACTCGGCGAACGCGCCGAAGCCCTTGCGCAACTCGAAGACGGCAAATACAAAATCACGACTACCGACGGTAATGACATCACTGCCCCTGTCATTGTGATTGCCGGAGGATTGGGTTGCTTTGAGCCACGCAAACCGCCGATTCCGAACATTGCGGATTTTGAGAAAAAGGGTGTAGAATATATAATAAAAGACCCCGAAGTGTATCGCGATAAAAACGTGGTTATTTCCGGTGGCGGCGACTCCGCACTTGACTGGACGATTTTCTTGGCAGGTGTGGCGAAGGAGGTCACGCTCATACACCGACGCGAGAGTTTTCGTGGTGCGCTTGACTCTGTAGAGAAGGTTATTGAGCTCAACGAATCGGGACGTATCAAGCTGATTACCAACGCAGAAGTCATCGGCGTAAACGGTAATGGCGTACTCAATGAGGTCACGATAAAACATAAAACAGAAGGTACTTTTCAAAAAAATACTGACCATTTTGTACCACTTTTCGGGCTGTCGCCAAAACTTGGACCGATTGCCGATTGGAATTTGAGCATTACAAAAAATGCGATTGAAGTCGATACCCTGGATTATAGTACAGGTGTAGAGGGCATTTATGCAATTGGCGATATTAATACTTACGAAGGGAAGTTGAAGTTGATTCTCTGTGGTTTCCACGAAGGGACAATTGCGGTACAATCTGCTTTTAAATATATTTATCCCGATAAAAAATTATCATTCAAATATACGACTGTGAATGGCGTAAACGGGTTTTGATAATGATCAATCATTAATGATTAATAGGAAATGATTTTTTTCGCGTAGCGAAAGATGAAGTTTAAAAAAAACGAAAAAAAGTTGTCAGAAATTAGGAAAATTTCTGACAACTCATTTTTTTTCATTCACCATTCACCATTCACCATTCACCATTCACCATTCACCATTCACCATTCACCATTCACCATTCACCATTCACCATTCACCATTCACTATTATTCAATCACTACTTTTATCTTCAATACGGTAGCAATAGGGTCGGTATTGGCGATGATATTTACCTCTTGATTTTGCTCACCGACTTTATCTTGACTATCAAATTTTACTAAAATTTCGCCGGATTCGCCGGGTGGGATTGGCTTTTGAGGCCATTCAGGAACAGTGCAGCCACACGAACCTGAAGCAAACTCTATCAATAAATAAGAATCGCCTGTATTCTTGAATGTAAAGGCATGACTCGTTTTATCGCCGGAGCGGATAGTCCCGAAATCATGAAAATCTTCTTCAAAAGTCATCGCTGCTATAGCCTGTACCTCTTCCGTGAGTTGGGGTGTTTTCGGAGCTACGAGGAGGGGAGTGGCTGGCATTGCAGGAGTTTCTACGATAGCCGTAGTTGTTTCGATGATTGGCTGTGGTTCTACATACACATCTTGAAAAACGGAAGTGGTTGTCGTTGGTGCAGGCGTATAATAATTACTTGTCGGTTGGCTTGGTGGCAGTACTACGCGGATTTGCCCTTGCGAATTGACACCTTCTATAATACGAAACTCTGTACGACGATTTTTACGCCTGCCTTCGGGATTATCTTGACCTTCGATAGTCGTATTGGGCGCGACCGGAATATCTTCTCCGTAGTACCTCGGAATGAGGCGATATTCTTCTATCCCTTTCTTTATCAAGTACTTAATAGCCGAATCAGTACGTTTTTCAGACAATTTGTAATTATAATCATCCTGACCTTGCGAGTCCGTATGCGATGCAACTTCCACAATTAATTGAGGAAATTCTTTTAATTTTGAAATTATATTTTCCATTACGGGACGCTCACTGGAGCGAATACTATATTTGTCGTAATCAAAATAAATTGTATCCAGTTTTGGTAAAACAAAACTATATTCTACAACTGGTTCTGTGCTTGTAATGACGGGTGGTAGAGGCTGAACTACCGGCGGTAGTGGCACGGGGTCAAGCGTGATTTTCTTTTTAATCTTGGTGGCTTCCACCAAATTATAAGTATCAAATACCGCCGAAGTATCGGCATAATAGCCTTCTCTGGTCGTGATAAATTGATATTTTCTATCGCCGCGAAGTGTAAAATTATATTCACTTACATCATCTTGCACCACATTTATCAGCTTTTCAGAAGGAGAAATTTCGTGTAGTTCAACGGTTGCGCCTTTTATGGGCAATCCAGTTTTTTGATCAACTACCGTAGCGACGCCGTCGTGAGGTATTCTATCTAAAAAAGTGAGCATATAAATATCGTCGCAGCAGGTTTCGCTTTTAAGTGAAATCGTACCCGGACGATTAGAGACAATGTAGCCATGATAACCATCATCTGCCAATGAAAAGAATATATCATCGACCCGTGAATTGACCTCACTGCCCATATGTGTAGGCGTTGTCCAAGCCCCATCTACCCACGAAGTTTCGTAAACATCGTAACCGCCGATAGTCGGCAAGCCATTGGTGCTATAAAATAGTGAACCATCGTGATAAAAAGGTGATTGCTCGCTGCCTACGGTATTGATACGGCTACCTGCATTAATGGGTTTTCCGTAGCTATCACCCTGAATTTCAACATGATAAATATCCCAATCGCCATAACCGCCTACCATATTTGAAGTGAAAAATAAAACTTTTTTCCCTTCTAATGTACCTGTAGAGGGGTGTTTGAATGAGTATTTACTATCACCAAGTTTGACTAGTTCGGCATCGCTAAAATTACCATTATTGCCAGTAGCGCTGTAGATGTCACAACGTTGTTTGCCTTCGATGGTGCAGCGTGTAAAATACATCGTTTGACCATCTTCTGTAATGGTGGCACTCGTGGTGTGATAGCCGACTTTATTGATGCCTTCTACGCCTGTACCTGCTGACCATGTGCCACCTGGCACGCGGTCTGCTACGTACAGTTTTGTATAAATATTATTTTGTTTGGCATCCTCAATCACAATAATAGAATCGGAACGCAAAGAGGAGTAGTATAATTGGTTGTTATGCTGAAACGCTGCCTGTTCGGTCGAAGCCGAGTTGATACCATCTCCGGCATTAAATACCGTGATTTTATCATTGGCAGCCATACCTGCCGACATCTGTATCCCTGCGATTTCATTTTTAGCAAGTTGTTTATAAATTGGGTCTTCCGTTTTCTCCAAAAAACGCTCAAATTCTTTTGTCGCATCTTCATGGTTACCATTGATTTTTAGCAATTTAGCCAAAATAAAACGGGCGTAAGGATAGGTGCGGTCTTTGTCTCGGCGCACGAGCCGACTGTACCAACTTTCGGCAAGTTCGTAGTCGCGCAATTCGTACTGGAGGGTTGCGATACGGTGGAGTACCGCCGTATTGCCGGGGTCATCTTCGTATACCGATTCAAACCATGAAAGGGCATTATAGGCATCACCGCGAGCATAAATCTGCTCGGCTAATTTCAATTTTCGAGTGGGTGACAAGGTGCCACGCACAGGCTGTGTTAAAGCCACAATGCTTGTTGACAAAATTAGGGCGAAAACTATGAAAGCGGTTCTCATATCTTGGCGAAGTTTAGGTCTGAGTATATTGTAGAAATAAGTGTAAAATTAGAAATTTAAAATGTAAATTTGTATAATGTGAAACAAATACTATTTTATTGATTTTTAAGTTTTAAAAAAAACAAAAAAGTAAAAATGTTCTACTTGCATACTATCGAAATTTTTACAACTTGTCCCGACAAATGAAGGAATTTATTATTTTACATTTCAAAAGCGGTGGACGGTCCGCGATTATGGCAAACGGTGCTTTTTGGTCGAAAATTCTAACCGCTACCGCCCACACCCATCGTCTGCCTTATTTTCAATACTTAAATAATGTGAATTCACGATTGATTTAAGCATTTAAGTATCAGGAACAAAATAAATGTATATTCTCGACTTGTTCTTTTTCCTTTATATTCTTTTATACTTCACCAAATTTTCCTTGAATACAGTGAGTATTCGCGTCAAATTTGGTTCGTCTAAAGAAAAAATAACGACGCGAAGAATGTACATTTATTAAACAATGAACTAAGTATTAAAATCTAGGGCAGAATAAGACTGGTTTTACGACGGGTGTTTTATAGATTTTTGCGGTGTAAGAAAGTGCGAGTTCGTATGCGCCGCGTCCTCTGCTTGCTGGGTTGAGGGGAGAAAAGTCAATATCGTAGCCAATACCGAGTTTCGCGCCTCCGTAATCTAAGCCGATCATGGCAATACCTGCGCCGCTGTATCGGTAGCCCAAACCTGTGTATATCGTGACATTGCGCTCCGGGTTGATGTGGTAGCCAAGTTTGACTTCCGTGATGGCTTCGCGGGCTCTGGCTTGGGTTTGGAATATCATGCTGGGTGAAAGTACGAGCCTGTCTGCGATGTCATAATTGACACCCAAATGCGCAGTTATACGTGTTCTCAAAGCTTGTTCGGAGAGAAAACCATCGTCAGGATTGGTGATGTGAAACGCCGCCGCACCTGCATAAAAGTTGAGTTTGCTGGTTACATAGCTATTCACCAAAGCACCAACATTAAAATCGTAGTATGAAATAGAAGGGTCAAAATCTGGGTTGCTAAATTCAGAACTGGAAACGCCGTTGATAATTTCGTCTTCAAAAATCAGGGCACTTCTATCAACACGCCTTTGTGCGATACCGCCCTGCGTACCGAGTGAAATCACGGTATTTGCCTTTTTACCAACGCCCAAATGATAGGCGAGGGAAAGCATTGCGGTAAGGTTGGTGAGTGCTGCGCTACCTGCACGGTCATTGGTGAGGAGGAGTCCTGCACCAAACCAATCGTTTTTACCAAAGCCACGTATGACGGGTAAATCTGCATATATGGATGGCGTAACGTATTGATTATCAATTACACTTGACCATTGGTCACGGTATATACCACCTACGCGGAAAGTGCCTTCATAAGCTCCCGTCAAGGCTGGGTTGAGGGTGAGTGGTGAAAGTTCGTATTGAGAAAAGTGAATGTCTTGCGCTTTTAGTCCGCTACTGTACATCACTAATATAAGGACAATGCCCAGTAAATATTTCATAGTGTAGCTATCTTTCATGTGTGAGTTTAGTATGGCAATAGATGAATAAATGTACATTTATTTAAAAAATCCGTTACTTATAGTATTTGAAACGACAATATATTACTTATTTGTCAAAATTAGGAATGTTTTTAAAAAAAAGTATCGCTAAGTGAAAGAAATTAAATAAGATGTCCCATAATGCGAAGTATTTTTTTTGTCTAAGTATTTTTTGAAAGCCGCATATAGCCTTAGCTACAGCCTGTTCCAAACTCCGATTCGGGATAAGGATTTCAAAGTATTCTTAGACGGAAAAAAGACGAGTATAATGGCACATGTTATTTATTTTCTTTCACTAATTCTATATTAACTAGGCTTTGGACATTAGGTAACTGGATAATTAGGTAATTAGGCTAACGAAAGCATAATTCGCTATTTATCAGTATAATAAAAATTTCAATAAAGTTAATTTAAAATAAAATGCAAATCAACGTAAATTATTGATAATGAGTGATTTACCTAATCACCCAGTTTCCTAATTACCCAATATCCAAAGTCCAGATATTAAGTAACGAGTAAATAAATGTACATTCTTCACGCCGTTATTTTTTCTTTACATAAGCCAAATTTGACGTGCATAGCCGAGCTACGTAAGGAAGATTTAGTGAAACATATAAGAAAAAGAACAATTCAGACGGGTAGATTATTTTTTTCGTCTTCCCTTAATAAACCAACCTACTCAATCCGCTTTCCCCTCAATCTTAACGAATTACCAATCACCACGATATCTGAAAACGCCATAAAAATTGCGCCCCACATCGGATTCAGGTAGCCGAGTGCTGCAACAGGAATCGCTACCACATTATAAGCGAATGCCCAAAACAAGTTTTGTTTGATCGTCCGCAGCGTATGGCGGCTGATGGCTACGGCTTTTTGCAAGTAATCGAGGCGGTCATTGAGTAAAATAATTTGCGAAGATTGAATGGCTACGGGCGAAGCATTGCCAAGTGAAATGCCGAGGGTTGCCTTTGCGAGGGCGGGTGCATCATTGATGCCGTCGCCGACCATGACGGTGGGTGCTTCTTTTGCTAAATTTTCAATAATCACCAGTTTCTGTTCCGGCAAATGCTCTGCATAAAATTCGTTAATGCCCAATTTTTTCGCAATTTCTGCGGTTTTTGATTGTTTATCTCCGCTTAAGATGATGGGATTCATACCTTGTGATTTGAGGTAATCTATTGTTGCTTTTATATCGGGTTTGAGTTCATCTTGGATGTTGATGGTGGCGATGAGTTGGTCATTTTTGCAAATATATATATGGTACTTGTCATCTGTCGTGATTTTGCAGGCAACGTGGTACGAACCGATTTGAAATGTATTTCCTTTATTGTCATTTCCTTTTACTCCGACAGCTTTTTCTTCTTTTATATTTTCTAATAAAAAATTACTATCAAATACGTAGTCAGAAAATTCGCGAATAAGTGAACGGGCGATAGGGTGGGAGGAGTGTTTTTCGAGTTGAATGGTGATATTTTTCACGTCATTTTCTGAAAAACCATGATGACATTCTATATTTTTTACTCGAAAATTACCTGTCGTGAGTGTTCCCGTTTTATCAAAAACGATATTTTTTATATTGGCAAAAATTTCAAGGGTCTGACCGCCTTTGATTAGGATGCCATTACGCGCCAATCGCCCTACGCCGACCATAACCGCAGTAGGCGTAGCCAAGCCCATCGCACAAGGACAGGAGATGACCATGACGGCAATACTCCGCAACATGGCGTCTTGAAAACTTATGCCAAAAATAAAATAAGATAATAAAAAGGTAAGCGCAGCAATTGCCAACACAGCGGGAACAAATATTGCACTGATTTTGTCGGCAAGTCGCTGAATATCAGGTTTATCGGCTTGTGCAGATTTGACAAGTTCTATGATTTGAGAAAGAACTGTATCGCGTCCCGTAGCGGTGACGTACATACGCAGATTGCCCGATTTTACGATAGATGCGCCTACGAGTGTCGCGCCTGCTTCTTTCCAAATTGGTTCGCTTTCACCCGTCAACATGGACTCATCTACAATCGCACTTCCCTGTATCAATTCGCCATCGGCAGGGATTTTATCGCCTTCATTTACTTGCAAAATATCGCCTGTTTTGAGGTCTTTTACATCGACTTCGACGATGTTTGTGCCGATTAGTTTTCGGGCTTTTTGCACTTGCAATTTGGTCAATTCACCGATGGCAGTCGTGGTGCGTTCTACGGCACGTTCTTCCAGTAAATTTCCTAATAAAACCAGCGTAATAATCATCGCGCTCGTTTCATAAAACAAAAAATCATGCCCCAAACCCATGAGCGAACCATACAAACTATACACAAATGCCGCCGTGCTACCCATGAAAATCAGCACATCCATATTTGGAAAACCATTGCGGACCGAAGCCCATGCACTACGCCCGAAATGCCACACACCAAGCGCGAAAACAGGTGTACACAAAGCCAACTGAATCCAATGATTATGCAAGGGTTTCCACGGGATAAGCATGTGAGCAAAAAGTGGTAATGTGAACACTAAAGTAAAGTAAAATTTGCGCTCCATCGTCCAAAAATTGGCTTTGGGAAGTTGCTCATCAACAACCTCAAAACCGAGTTTTTGAATGCCTGTTTTGACTTCCTCTATGGCGATGTTGGTGGTATTTTTAAAGCGCACTTCTTTGGTCGCAAAATTGACATACACCTCCTCCAAACCCTGTTTGGCGAGGAAGCGGTCAACACTTTTGGCGCAATTGACGCAGGTCATACCTTCTACTGTTAGCTCTGTTGTATTTGACATATTTATGGGTAGAATGGCACGCAGATTTTAGAAAAACGTCATAACGCCTCCGGCTTACGTTTTTGCAGCACAATTCTGTGCCGACAAATGACGGTATCTAGCTTGTGCAGCTAATACGCAGGCGCAAGACAGAAGCATTACGCTACGTATTCTAAAATCCGTGCGCCTATCCTATTTTATATTCAGAAAAAATATTAACTTTGACAATACAAAAATAAGACATTTCACTATGAATAAACGCGAATTTTTAAAAGTTGCCGGAGTTGTGACAGCCGGCGCAATGATTACGCCGATTATCGGATGCAATTCCTCCGAACCGAAAACTTCTAATGCTATAACAGCAAATGTGGACGGTACGTTCACGCTGCCCAAGCTGAATTATGAATTTAAGGCTTTAGAGCCGAATATTGATGCTCGAACGATGCAGATTCACCATGATAAACACCATGCTGGCTATGTCAAAAAATTTAATGCTGCCCTCACAGAGGCAAAGGTCAGCGGAAAATCTTTAGTGGATATTCTCGCCAATCTGAAAGATACAAAAGCCGATACAGGATTGCGTAACAATGGTGGTGGACATTTCAACCACTCGCTATATTGGAACGTGATGGCACCCAATACAGGCGGAAAACCGACAGGCGATATGGCAGATGCCTTGAATGCTACTTTTGGAGGATATATGAAGTTTAGAAGCCTGTTTGAGAAAGCGGCTAAGACGCGATTTGGCTCAGGCTGGGCGTGGCTATCGAAGGGGAGTGATGGCAAACTGTTCATCAGTTCTACACCAAATCAAGATAATCCTTTGATGAAAAATCTGGTCGAAAAATCGGGTACGCCCATACTCGGTATCGACGTATGGGAACACGCTTATTACCTGAAACATCAAAACCGACGCGGCGATTATATCGCTAACTTTTTCAACGTGATCGACTGGAATAAGGTGGCGGAGAATTTTAAAAATGCGTAATGTAGTCTTATAATGCTTCTTCGACAAATCCAGTGGTGAGTATATTAGTTAGGGCGTGTCCCCCTCCTTATCAGTCGGGGGTCGGGCTATCCGGCACTCTCTCCATTCCGCTATCGCTACATTTCGTTCAAACAACACCTCCTATCCCTCACGCAAAAAACGAGCAATCACGGGATTTGTCAAAGAACCAAATTTAATAAAAAAACGGGATGCAATCATATTGCATCCCGTTTTAATTTTATGAAAATATTATATCACGATAAATAATTCATCATTTATTATTTTTCATTAGACTTTATTTAGGAATATTTTGTATGCATGGAATTTTGTATTTTTTTGATAATCGAGCCTCATTTTGAGCAGCATACCCTACGGTACGGAGCGAAAAATAGGAGAAGAGTATCGGAAAAAGACAATGTTAGCTGCATACAAAATATTTCTAAATAAAGTCTATTAGCTATACGCTTCTTCTTCTCTACGTTGACGAATACCGACTATTGCCGTAATTGACATCATTAAGCCGAGCATGATTAAACCCCATTCGCCTACCGTTGGGATATCGTTGATGAAACATGGACTACAAGGACCGCCTTCAATCATTAATATATCTCCGGCAGCATTGGTAAAGCTTGCTGTGTAGATTGTAACACCATCAGCCATTACAAAACCAGAGAATGTGTATGTACCATCTCCATTATCAGTAGCTATACCGGATGAAGGTGTCATACCATCCATTTCTACTAATTCACCATTATTGGCAGTTAGTGTCCATGTTTCTCCTGCTCCGGTAGGGTCGGTGATGGTGATGGTTTCGGCAGCGAGTTCTTGGCCGTTAGAAGCATCGTCATCAGTGTCTATTCCGTTGGTACAGTTACATGGGTCTGTTATGGTAGCCATAGGACCCGCAAGAGGGCATGCCGGATCAACACCTGTAAATGGATCGAATGCACACACACCATCCGTATCAGCAACAGTAATTGTATATCCTGCACCTGAATTGAATGTAAATGTCGTGGTTGTCGCTGCAATTGCACCTGTTCCATCGTCTAATGTAACTGAAGCATCTGTACCTGTTACCGTGACAGTGACATCGTAAGTTAAGCCATCGGCAGCACATACGGGCATACCTGCTGTGATGTCGGTGATTTCACAGACTGCATTACAATCTTGGTCACAGGCTGTTGAAATGTCATCCACTAAAGCGGCACCTGTAGGCGCACAACCTGCTGCAGTAGCAGCCATGATGTTTGCATCCGCAGAAAAATCATACATAAGCGTAGCGGGTGTACCGGGAGTGGGAGCAGGGCATACATTGGTGACACCTGCTGTACCTGCTACGGGAGCGGGTGTCGCACATGCTACACCTGCAACTTGTACTTCGGCAGAACCTGCTACACCGTCACATTCAGGTTGTACTACAACTACTTCGTATTGTGGGTAAACGGAAACAATAATTGGATTAGATGCAAAAATATCTAGATCATCTACCAATGTAGGTCCTACAATTACTCCCGGAAAGTCTGTACCATCTGTACAAGTAATGGCATCAATTTGAATAGTGACATCTACGGGGTCACAAGTCTCATTGATCGGAGCAGTAATCGTCACACAGAGTTCATTTGGATTGGCACCGGGCGTTCCTGTCAAAGTTATAGCATTACCATCAACACTACCATTAATTATCAAACCTTCGGTAGCATCAATCAGTGTCAGGCATATATCTACAGTTGCGCCGGAGCAGGCTTCTCCGGGGAAAATAGGAGGCGGGAAACTTGTATCAACTCCCTGACAAAGAACCGGACACGGATCTACATCACAAGCAATGCTAATATTGTCGGTGAGTGTACCGGTAGGAGCGCATCCTGCGGCTGTGGCAGCCACAATATTTGCATCAGCAGAAAAATCATACATAAGCGTAGCGGGTGTACCGGGCGCAGGTGTAGGACATACATTCGTCACACCCGCAGTACCTGTTACAGCAGCAGGCATTGCACATGCTACACCTGCAACTTGTACTTCGGCAGAACCCGCAGCACCATCACATTCAGGCTGTACGACTACTACTTCATACAAAGGATACACGTTTATCATTCCAAGTGAACCGTTGGTATCAGCTCCATTAGCATCTAAAATATTTGAACCATCATCATTACATGTAGCAGCGTGTACTACGTCTAACATCATCGGGTCGCAAGTCGTATTTGCCAGTGTAAGACTATAAGTAATTGTGAATGCCGCAGCATCTATAACACCCGCATCACCATTAACATCTGTTGTGACTAAGCCTGTAGGGTCTTGATTATAAGTAACCACAACATCTACCATCTCGGCATCACAACCATCTGTAGGAACCATGCTTACGCTTTCGATGATTGGGCAGATAGAGCAGGCTATCAAACAATCAATAGCAGCTACTCCGCTTGTACCTGTAAAGCAAGTATTGGTGAATCCCGTAAAATCATAGGTCAATTCTGCGTCTGTGTCTAAGACGTCAGGACAAACATTTTCTACACCTGCTATCGAAACTGTTTCCATAGCACACACTGTGTTGGTTGTAATTGAAAGTAGCTGTGCCATACCTGCTACTCCTGCACAGGTGGAAGGAACTATATTTTCGGTGAAATTTGGGAAAACAGTTATGGGGTCAAATTCGGGAATCAATATGATAAGATTATTAGCATCACAATCTGAGAATAGAGGTAATGGTGATGGCGATGCAGTTCCAATTGCACCAAGTGTTCCCGCTGCACATGCCCCACTAGCACAAGCAACTGAAATAGTTGGTTGGATACCTGTTACAGTGACAGAGTATCCGATACAAGGGTCATCAGGATTCTCCGGGATAGGTACGTCAACACAAATCTGAGAACCAGTATAAGCTCCTGATACAGTAATTGCACCCAGTACATCGGTGTCAACAGTTAGAGTAATGACGCAATCTCCGTCTATCCCAGCAGGTAATTCTGTGTCTAAACATAGTGTAGCAACATCTCCTGCACATACCTCTGCGGGAAAGGCAGGTGGATTGTTTATATCAAAAGTGATTACGGGACAATCTCCACAAAGTTGCGAAAAAGCAGAGCCACAACAGCCCAAGACCAGTAAAAAAGTTAAGATTTTAGTTTTCATAGAAATAATTTTTTATTTCAATTTAGGTTCTGCTGAAATAAGGATATTTTTGAATTATTTTACAATAAAAAATATTTATAAATAATTCATTTTTAGCTATAAATAAATCATAAAATAATTTTAATTAATTAAAAAATGGCTATATTTCAGTGCGACCAATTTAGTTTAAAATAATTTAAGTTCATGAAGTAATTAAGAAAAATACAAAAACGGGATAAAAAAAAGTCTTATTTCTAAAAACTTCCTATAGCTCGTACATTTGACAACATAAAGGTAATCACAAAAACGAATATAACAAATCTTTTTGCATAAATAATAAATGTTTAAATGGTGTGACAGTCAAAACATTAGTGGTTATTTTGAAGTGAAATTATCAAACTGTCTCCAACGCTTCCCCAAGCGCATTATCATACACCGTTTTCCACTCGCTCGTACTGCCGAATTTCGCGCCATCTACAACAATTTCGTTATCCGTCACCGTACCTAGTCTCACAGAGTACTGTGCTTTCAATTCCAAAAACCGCAAAAAATCGCCTTCATCTTCGGGTCGAATAGAAACCACTACCCGACTCTGCGCTTCGCCAAATAGTAAGGCATCTTTCCGAATATCGCTGTGTAATTGCAAATCAAAACCCTTTGCGCCAGCCATTGCCGATTCGAGTAGTGCGACAAACAAACCGCCTTCTGAAATATCATGTGCCGACAGTATTTTTTTCGTTTTAATTAATTCACTGACCGTTTTTTGCAAATTAAATTCTTCATCAATATCAAAATATGGCGTAGGGGAGTGTTTTACTGCGTGAATAAAACGAACGTACTCCGAAGAAGCCAAGTCGTCGCGATGTTCGCCGAGCATATAGATGAGGTCTTCGCTATCGTGGAAATTCAAGGTCATGCGCTGTTCATAGTCTTCCAAAATGCCCAACATCCCAATCGTCGGCGTTGGGTAAACAGGCTCGGCTTTATCGCCCAAAACCGTGTGGTTGTAGAAACTCACATTACCGCCCGTGACCGGCGTGCCAAATTTGCGACAAGCATCGCCCATACCTTTTATGGCATTTTCAAACTGCCAATATACTTCCGGATTATACGGATTTCCAAAGTTGAGGCAATTGGTAATCGCCACAGGTTCACCGCCCGAACACACGATATTTCTCGCTGCTTCCGACACTGCAATCATCGCGCCCACATAAGGGTCGGCATACACAAACGAAGGATTACAATCCGTCGTAACTGCCAATGCCTTTCCCGTACCTTTTACACGTAAGGTAGCAGCATCCGAAGGCTCATTGGTGGTCATTGTATTGGTACGAACCATCGAATCGTATTGCTCATATATCCATTTTTTAGAAGCAATATTGGGCGATGTGACGAGCGTTTTGGCGGTCGCCAAAAGGTCGTCGGGAATAGTTATTTCTCCCGAATTAAAATTATTAATTTGTTTTAAATATGTTGGTTCGCACGACTCACGCTTGTACACGGGCGCACCGCCGCCCAGGACCAAAGGTTCAGCCGGAACATCTGCCACGAGTTCGCCGTTTTGGTAAAAATGAAGGCGTTTGGTGTCCGTTACTTCGCCGATAATTTCACATTCCAAATCCCATTTATCAAACACCGCTTCCAAATCCGCCTCACGTCCTTTGTGGCAGACAATCAACATACGTTCTTGACTTTCAGAGAGTAATATCTCAAAAGGTTTCATATTGGGTTGGCGTGTCGGGACTTTATCGAGGTTGATAATCATACCCGATTCGCCTTTCGCGCTCATCTCCGAAGTCGAACAGGTGATGCCCGCCGCACCCATGTCTTGCATCCCAACGATTGCGCCTGTTTTGATGGCTTCGAGCGAGGCTTCGAGTAACAATTTTTCCTGAAAAGGGTCACCAACTTGTACTGCCGGCAAATCTTCCTGCGAATCTTCCGTCAAGTCTTTCGATGCAAACGATGCTCCGTGAATCCCGTCTTTGCCCGTAGCCGAACCAACGATATACACGGGATTGCCCACACCTTCGGAAATCGCGGATACCGTTTGTCCGACTTTTACGATACCGACTGACATGGCATTGACCAATATATTTTGATTATAGCAATCGTAAAAATACGCCTCGCCGCCCACCGTCGGCACACCAAAGCAGTTGCCATAATCACCGATACCTTTGACGACGCCCTTGACGAGCCACTTAGTCCGTTTGAGCGAAGGGTCGCCAAAACGCAAGGAGTTCAACGCCGCAATCGGTCGCGCACCCATCGTAAATATGTCACGGTGGATGCCACCAACACCCGTAGCAGCCCCTTGATACGGCTCTACCGCCGAGGGGTGATTATGCGATTCTATCTTGAATGCACAAGCCAAACCATCGCCAATATCAACCAATCCGGCGTTCTCTTCGCCCGCTTCTACGAGTACTCGCTTGCCCTCACGTGGCAAGGTTTTGAGTAGCGTAATCGAATTTTTATAGGAGCAATGTTCCGACCACATGACGGAAAAAATACTCAATTCGGTAAAGTTGGGCATACGACCCATGATGTCTTTGATTTGCTCAAATTCGGACTCTAAAAGTCCAAGTTCTTGCGCCATTTGTAGCGTAGCTTCCATGTGTGTTGGTGGACTGGTGAATTGGGTGGTTGGTGAATTAGGCGGACGAAAATTGCTTCGCAATTTTTTACCCAATTTACTAATCATCCAATTAACGGATTAACTAAATCGCGGCAAAGATAGGGGATTTGTAGATAGTTTTTATAGTTTTGTGTGAATATGTAAATTACAATCTTATAACAATATATTTCCATCTGAATAAAGAAGGGGGGAGGACAAATTTTCAACGCACACCCCCAACCCCTAAAGGGGAGTCCTCCCACAATCAGGCTATACGTGAGGATGATGCCCCTTTAGGGAGCGGGGGTAGGCGAAGGATTTCTCCAAAATTAAAAATTTGTCCTGCACCCATAAAGAAGTGATTTGTCGAGTTTTAAGTGCGTAAGTATTAAGGGATGGAAAAACAATAAACACTACATCTTGACTTGTTCTTTTTCCTTTATACTTCACCAAATTTTCCTTAAATAACCCGTTATTCGCGTCAAATTTGGTTCGTCTAAAGAAAAAATAACGGTGTGAAGATGCAACGTTTATTGTTTTCCATCCCTTAGGGATGGAAAAACAATAAACACTACATCTTGACTTGTTCTTTTTCCTTTATACTTCACCAAATTCTCCTTAAATAACCCGTTATTCGCGTCAAATTTGGTTCGTCTAAAGAAAAAATAACGGTGTGAAGATGCAACGTTTATTGTTTTCCATCCCTTAGGGATGAAAAAACAATAAACACTACATCTTGACTTGTTCTTTTTTCTTTATACTTCACCAAATTCTCCTTAAATAACTCGTTATTCGCGTCAAATTTGGTTCGTCTAAAGAAAAAATAACGGTGTGAAGATGCAACGTTCATTGTTTTTCCATCCCCTATTCGTTTTTCGTCTGTTGGTTTGTTTTCTTTGCGTGAGGGATAGGAGGTGTTGTTTGAACGAAATGTAGCGATAGCGGAATGGAGAGAGTGCCGGATAGCCCGACCCCCGACTGATAAGGAGGGGGACACGCCCTAATTAATATACTCATCACCGAATTTGTAAAAGAATTAAAAATAAAAACCATGAGTAGAGATGTAAGTGAAAGAAATTAAATAACATGTGCCATAATACTCGTCTTTTTTCCGTCTAAGAATCCTTTGAAATCCTTATCCCGAATCGGGGTTCGGGACAGGCTGTAGCTAAGGCTATGTGCAACTTTCAAAAAATCCTTAGACAAAAAAATACTTCGCATTATGGGACATCTTATTTATTTTGTTCCTGATACTAATACACTGTTTCACAAATTTATTTACTTTTTTGAGTATTTCTTTTAAAATGACTCTTCACCAAAAAATCCTTAAATACAGTGAGTATTCGCGTCATTTTTGATTCGATTCATTTCAAAATAAACGTCAAAAAATGTAAATAAATTTATAAAACAGTGTACTAAGTACACTGTTTCACAAATTTATTTACTTTTTTGAGTATTTCTTTTAAAATGACTCTTCACCAAAAAATCCTTAAATACAGTGAGTATTCGCGTCATTTTTGATTCGATTCATTTCAAAATAAACGTCAAAAAATGTAAATAAATTTATAAAACAGTGTACTAAGTATCAGGAACAAAATAAATGTATATTCCCGACTTGTTCTTTTTCCTTTATACTTCACCAAATTTTCCTTAAATACGGTGAGTATTCGCGTCAAATTTGGTTCGTCTAAAGAAAAAATAACGACGCGAAGAATGTACATTTATTTTCTTCCTCTTCCCTTAACAAAACAACACGAAACAAAAGGTCATTCCGCAGGGAATGACCTTTTGTTATCTTTACCAATAATTTCAATTGAGTGTGTAAAATATTAGGGGAACTTTGATTTGTTTGAATGTATCATAGGTTCGTGACATTAAAGGTACGTTATCCCGTATAGCTATCGGGAGACCCCGTTGGTGCGTATAAACGGAGTCGGTGCTAACGCACCTTATGAGTTTGGGAGAGCTTTCTTGCTACAAACAGGGACGGTGCGCTGCACCTTTTATATACAATTGCCCCTAATATTTTACGCACTCATATGATTCATAGTCCGAATGTTCCGATTATTAAGGATGAAGAAGGTGTGAATATCGAGGTGCGTATGTCTTGCGGCATCATCACGGCACCTGCTGTGAATGCAGGTGTAGTAAAGCGCAAAGAATCACACAGAGTGTCAGAAATTGAGGCGGTTATGAAGCGCAGAATCGCAAAAGTATTGACGATTGCTTTGGTACATGAGCATCAAACGATTGTACTTGGTGCGTGGGGTTGCGGCGTGTTTCAAAATAACCCAAATGAAATGGCGAAGTATTTCCGAGAGGTAATCGAAGGAGAATTTAAAGGCGAATTTAGAACGATTGTATTTGCGATTTATGCGCGAAATGAACGATTTATTAACCCATTTTACGCTGAATTTGGCAAGAAATGAGATAAGATTTTTTAGACAAAATTATGTGGACAGCAAAGCTAACAGAAGAAAACGACGAGACGATAAAGTATCAACTTATCGAAAATGACCGATCACTAAGTTTTCGAGAAGTGATAGATTTGATGCAAAACTCCTTGTCTTTCAGGCAGTTTTATATCAATATTCTAAGAGATAGCCCCTATGATGGCTACTTTTGGGAGGTCAAACCAATTACGAAAAAGAGGCTTGACGATGTATTTGAATTTGTACTGATAAGTGGGAGCGTATTCGCGGGACTGAGTGCCGAAAAATCGTTTTTTCGGAAGTATTTTGATGTAGATAAACCTGTCGTTACTTTTCCGAATCTGAGCGGAGATGCCCAACTCATTGTACCTACAGATGTGGGAGATGATGAGATTTATTCGCATCTCGCAAAATTTATGAGGAATGCACCACAGCAACAAGTGGAGGAGTTTTGGGAAGTCGTAGCGACAGAATATGAAACACTAATCGGCGATGCGCCGCGTTGGTTGAGTACCCACGGGCTTGGTGTGTATTGGCTGCATGTGCGAATTGATACGTATCCGAAATATTACCATTACGAAGCCTATATAAATGGAAACTAAAGCGGCGATTATTCCACGGTGAAGGTAAAAAGGATGGAACCGCATTGCTCGCGGCGTGCATTATTTTTGTCAAATTCAAACTCTTTAGCTTTGCCTTCGGCGAGTTCTATGATGTCGGTATTGGTGATGGTAGAGCCTGAAAGTGTGCTTTTAGCGCTCACTACTTTTCCTTGATTATCTACACAGATTTTGACTCGGACTGTGCCAGCTTCGTTACTATTTTCATCTACACTTGGTCTGTTGACTACGGAGCGTCCTGCCAAATCAATGCCTTCACCTGCTTCACCTTTTCCACTTTGTCGGGTGTCAAGATTTTCCGAATTGGGGTCGCCATCACTACTGCCCTGATCGCCGGAATCGCGAGTATCACCTTGCCCAGTATTGTTTCCACTGCCCGGAAAACCAAATTTTTTCTTGGCTTCCTCCTTACGTCGTGCTTCCTCTTCGGCTTTGCGTTTGGCTTCTTCAGCTGCCTTTTGTTTGGCTTCGGCTTCGGCTTGCTTCTTCTGTTCTGCCTCGTTTTTTTTGCGTTCGGCTTTGTCTTTTTCGCGCTTTTCTTCTTCGGCTTTAGCTTTTTTTGCGGCGTCTTCTTTGGCTTTTTTATCGTCTTTTTTCACGCTTGGCGTGTCAGCATTATCATCCGTGACTGCTTCTTTTTTTACAATAGGTTTAGGAGTTTCTTTAGGTCGTGGCGTGGGTGGAGTTGGTTGTTTCGAGGCAGTAGAAGCATCGGTAATCGGCTCGGAAGGTGCAGAAGGTTGGGCATCGGGCGTGGCATTTTCGGCGAGAGCTTGCTCGTTGCCTTGTCCGGTATCGGTATTACCAAAATTGATGATAATACCCTCCTGACCCACAGGCGGAAAAGAAGATATAAAAGGAAAAATAAAGATAATCAGCAGAAACAGGTGGGCAATAATAGATAACTTCAACCCGCGTTTGCGGTGCTGATACTCCTCCTCTGCGCGTTTAGCACTTATGAGAGGACTCGGCATGTTATCCACCGTAAGTCGTTCTACTATTTTATCAAACATGGTTTTTGTTGGTTGATTAGTTGGTGGGTGAATTAGTAAATTAGTTTTTCGCAAAGCGAAAGAAAAGACCAATCAACCAGTTTACTAATCAAGGGAAGAGGAAAAAAATAATCTACCCGTCTGAATTGTTCTTTTTCTTATATGTTTCACTTAGTGAAAGAAAAAAAATAACTTCTTCATTTGGGGTAGATTATTTTCTTCCTCTTCCCTAACCAATTAACTAATCCACTAATTTGGTTCAGTTGCCAATATCGCCCCAATTTTCATCGTCAATGCCATATCCATTACACTCACGACGTGTTCGATAGGCGTACCTTTTTCTGCATTAATTACGACGGTTATTTTTTTCGGGTCGGTAGCTTTACGGACGTCGCTGCGAACTCTTCGCTTCAGTTCCGATAGTTTTACAGGCGTAGTTTCGTAATAAAACTGCCCGTTTTTCTTGATAGAAACAGAAACCGTCGCAGGTGCTACAGTCTGCGAACTCGAACTCGGCAACTTGAGATTCAAGGCATTCGGGCTGACCAAAGTGGAGGTCAACATAAAAAATATCAACAGCAAGAAAATAATATCCGTCAATGACGACATACTAAATTCCGCACTTACTTTATTTCTCTTTTTTAAACCCATCTTTTTTAATGATTAATGGTTAATGGTCAATGGTTAATTTCCAACGACCAATGAAAAAGAAAAATTAATCATTAATCGTTAACCATTATACATTAATTCGCTGGTTCTTGTAATAAGTCCAGAAATTCGAGTGAGGTTGCTTCCATGTTGAAGATGACTTTATCGACTCTTGATACCAAGTAATTGTATCCTACATAGGCGAAGATGCCGATAAAAAGCCCGAAAGCAGTCGTCAAAAGTGCCTGATAGATACCGCCTGCGAGTACATCTGGCGTCACATTTTCCTGTGTTGCCATCTCGTAGAATGCCGAAATCATACCTGTCACCGTACCGAAAAAACCAATCATCGGGGCAGCACCTGCGATAGTTGCGAGTGTAGACATACGATTTTCGAGGCGCGAAACCTCAAGATTACCGACATTTTCTACGGCAGTTTGGATATCGCTCAATGGTCTGCCAATACGCAGCAAGCCTTTCTCAATCATATTTGCCACAGGCGTGTCCGTACTTTGGCACAAGCCGCGAGCAGTTTCGATGGCACCGGATTTGACATTAGAGCGGATTTTTGCCATAAAACTTTCGTCCACTTTGGCTGCCTTAGAGATGGTCATTGTGCGTTCAAAAAAGATGTAAAACCCGATAACGGACAGCACTAACAAAACAGAAATAATCGTTATACCAAGCACCCCACCTTGTGCGATGAGTTCGATTAAACTAAAAGATTCGCCCTCAACGGCAGCATCTTGAAAGAAAAGTAATATCATTTTACGTATTATTGTTTTGTGGTGTCATGGTGTTGTGGTATGATTAGGGAAGAGGAAGAAAATAATCTACCCCAAATGAAGAAGTTATTTTTTTCGTCTTCCTTTAGTATTGTAGTTTTTTTGCTCCGCAAAAATGAACGACTACAACACCTCAATACTACGACACGACAACACTATATAAATTCGCTCGCAAAATAGGCATTGCCTAAGATTTATGAAAGTATTTTGATGTAAATTCTTAATTAGTGAATGAATTTTGAATGAATGAGTTTTGAATAAATGAATCAAATAAATTGAGTGTATAAAATATTAGGGGAACTTTAATTTGTTTGAATGTATCATAAGTTCGTGGCATTAGAGGTACGTTAGTACCGACCCCGTTAGTGCGTATAAACGGAGTCGGTGCTAACGCACCTTATGAGTTTGGGAGGAGCTTTCTTG